>Ga0102941_1000817_pt1 | contig 14755 bp, 10 predicted proteins | sample SalPonR2_C_D2_MG_FD_79281 | JGI IMG/M metagenome (GOLD analysis project Ga0102941, IMG submission 79281) | Salt pond soil microbial communities from South San Francisco under conditions of wetland restoration - Salt Pond MetaG R2_C_D2_MG | ecosystem: Environmental > Aquatic > Marine > Intertidal... | reverse complement strand
TAGTACTACAGTTGCGTATTTTGGAGATCTCTGATTCAACTCTTTTCGAGAGAACGGGAGGGTTGGGTCATGACTGTTTCGGATTGGGCGGGGTCGGTTTCAGATTGGCGCGAGGCGCTTGAAGGCATGAGGGCCTTTATCGCCCCTGCGTTCAATCGGTCCGAGCAGCGAGCGTCCGCCGGAGCTTTTATTGACGGGTTGTTGTCCGGGGTTGAGCGCAAGACCGGCTGGATGCTGGCGGAGGAAGCCGGACTGGCGCGGCCTTACCGAATCCAGTCCCTGCTGGGCCGGTCATCCTGGTCAGCAGATACGCTCTGCGAGCGGGTTCGGAGCTATGCGATTGAGGCGCTTGGCGATCCGGACGGCGTGCTGGTTGTGGATGAGACTGGGTTTCTCAAGAAGGGAGTTCATTCCGTCGGTGTTGGCCGACAGTATTCCGGTACGGCGGGCCGGATCGAGAACTGCCAGATCGGCGTGTTCGCCTCCTATGCGAGCCGCTGGGGCCACGCGCTGATCGATCGGCAGCTCTACTTGCCGAAGGCCTGGGCCAATGACCCGGAGCGGCGCGCAAAGGGGCATGTGCCGGAAGATGTTGCGTTCGCCACCAAACCGGCCATAGCCTGCAAGATGGTTGCGCGGCTGCTGGATGAGGGAGCTCCATGCGCCTTTGTGCTCGCCGATGCGGTTTATGGCTCGGACCATCGGTTCCGGCGCATGCTGGAGGACCGTGGTCAGCCCTATGTGCTGGCGGTGCGCTCGAACCATACCTTGCGCTTTCTGGAGGAGTGGGCGCTGGCGCAGACCGATCCTGTGACGATGATTTCCGAACTGCCCGCCGAGGCCTGGCAACCTCTGTCCGCTGGCGAAGGCGCCAAGGGACAGCGGCTCTATGATTGGGCCTGGGTCCCGCTCAGATATCAGACCGCAGAGGGGTTTTCCCGCTGGCTGCTGGCGCGTCGTAGCCTGCGTGACCCGCAAAACATCGCCTATTACTTCGCTCATGCGCGCACTGGAACCACACTGGCAGAACTTGCTGCGGCTGCTGGGCTGCGCTGGACCATTGAGGAGTGCTTCCTGCGCGCCAAGGACGATCTTGGCCTCGATCATTGCGAGGCCCGCTCCTGGCATGGCTGGCACCGCCATATGAGCCTGGTGATGGCGGCCGCCGCCTTTCTGGCCCGGGTCACCGCCGATCAGCGCCGCGCGGCATACGGAAAACGGAACGAAACGAGTCCGTGGCGCCAAACAGCAGCGGCATGATTGCCAGACTGGCGCAAACCCTGACAACTCCGGAACTCCGCCGCCTGATCTCACGCCTTCTGCCGCGCCCCATACTCACCGCCGCCTTCATATGGAGCTGGTCGCGATGGCGACGCGAGCATCAAGTCGCCGCCGCCATCGCGCATCGAAAAACACGCCAAAATACGCAACTGTAGTACTAGGTGTTTGATCCCATGGTTTGATGGTGCGATCCTTTCTCAGGAATGGAAGGAAGCATTATGGGCCAAGTTCGTCACGGGAGCGCCACGACCACGCACGCTGTCAGAGCAGCGATACAGCGATCGCAAGCTTCGCTCGCAGCGTTGAGCCAGGAATTGGGTATCAACCCGAAGACGGTTGCCAAGTGGCGGAAACGGACGACGGTCGAAGACCTCAAGACTGGCCCTCGTGAGCCACGGTCCACGGTGTTGTCTGAGTGTGAGGAGGCGATGATCGTCGCCTTCAGGCGGCACACATTACTGCCGCTGGACGACTGCCTCTATGCGCTGCAACCCACGATCCCGAGTCTGACGCGGTCGGCCTTGCACCGTTGCCTGCAAAGGCATGGGATCTCACGCTTGCCGGATGTTGAAGGCGACAAGCCAAAACGGCAGCGCTTCAAACGCTATCCCATTGGCTATTTCCATATCGACATCGCAGAGGTGCAGACCGCTGAAGGCAAGCTCTACATGTTCGTCGGCATTGACCGGACGAGCAAGTTCGCCGTGACCCAACTCGTTCAAAAGGCAGGGAAGATGGCCGCCGCCCAGTTCTTGCGCGACCTGATTGCTACTGTTCCTTACAGGCTGCACACGGTGCTGACCGATAACGGCATCCAGTTTACAAACCGAAGCTGCGATACAAGTGCCTTCGAACATATCTTTGACCGCGTGTGCCGCGAGCATGCAATCGAGCACAGGCTGACAAAGGTGAAGCATCCTTGGACGAATGGCCAGGTCGAGCGGATGAACCGAACGATCAAGGACGCGACCGTGAAACGTTTCCACTACGACGACCACAATCAGCTCCGCACCCACCTGGCGGACTTCATGGCAGCCTACAACTTCGCACGCAGACTCAAGACCCTCAGCGGGCTCACGCCCTACGAATACATCTGCAAGATCTGGACATCTGAACCAGACAGATTCATCTTAAATCCGATCCACCAGATGCCGGGACTGAACACCTAACCTGTTTTGCTGGGCAATCTCGCGGCAGAAGTCTGACCTTGTCTGTGGCCTTAATGTGGGCCGAACCTCAGTTCAATTGAGCGGCGCGCCTGGTATCGGGCGCGCCGCATCGCTTTGCGTGAGGGGTTTATCTTTGGTCTGACAAAGCCGGATGTCGTCAGGTGTCGACCGGCGCGTCCCACCCGGGCTTGAGCGCGCCCTTGGCCATCTCGAGCGTATACTCCGACAGGATCGAGGATGTCCTGTCCTTCACGCTTTGCATGTAGGCCTGCGGCTCGGCGATGAAGTAGCAATGTGCCTGCACCTTCTCGCCGTTGACGACGACCGAGATCGTCTTGCGCACATAAGTGTTCTGCTGCCCGGGGCCTTCATATCCTTCGAGTTTGTCGATCTCTTTCAGGCCGCCCGATTTGACCCGGTAGACCTCACCCATGACATGCTCGCCGTGGCCCTTCTGATCGACGAGCGTCGCCATGCGGTGCAGATAGGGGCATTTTTCATTGGTACAGGCGGGTTCGTTCTGGACGACCAGGGGCATGCGCTGAAAGGTCTTCGCTTCGCCGACGAACTCCGACAACAGATCTTTGTACTTGTCGTGATTAGGGAAACCACGCTTGAGCGAGCCATAGGTGAAATAGAGATGGGTTGCCTCGGCTTCCGCGCCTGCGCCGTCTTGCCCGGCATCCGCAAGACCGATCCCATCGGGATCATCGACATTGAACTTTTTTGACCAGTCGATCAGCCGGTTATACACCGCCTCGGACAATTCGACTTCGCTCAAGAGTTGCAGGCAACTCGTGACGTTGAAGTCGTCCTGATCGAGCAGCAGGTTGATGATATCCTCGGCACGGTTCTTCATGGCGACATGCATCGCCGAAAAGCCGAAAGCGTTGACGATGTTAACGTCGATCCCCAGTTCAATGAGCTTTCGCGCGGCGTTCAGATCCGTTTTGCCCTGCGCCGTGCCATGCCCCGAGGTTTCGCCCGCGCCGCCCGCCGCATAGTGCAGCAGGCTGTCGCCGGATTCTTCATCGATGATGTTCACGCCGACCACCTGTTCCTCGATCGTGCGGAAGATTCGGGGCCAAAGGCCGCCATCGTTCTGGCGCGCCGCTTCCTGCGCCCACTTGATGACCCGGTGCTCTTGGTGATCGAGGTCGTCAAACGCGACATCGAGGGCTGCCAGAATTTCCTCGGGTGTCGCCATCGCGCCGATGCCGACCATGCCGTTCGACAACTTGTCCGATCTCGGACCCACGAATGTGCCGCCGAGACGTTTTAGCTGGGCGACGTTGCTCTGCGTGTTGATGTTGTTCCACATGTTGGTGTTGCAGGCCGGGCAAAAGATCACCGGCTTTTTCTGGTACTGCCACGCGACGAAGACCGAGGTGATCAGGCTGTCGCCGATCCCGTTTGCGACCTTGCCCATCGTGTTGCAGGTGATCGGCGCGACGATCACGCAATCGGCCCAGTCACAAAGTGCCAGATGAGAGGCGCGCACCTTCATGTCGAATTGTTCGTAGCGAAAGTTCCACTCGTCGCTGTCGCGGTAGATATCGCTGTGCTTTATATTGTTCAGGATCGTTTCGGTTCCGAAATCCTTGAAGAAATGTTCGGCCTGTGGCGAGGGTGCGAGTTTTACATGGTGGCCCGCGGCGGTCAGTTCCTCGACCAGTCGCGGAACCTTGTCGGCGGCGGAGGATCCGCAGGCGCACAAGAGCACGTTGCGTTTTCCGTCGCGCGGTTCGGTCAGCCCGCCTTTGGGATAGCCGTAGAGGTTGTGTTCGAGGCTGGGGGTCTCGTCGGCGGGCAGGGCCGGAAGGCCAGCCGCGCGGATCCGTTCCTGAAGCGATCCGCTGAGAATGGCGTTGACGATATCGTCACGCCGCCCGAGGTATTCGCCGTTCAGGAACATGTAAGGCACCGTCGCCTTGCCGGTCAGACGCTCCAGTTGCTGGCGCATCCGTGAAGCCAGCGTGCCATTGCCAGACACGTCCTGCTGGAAAATCTCGGTCACGCCGATGTTGGAAAGGATGCTTTGCAGCATGTAGGACCACGAGTCGTCGGGATCGTAGAACAGCGCGAGTGTGTTCTCGGAAATCAGGCGCGCGACGTCGCCGGGATCTTTGGGCACGTCCTTGCGCAACAGCAGGACCATGGACGGGTTGCGCTTTTCGCGCAGGCCGCGAAACAGGTGAGAGCGCGGGGCCTGCCAGACCTGTGACGTCGCCGGGCTCATGTCGACCAGCGTCACGTAGTCAGTATCGGCGTCATAGGCGATGCACAGGCACCAGAACTCCTGCAAAAGCGCAGTCTCGACATAGGCGCTTTCGGGGACCGCCACAGCCTCGTGCCCCAGCACGGCGTTGAGGTCGATATTGACCATCAGGTGCCGCTGCGACGCTGTGCCAAGTTGCGTTAGCTGTGCCGTGAACCACGCCTCGGGATCGTCTGCCTCGTCCTCACTTCGTTCCTCGAAGATGCGGCTTTCGGCATCGAGATGAAGATCCGAGAATTTTCCAAGGTATTGATGAGCGATCTCCGCCAGCTCCTTGGCCGAGCGGATCGTGCTGAGCGATTCCGTATAGGACACGTCGGTCGAGCGCAGCAGCTTGTCCTCGCTCGCCCAGTGATCGCCGAACAGCTCGAAACTTTCGGCCAGAACGCTGAGACCGTTCAGGTTGGGCGTCGAGCGGCGGAACATCTCACGGCGTTTCTCGTTGGAGATATCGAGATGGGCGGTGCTGTCGACATAGCGACAGTCCTGCGCGAAAGTTGTCAACTCGGTCTTCATCGCCTCGCGTGCCGAGAACCGGAGCAGTCCGCGCGACCGTAGCGACCCACCGTCCCGGTCGGACATCGCGGCGTGCAGACGGGCGGTCGTGGTGACCCACATCTTGCCATACTTCTCGGGGTGGACATCCATCATGTGCACCAGCCCGGTGCTGGGATTGCATTTCGCGATAACGGCGAAATGCCCACCGGGCATGTCGGCGCGGCCATGCGCGAGACCCACCTGAAAATTTGCGACGATGATGTCATTGTTCCCGGCGACCTGCACGGATTCCATGATCCCGTCGCGCAGCATGTGCTCGTCCGTGGTGTCGGCATCCATGTAGTGGACACGCACCTTCACACGGTCGTTCAGACCCTTGGTGTGAATGTAGGTGCAGGCGATGTCGAACAATTCGCCAAGCGCGATGCCGGTATTGACGACATAGGCACTGGGCAGGTTGGCCTTGCGGAAGATGTCATTGACGTCGCAGGGAAACCCGAGGGCTGACAGGCTGAGGGCCGCGGCGGTCACGCTGCAACAGTTGATGGTTTGCTGAAAGTGCTCCATCCGCTCTGTGACGAGTTCGCCGAAGAACGTGGCAAAGAACGCGATGCGGGTCTCATCGGGCAGATCGTGCCACTCCGTCGAGGACAAAAAGGCAACCTCTGTTCCCGCCCCAGCGCGGGCGGTCAGGCTGACTGGAAGATCATTGAATTCCAGGTGTTCTTCATAAAAGTAGTCGCCAGGCTTTGCGGTGGTCAGCACGTCCTTCTTGTGCGACAGCGTCACGTTCCCCGAGAGCACGACATAAAGCCCGGTCGCGGGAAGCACCGTTTCTTCGGAAAACTGGAATGCCTTGAACCGCCGCATCAGGGCCTCGGGGGTCTTGTCGGACAGCGTATCGGGAAGCGCACTTAAAATGGTGTCCCACTGTGCGGGCGTGAGCGGGGCGGCAGGTGCTTTGGGGGTGCTGGAAATCTCGGACATAAAATACAGTTCCTTCGCTTTGTGTCAGGTTAAAAATTCACGTTGTATCACTCAGTATGGGAACAGAACCGAGGCCGGTGATGGTCGGCACCGAGTTGAACAGCGCGGCCTCCCGCGCGCGGCGGGAAATGTCTTTGAGGATGTCGTCCCCGGCGCGACCACAGGAGACGTCGAGCATCGCCCGTGTCCGGGCGATATGAAAATCCGACCAGGGTGTTGGTTCTTCGCCGGCGTAGGTCTCCAGCGCGTCGGCAAAGCGCGCGGCCTCGTCATGCTCGCCTGCGTTGAGACTGGCCTGCATCGCATTTCGATAGAACCGGAAATAGTTATGCCCAACGCAGCCCTTCGCCAATAGCGCCTCTGCCTCGGCCAGAACCGCATGGCGCCGGATCGCATCCGGTGTCGTCAATCCGACCGTGGACATGACCCAAGGGCCGATAAAGGTCTCGGCACCCAGATCGCGCAGTTTGCGGAGCGCGTTTTCGGCAATTGTGGCGGCCTCTGCGCCCTTGCCCTCGTAAAAAGCGATCCGCGCGTTGGTCTCTTCAAGAAACGGCTCAAAGCGCAATGCGCCGATCTTCGTCGCCAGATCCAGACCTGACTGAATCTCGAAACGCGCGTCCTCGAAACGTGCCATCGATGTGAGAATCCATACGGCGGTCAGGCGCGAGACGATCTCGGGGCGGTGCATCCCGAGTTGTGCCGCGAGATCCGCCGATCGCAGTGCGTAATCCAGCGCCGTCTCGGTTTCGTTCATGTAGATCTTGGCGGTTGCCAGCATGAACAGATTGGCGCTTTCGACATCGGCCAGATCATGCTCGTGGCAAAGTGCCAGGCACTTCTCGATCACGTCATGGGCCGAGAACATGCGGCCCTGTGCATAGGCCGCATCCCCGAGCCCGCTGAGCGCAAGAGCCTGGCGTCTCGGCAGGTCTGCGCGTCTGGCGTAACTGAGAGACGTCGTATGCTCCGCCTCGCAGCCTTCCAAATCACCGCGTGGAAAATGCAGGCTGCCACGCAGGTAGTGGATAGTACTCAACTCAGCGGTCAACCCGGCCTTCTCCGCGATATCCTGGGTGTGATCCAGCACGCTGTAGGCGTCGTCGATGCGGTCAAGAATGCGCATGGCCGACGCAATGCCGATCTCCGATTGGCAGATTTCAAGCGGTGTCTGCGCGCAATCCTGCGCCGACCTGAAACACTCGATAGATGCGTCATTCTGCCCGGCATCCCGCAACGCATCGGCCTTGACCCGCAGCAACGCCCCCTTGGTCCGTATGTCTGGCGCACAGCTAAGACCCGCATCGGCCAGCCGAAGCGCCTCTTCTCTCTGGAACCGCTCCCGCGCATCCTGTGCGACTTCAAGAAAGGCCTCGGCCGCCTCAGGATCCATCGCGGCGGCCAGATGCTGGGCGTAGAGCCTGCGATCCTGCGTGGCATACCAGCGTGCGGCGGCCTTGTGCAGCGCACGAAAGTCATTCCGCAGAATGGTCTGCAGGACCGCCTCGCGGATAAGCGCATGCGCAAAGAGATAGCCATCGTCGGTCGGCTTGATCAGTGCCGCCTCGACCAGCGGCTTTTCGTCATAGACGCTGATGCCGGCAATGCGGGTCACCGCAGCCATGGCAAACCTTTGACCGAAAATGGCCGCAGCCTGAAGAATCTTCTTGTCGACTGGGCCGAGCCGGTCGAACCGAGCCTGGATGAGGCTCTGGATCGAACTCGGAAGACGACCGTTGGAGTCGGTTGCATGCGCCAGCATCTGAACCAGGAACAGCGGATTACCCTGGGCCTTTTCGACGCATTCCTCGATCAACTCTTCGGTCACACGCAGTGTTTTTTGGGCCAGGGCGAGCGCATCGGATTGGGTCAGCGCCTCGAGCGTCATGCACCTGACCCGCGCAGAACTGTCTATGGGGGCAAGCGTGACCTCCATCACCATCCCCTCCATCCTCGATGTGATCAGAAGCAGTATGGGGTTGATCTTGCTTTCCTCAATCAGCAAATCGACCATTGGCAGGGCGTCGGGATCGGCCCAGTGGATGTCTTCGACAAGAATGAGTTGGGGTCTTTGCGCCGAGAAATGACGCAGGAGCTGCCGCAGCGTTTCGCGATAATTTTCGGTCCTTGCGTCGTCGCTCATCGCGCTCAGCATCAGCGACATATCACGGTCCAGCTTCCCACCCAGCATCTGCACCGCAAAGATCGCCGTGATCTGTGTGAGCACCTCTGCCTCAACCAGTTTCGAGACCGTTACCATGATGGCGGACTGCCGGGCGCGGTCCCGCAGTCCGCACATGCTTTTGACGAGTTTTTCGATCGGGTCATGCGTGTTGCCCGATCCGAAATCCAGAAAATGGGTCGTGTGCGTCTCGAACCCGGCCTCATCCGCCGCGAAGCGTGTCGCCTGCAGCAGGTGGGTCTTGCCCAGGCCCGCGTCGCCCCGTACGTAAATCGTCTCGCCCGTGCCGCGCTCGGCGCAGCCTGTAAGCGCGCCACGCATCACTGCCATTTCGCGATCCCGCCCGACCAGCGGTTTTACCTCAGTCGTTTCGCGGAACCCGATATAGCGATGCGCGAGGATGGGCACGTCGTATCCCTTGACCTCAAGGGACAGGGGCGTGTCGCAGACGATTTTGTGGCTGAGCGAGCGATAGATCAGATGGTCAATCAGAGTCTCCCGGCGACCCGCCCTGTCGGCCAGCCGCGAGGCGAGGTTCACGGTATCGCCGGTCAGCGTGAAATCCACGTCCTTGCGATGACCGTATCCGCGTCTTGAGAACAGGACATTGCCGACCGCAGCCCCGACGTGAATGGTCAGTTCACGCCCGAAGCGGTGTGATATTTCATCCATCGCGCGATGCATCTCAGAGGCCGCGCGCAGCGCACGTTCGGTGTCGTTTCCATAAGAGACCGGGGCCCCGAAAACGGCGATGACGCAATCCCCTCTATGGCCGTCTATGGTGCCGCCCATCCGCACGACGATTTCGTTCAGGCTTTCATAAAAGCATGAGAGCACATCATGCATGTCCTCGGTGTCGAGGTCGCGTGACAGTGCCGTGTAGTTGTTCAAATCCGCGATGACCGTCGTCACATTGCGGCGCTCGGCCTCTATTGCGCTCTCTCCCGCTTCGGTTGACGTCGTGCCTGGGTCTGCGGCGGCGTCCGGCGCTGCAACAGCCTGAAATGTTGCATATAGTCTCTTGCGGTGCCCAAGTGATGTGATGCCGATTTCCTTGAGTTCATCGAGGCTGAGATCCGCGACCAGGGACAGGTCGATATCGTTTTCTTCGAACAAGGAATAATATTTTTGAAATCCCAGCTCTTCGAGCAAGCTCTCAAGCTCGGTCATCTTGCGATCCTTAGGGTTCATAATGTCGCCGCAGTTTAGTTTCGATACATGGCAAGTAAAGATTTTTCGCGGTCGTTTCAGAGAAAGCTTACCACGTTCTGGCCGCCCCTGTCAGGTGTTCGGCGTTCTTCCCAAGCAGGGGCTGGTCGTTGATCGCTTTGGCGCGGGGTATCGGCAAAATCGGCGGGATTTTGCGGCAGTCTGGGTGAGGCCCTGAAGGCGGCCAGCGTGACATGCGGTCTGTTGGTGGTGCGTGTATCTGCAAATACGGAGTTGTCGCTGATTCCGGCGTTCTGGTTGTCAGAAAAGCGCGGTGTGCGGGCACGCGATTTCGGTTGGTCGAGTCGGGCCCCATGATGTAGGGGTGGTCAACGCGGATGGAGCCGAAGATATGGAATATTTCCTCAAAGATCAGGTGTTCAACGCGGCGGGCCTTGCAGGTGTGGTCCTGTATCTGGGGTCCTACGCGCTGCTTCAGGCGGGCATTCTGCGCGGCAGCGGCTATACCTACGCGCTCCTGAATCTATTCGCTTCCTGCCTTGTCCTGATCAGCCTGACCGTCGCGTTCAATCTGTCTTCGGCTATCATTCAGGTCTCGTGGATCGTGATCAGCCTGATGGGCATCGCGCGTCTGGCATGGATCAATGGCCATGTACGGTTCTCGGCGGAAGAGAACGCCATGTTACAGCAGGTCTTCGCGGACATGCCGCCGCCGATTGCCCGCCGTTTTCTGAACCGTGGCAACTGGGTCGATGCCGCCGGAGGCACCATACTCACCGAAGAAGGGGTGCCGGTCGCGAACCTCTACTACCTTGCTGATGGCAAGGCAGAGATCATATCCGGTGAACAGGTCATTTGCACGATCACATCCGGGCTGATCGGCGAGATGAATGTTTTGTCGGGTGGAGAGGCCTCGGCCACGGTCCGGATCGCAGCTACATCACGCCTCTTTGTGATCTCGGGCGATACGCTGCGGGGCCTGAGCGCGCGCGATCCTGATTTCCGCATCCTTCTGGAAAAGGGAATGAGCCGAGACACCGGTCGCAAGCTGATGTCCGCGAATGCACGCTGGTCGGCACAGGCCGCGACGAATTAGCGAGACGAGATTCGACAGCCAAGGTTGCGAGCTCAAGCCGGGCAGGGCGTACTTGGGAGACACAACGATCTATCAGCAGCGACAGGCGCGACAACACACGATCCTGTGGTCCCAGAGATCGAGTCTCTGCCAGCGGCCCCATGTGTCCGATTTTACCAGAGGTTGCGTCCAGGCACTCGTTCATGCGGGCAGTCGGAGGCCCGCGGTTTCGCAGATCAAGTCGACAATCTCGGCGTCGCCGACGTTCTGTTTCAGGCTGGCGATAACGAAAGGCCGGCCCTGGCGCATCCGTGTTGCATCGCGCTTCATAACCTCGAGCGACGCGCCCACATGCGGCGCGAGGTCAGATTTGTTGATCACGAGGATGTCCGATCGGGTAAGTGCCGGTCCGCCCTTGCGCGGGATATCTTCGCCTGCTGCCACGTCGATGACATAGATCGTGAGATCCGCAAGTTCCGGGCTGAACGTGGCTGACAGGTTGTCGCCACCGGACTCGATCAACAAGATTTCGATGTCGGGATGGCGATCCTTCATCTCCGATACGGCGGCAAGGTTGATGCTCGCATCCTCACGGATCGCGGTATGGGGGCAGCCGCCGGTCTCGACCCCGATCACCCGGTCCTCGGGCAGGATCTGCATGCGCATGAGCGCCTCGGCATCCTCCTGTGTGTAGATGTCATTTGTGATGACCCCGATGGAGAAGTCATTTTTCAGGCGTTCCGCGAGGCGGGCGGTGAGCGTGGTTTTCCCGGCCCCGACAGGGCCACCGATACCGATACGCAAGGGGCCGTTCATTTTCGTCATGACTGGAAAAGCCTCGGTTGCTGGGTTTCATGGCGCATCGCTGCGATGTCTGACAGGATGCAATTGGAATAAAGATCGTCTTCGCCGGCGTTGTCCGTCTCCGCCGCGAGGGCGGCACAGCGTGGAGTTAACCGGGCCAGTACGGCCTGTGCTTCGGTCTGGCCAAGCGGCATCAGCCGCTGCGCCGCCGAGACGAGGTTAGAGGTAAAGCCCTGGAGGTAGAGCGCAGAGACAGCGGTTTGCGGCAGGTTTTTGAGATGCGCTGCGCGCCCGAGTGCCACTGGCAAAAGCAGGTCCGGCAGGTCCAGCGCCCAGACCTCACGCGTGACCTTGCCAAAGGCCGCACCCTGCCGCGCGCTTTCCCGCAAGCGCTCGGCAGATGCCGCAAAGGCGCCTGCCGTGTCGTTAAGCGCCTTGAGTGCGCCGGTGGACCGGGTCCGGAAGGCCATGGCGATGAAGATTGCATCCGATCGCCCCGACCCATCGCACAACAGGTCGCCGAGCCATGCTTCAAGCGTCTCGGCATCCTGTACCCACCCCGCCGCGATGGCCGTCTCGAGCCCGTGCGACCAGGCAAACGCACCCGTGGGATAGGCGGGCGAGAGCCATTGCGTCAGTATCAGCAATTTGGGATCAATGGGCATGGGCTGTGGCCCCGTGCTCATGCGCGTGGGTCCGGCCATGTCCATACGCCCCGCCTTCTGGTGTGAAGGGCAGGTCGGCCTCGGTCAGCGTGGCACCGAGATGCTCCAGCATATGGGCAATCACCGGGTCGTGCTGGATAAGCAACCGGTCTGCTTCGATCTGACAAGGGGTGTGCCGATTGCCGATATGCCACGCCAGCCGCGCCAGGCTGTCACCGGTGACCAGCAGCACCCGCTCAGGCGCGGCATGGATCATGACACGCATCCCGTCCCCGGTTTCCAGTGCGTCGCCATGATCAAGCGAATTGGTCTGCGCCAGATCGACGACGAAGGCCTGCCCACTATCGGTGACAAGCCGTTTGCGGCGTAGAAAGCGCGCGTCATAGTCCAGCGTGCAGGTCTCGGCGGGGCCGGACCAATGGCCTTTGCGGTGCAGGGTCTGGGCGACGGGCAGGTTGGTCATCAGGGGCCTCAAAACAGGAAATAACGTTGCGCCATGGGCAGGCTCTCGGCGGGCTGGCAGGTCAGCAATTCGCCGTTCGCGCGCACCTCGTACGTTTCCGGGTGCACCTCTATCTCGGGCGTGGCATTGTTCAAGATCAGATCTTTCTTGCCGATCGTACGGGTGTTCTTCACTGCGAGTGTCTGCTTGGCGAGGCCCAGATGCGTCCCGATCCCGTCGGACTGTGCCGCCTCCGAGACAAAGACCACGGCAGAGCGTTCCACGCTGCGCCCATAGGCCCCGAACATGGGCCGCGAATAGACTGGCTGCGGTGTCGGGATCGAGGCATTGGGGTCGCCCATCTGGGCACAGGCGATGCTGCCGCCAATCAGCACCATCTCAGGCTTCACTCCGAAAAACGCCGGGTTCCACAGCACCAGGTCGGCGCGCTTGCCCACTTCGACCGACCCGATTTCATGCGCGATACCGTGCGCAATGGCCGGGTTGATGGTGTATTTGGCGATGTAGCGGCGTACCCGGAAGTTATCGTTGTTGCCCTGTTCCTCGGGCAGTCGACCGCGCTGCTTGCGCATCTTGTCGGCGGTCTGCCAGGTGCGGATGATCACCTCGCCGACCCGACCCATGGCCTGACTGTCGCTGGCGATGATCGAAAACGCGCCCATGTCGTGCAGGATATCCTCGGCGGCGATGGTTTCGCGCCGGATGCGGCTCTCGGCAAAGGCCACGTCCTCGGGGATCGACTTGTCGAGGTGATGACACACCATCAGCATATCTAGATGCTCTTCGAGCGTGTTGACGGTAAAGGGCCGCGTCGGGTTGGTCGAGGACGGGATCACATGATCCTCGCCACATATCTTGATGATATCCGGCGCATGGCCACCGCCCGCCCCCTCGGTGTGAAAGGCGTGGATGGTGCGCCCCTTCATGGCGGCGACGGTGTTTTCGACAAAGCCGCTTTCATTGAGCGTATCGGTATGGATCATCACCTGCACGTCCATGGCATCGGCCACCGAAAGGCAACAGTCGATTGCACCCGGCGTCGTGCCCCAATCCTCGTGCAGCTTGAGCGCGCAGGCCCCGGCTCTGACCTGTTCTTCCAGGGCGGCGGGCAGCGAGGCGTTGCCCTTGCCCGCGAAGGCGAGGTTCATCGGAAAGGCATCGGCGGCCTGCAGCATTCGACCGATATGCCATGGCCCGGGCGTGCAGGTGGTCGCCAGAGTGCCATGCGCGGGGCCGGTGCCGCCACCCAGCATCGTGGTCAGGCCCGAATGCAGAGCATCCTCGATCTGCTGCGGGCAAATGAAATGGATATGGCTGTCGAACCCGCCTGCTGTCAGGATGCGACCCTCGCCCGCGATGACCTCGGTGCCCGGGCCGACGGTGATGGTCACGCCTGGCTGCGTGTCGGGATTGCCCGCCTTGCCGATGGCCGCGATGCGCCCGTCCGTGAGGCCGACATCGGCCTTGATGATCCCGGTGTGATCGACGATCAGCGCATTGGTGATGACGGTATCGACTGCCCCTTCGGCGCGGGTGGCCTGGCTTTGTCCCATGCCGTCGCGGATCACCTTGCCACCGCCGAACTTGACCTCCTCGCCGAAAGGTCCGGTCAGGTCGCGCTCGACCTCGATGACCAGATCGGTATCGGCCAGCCGCACCCTGTCGCCCGTGGTGGGGCCGAACATGGCGGCGGACGCGTCTCGGGAAATCTCGCGTGGCATCAGAGCGCCCCCATGATGGCCCGGTTGAAGCCGTAGATGCGCCGCGCGCCCGAGATCGGGATCAGTTGCACCTCGCGCCTCTGGCCCGGTTCGAACCGCACGGCACTGCCCGCCGCGATATCGAGCCGCTTGCCCCGTGCGGCAGCGCGGTCGAACTTAAGCGCGCTATTGGCTTCGGCAAAGTGGTAATGGCTGCCCACCTGCACCGGGCGGTCGCCGGTATTGGCCACCATCACGGTGATCGCTTCAAGGTCCGCGTTGAGGGTGATCGCGCCAGGGGCAATAAGCATCTCGCCGGGGATCATTTGCGACCTCGGCCCAAAATATAGCCACACCCGAGCGCAACTGCGCCCCCCACCAGCAGCCAAAGTGCGTCGATGCCGTGGGGGTGAAGATGCGGACCGGCATGGGCGAGAACGGGACCGGCGGCGATAGTCGCAGGCAAGGCAATCAGAAAACGGG
>Ga0102941_1000816_pt1 | contig 14755 bp, 13 predicted proteins | sample SalPonR2_C_D2_MG_FD_79281 | JGI IMG/M metagenome (GOLD analysis project Ga0102941, IMG submission 79281) | Salt pond soil microbial communities from South San Francisco under conditions of wetland restoration - Salt Pond MetaG R2_C_D2_MG | ecosystem: Environmental > Aquatic > Marine > Intertidal... | reverse complement strand
GCAGGCCGCCGGTTTGCGGCGATAATGCGCCGCATGAAAATCCCCGAGATCCTGTTGATCGAATCGGCCCATCGGCCGGGCAGCCTGGCGAGCATCCTCGGCGTCATCGGAGACGAGGGGCTGGTTGTCGAACACCTGGCCTCGGTGCGGCGCGACCAGGACAAGACGATCTGGGAGATCACCCTCGAGATGGATCCCGATGCCGGTCCCCATCTGAGGGAACGGATCGACGCATTGCCGAATGCGCGCCTGCTGGGGCGCTCCGACCGGGTTTTCAATCGCCATCGCGGCGGCAAGATTCGCACCGTCAGCACGCTCGATATCGGCAGCCTGCAGATCCTGCGCGACGTCTACACGCCAGGCGTGGCGCGCGTCTGCCTCGCGATCCGCGACAACCCGGCGCTGGCCGCCGAGTACACCGCCATCAGCCGCACGGTGGCGATCGTGACCAACGGCACGGCTGTCCTCGGTCTGGGAGACATCGGCGCCCTGGCGGGGATGCCGGTGATGGAGGGCAAGGCTGCGCTGATGGCGAGCCTCGCCGGGCTTTCGGGCGTGCCGATCCTGGTCGAGGAAAAAAATCCGGGCAGCCTGGTCGAGATCATCGCGGCGATCGCGCCGTCTTTCGGCGCCATCCAGCTCGAGGACATCGCGGCGCCCGGCTGCTTCGAGGTCGAGGATGCGTTGCGTGCACGGCTCGACATCCCGGTGCTGCACGACGACCAGCACGGCACGGCCGTGGTGGCGATGGCGGCGGTGCGCAATGCCGGCCGCCAGGCCGGACAACGGCTGTCGCAAAGCGTCGTTGGCCAGGTCGGCCTCGGCGCAGCCGGGATCGGCATCGCCCGGCTGCTCCTGTCGCGCGGCACGCCCCGGATTCTGGGTGCGGACCTGGACGCCGCCGCCCGGCAACGCTTCGCCGCGCTCGGCGGCGAGCCGGCCGATCTGCGGAAGGTCATGGCGGAAGCGGACATCGTCATCGCCACGACCGGCGTGCCCGGCCTCATCAGGCCCGCCATGGTGCGTCCCGGCCAGGTGATCCTCGCCTTGTCCAATCCGGACCCCGAGATCGAGCCGCAGGCTGCGCTTGCCGCCGGCGCGGCCTTCGCGGCCGACGGCAAGAGCATCAACAACGTGCTCGGCTTCCCTGGCTTGTTCAAAGGCGCGCTTGAGGTCGGCGCGCGGCGTTTCACCGACGAGATGCTGGTGGCGGCGGCGGAGACGATCGCCGATCTCGCGGCGGACCATGACCTCGTGCCGGATCCATTGAACCTGGCTGTGCACGATGCCGTCACGGCGGCCGTGGCCAAGGCGGCGCGCGACTCGGGCGCCTGATGGCTTCGCTCAGCGTGGCTTGCCCCCGACCGGCGCCTCCGGCGGTGCCGCGCTGGGCTTCAGCTCGACTTCAGTAGGGAATCCCGACCCGCCGATAAGCCGCCGCGAGCAGCCACAACGGCCCGATCATCAGAAACTGCAGGTCCTCGAAAAAGGAGGGCTTCTTCCCCTCGATGCGATGCCCGATGAACTGGCCGATCCACGCCACGACGAACACCAGCAGCGAGATGGCCCACAGCGGCGCCGCAAGCTCGTCGAGTCCCGCGGCGAGCAGCAGCAGGAGGGCGAGCACGAGCGTCGCGCCGACTGCCAGCGACACCGACATGAGGAAGTAGTACACGACCGCAGCCATCGCGAACAGCACCGCCCAGTTGAGCGCCGGCGAAATGTCGCCAAAAGCGGCGGGCACCGGCAGCGCCCACAACAATCCGATGAGGCTGAAGACGATCGCCGGGACGCATATCCAGTGAATCCGCTTGTTGACCGGATCCTGGTGGCTGGCGCCGTAAGCGATCAGCCAGTCGTCTATGCTGCGCATATATGCTCTCCCTCGGCGTTCGCCACGTGTCGGACTCGCTGCGAAGGTATCATGGAGGCATGGACCCCGGGAGCGATGGTCGCCCAAGGGCCGGTCGCCCCCAGGGATTTTTTTTCACAGGAGCAGACAATGAAGCGAAAGATCATGCACCTGGCAACCGCGACCGTCGTCGCCACGGCCGTACTGGCGGCCGGTTGCCAGACGGTGGACCCGTACACGGGCGAGACCAAGACGGCGAGCGCCACCAAGGGCGCAGCTATAGGCGCCGGGGCCGGTGCGCTGCTGGGAATTCTCACGGGCGATGATTCGAAGGATCGCCGCAAGCGGGCCCTCATCGGCGCCGGTGTCGGCGCGCTGGCCGGCGGCGCGGTCGGCAATTACATGGATCAGCAGGAAGCGGAGCTGCGCCAGCGACTGGCCGGCAGTGGCGTCAGCGTCACGCGGGTCGGCGACGAGATCATGCTCAACATGCCGGGCAATATCACGTTCCAGACCGACAGTTCCGACCTCAATCCGCAGTTCTTCGACGTGCTGAATTCCGTGTCACTGGTGCTCAAGGAATACGACAAGACGGTCGTCGAGGTCGTGGGCCACACCGACAGCACGGGCTCCGCGGAATACAACCAGGCCCTTTCGGAGCGGCGGGCCGCGACGGTCGCGACCTATCTCGCCAACCGCGACATCGACCGGCAGCGGATCCTGGCCTACGGCGAGGGGGAAACGCAGCCGGTGGCTGACAATTCGACGGCTGCGGGACGGGCGGCCAATCGTCGCGTCGAACTGACGCTTTCGCCGGTCACCACCTGAGGGAGCGGCGAACCCCTTATCGGCCGGGTGAGGCTCTGTCGGGTCAGGCTGCGCGGTCGATGAGGCCGCGCAGCTTTTTCATCGCAGCGGCTTCGATCTGCCGGATGCGCTCAGCGGAAACGCCGTATTCGTCCGCGAGATCCTGCAGCGTGGCCTTGTCTTCCGCCAGCCAGCGCCGGCGGAGAATATCCTGGCTGCGGTCGTCGAGATCGCCGAGCGCGGTGCCGAGCGCCTGGTGGGCGATTTCGTCCGAATCTTCGTCGGCCACCAGTTCCGCCGGGTCGGCACCCGGCGCGGGCAGGTAAGCCGCCGGCGCGCCGAGACGTTCCTCGTCGTCGGCGTCCGGACGCGGGTCCAGCGACATGTCCCGCGCGGCGAGGCGCTGTTCCATCTCGTTGACCTCGGCGGGCGTCACGCCGAGATCACTGGCGACCGCGCGCGTCTCCTCGGCGGACAGCCAGCCGAGGCGCTCCTTGGCCTTGCGGAGGTTGAAAAACAGCTTGCGCTGCGCCTTGGTGGTGGCGATCTTTACGAGCCGCCAGTTCTTCAACACGAACTCGTGGATCTCCGCGCGAATCCAGTGCACGGCGAAGGAGACAAGACGCACGCCGACGGTGGGATCAAAGCGCTTCACGGCCTTCATCAGGCCGATATTGCCTTCCTGGATCAGGTCGCCGAGCTGCAAACCGTAGCCGTTGTAGCCGCGCGCGATGTGCACCACGAAGCGCAGGTGAGAGAGTACGAGCTGCCGCGCCGCGTCCAGGTCGCTGTCGCGGCGGAAACGCCATGCCAACTCGGTCTCCTCGTCGGCGCTGAGCACCGGGATCGTCGAGACCGCGTTGATGTACGCGTTGAGATTGCCGACCGGTGCGGCCAGCACCAACTCGTTGTGGCGCATTACGAGCGCTGTGCTCATACAGATTCCTCCCTTCTCACCCGGGATTTTAGCAGTCGATATCTTAGAGTGCTAACAGCGGTCGGGGTTCCCCCGCACTTCTGGAGGAGAAATGTGAATCAAGTCAGGTCCTTGGCTCAGATTCCGGGCTCGATGCGGCGCAGGTGACGCGTCGCCGAGACCCACGCTCCGAGCCACCCGAGGGCCGCGCCGGCGCCCAGCAGCGCCAGCGCACCGTACGCGCCGAGGCCGGTCGGCCGGAAGCCGGAGCCGTACAGTTCGGCGAGCCGCATCGCCGGCCCGCCCAGGGCGAGCAGGCCGCCCTGCACGATGATCAGCGCGACGAGACCGCCGCCCAGGCCATACCAGAACCCGCCGTAGAGCAGCGGGCGGCGAATGAAGCCGTCTGTGCCGCCGATCAGTTTCATGACCTCGATCTCATCCCGGCGGTTCTGGATGTCCAGGCGAATGGTGTTGCCGACAATCACCAGCACCCCGACGGCCAACAGCCCGGCAGCGAGCAGCGCGAGGCGCCCGGCAATCTCCAGCATGGCAGACAATCGCCGCACCCAGTCGGCGTCGGCCTGCACCACATCCGCCCCAGGCAGTGCGCGCAGTCGCTCGGCCAATGCCTCCATCGCCAGCGCCTCGCCGCCGCCGGCTGGCCGCACGATCACCAGGTGAGGCAAGGGATTGGTGTCGAGGGCGTCCACGGTGGCGCCGAGACCGGATCCCGCGCGGAACCGGGCGAGCGCCTCGTCGGCAGTCACCAGTTCGACGGCCTCCACCTCGGGCCATGCGCCGATGTCTTCGGCCAGCGCGGCCGCGCGCTCCGTCGGCTGGCCGTGTTCCAGGTAGAGCGAGAGTTCGATGCCGTCATCCCAGTGCCCGGAAAGCACCTGCAGGTTGGCAACCAGCAGGTGCAGGCTCGCAGGCAGCGCGAGGGCGATACCGATCACCGCCAGGGTCATGCCGGTGGCGACGGGTTGTTCGCTGAGCCGTCCCAGCGAGCCGATCATGGTCTGCACGTGGCGCTGCAGCCAGGTACGCAGGTGTCCGACGAGGCCTGCGCCCGGCCAGCGGAACCCGCCGGTCGGCCAGCTCAGGCGTGCCAGCAGCGACGGCCGGCGATTGCGCCGTCCGGTGCCCCGCCGTGCGCCGGGGGGCTTAGGCCGGGATGCCCGGGAAGGCATGGTCTACATCCTCGATGAGGCGCCCGTCGCCGAGCGCGATGCGGCGATGACCGAGCCGTTCGAGCAGCCCCTGGTCATGGCTGGCCACCAGCACGGTCACACCGACGCGGTTGAGGCGGGCGAACAGGTACATGATCTCCAGCGACAGGTCCGGGTCCAAATTGCCCGTGGGCTCGTCGGCGATGAGCAGGGGCGGACGGGCGGCGATGGCGCGGGCGATGCCGACGCGTTGCTGCTCGCCGGTGGACAGCATCACCGGCGGCAATTGCTCCTTGCCGAGGAGGCCCACCTGGTCCAGCGCCGCCCTCACGCGGCGCCCGGTCTCCCGGCTCGTGCCGCCGGAGATCACCAGCGGCAGCGCCACATTGTCGAACACCGTGCGGTCCGCCAGCAGCTTGTGGTCCTGGAACACCATGCCGATCTGCCGGCGAAAGGCCGGCACCTGGCGCCGCGAAATGCCTGCCGTGTTGCGTCCGCCGATGAGCACCTGGCCGCGGGTCGGCCGCTCAATGCAGGAGATGAGTTTCAGCAGAGTGCTCTTGCCCGCGCCCGAATGCCCGGTGAGGAAAACCATCTCCCCGGCTTCGATCCGGAAGCTGAGATCCCGCAGCGCATCTCGCCCGCCGGGATAGCGCTTGTGGACCTGTTCGAAGCGGATCATCGGCTCATCGGGTGGCGCCGGACGCGGGCGCGGCGAGCAATGCATCGACGAAAGGGTCCGCCTCGAAAGGCGCGAGATCTTCGATGCTCTCACCGATGCCGATGAAGCGCATCGGCAGGCCCAGTTCGCGCGCGATCGCCAGCACGATGCCGCCCTTGGCGCTGCCGTCGAGCTTCGTGATCGCGACACCGGTGACGCCGACCGCCTCGTTGAAGCGCCGCGCCTGCAGGAGCGCATTCTGGCCGCTGCCGCCGTCGAGCACCAGCAGCACCTCGTGCGGCGCATCCGTGTCGAGACGCCCGAGGACGCGCTTCACCTTGCGCAGTTCGTCCATCAGGTTTTCCTGGGTGTGGAGCCGTCCCGCCGTGTCAGCCAGCAGTACATCCACGCCGCGCGCGCGGGCCGCCTCGAAAGCGTCGTAGACGACCGCCGCAGGATCGGCGCCCGTCTGCTGCGCGACCACGGGGACGTCATTGCGCGCGCCCCAGGTCTGCAGTTGCTCCACGGCCGCGGCACGGAAGGTATCGCCTGCGGCAAGCATGACCGATCGGCCATCGGCCTTCAGCTTGTGTGCGATCTTGCCGATCGTCGTCGTCTTGCCCGCTCCGTTCACGCCGACGACCAGCACGACGAAAGGACGTATGTGCGGCGGGATCTCGAGCGGCGCCTCGCAGGGCGAGAGAATCTCGAGCATCTCGCGGCGGATGGTTTCTATTACGGCGCGGCTGTCGCCAAGTTCGTCGCGCCACAGCTTGCGCTCGAGGCCGGAGACGATCTGCGATGTCGCCTCCACGCCGACGTCGCCGGTCAAAAGGCGTGTCTCCATCTCCTCGATGAATTCCTCGCCCACCTTGCCGCCGGGCAGCAGGTGCGCGAGGTCGTAGGTGAGCCAGCCGTCGCCCTGGTTCAGGCGCTCGCGCAGGCGACGGAAGAAACCCTTGCGTTTGTTGCCGGACTCCGGCTCGTCGCTTTCGGTCGCGGCGCGTGGCTGGCCGGCGTTGGGATCGGGTGTGGGCATCGTGAACCGGTGGCAGGCGTAGGGTAACGCTATGCTAACGCCTCTCTCGTGGCGCCGGAAAGAAATCGCAGAGGCCGAAAGAAAGCGGGCGGCCCGAAGGCCGCCCGCCTGTGGTCACCGGCGAGAGCCGGATTCAGTCGGCCGCGGGCGGCGCGGCATTCGCGCGAGTCCGGTCCGGCGCGTTGCAGTCATCGGTGAAGTTGCCATAGGCCGCCGGGGCGATCGGACTGCCCGAGGCGCCGAAGATCAGCGTCTGGCCGTTGGGTGGCAGCATCGCCATCGGGTTGCCTGCGATGAAGACCAGCTGTTGCGCCTGCATCTCGCCGGTCGCGGTCTGCGCCGCGCTCGTGTCATCAGTCGGCTGGAGCTGCGAGCCGTGCGAGGCCCCTTCGGTGAAGCAGACGCGCGCCTTGAGGCCAGCCGGATCGATGACGGGCGTCGGCGAGAAGGTGTAATCCTCCAGGCCCGCACGCTCCATTTCCGCCGCCAGGCGATTGGACGCGCTGTTCGGCACGACCGAATCCCCGTCTACCTGGATGAAGTGCACGGCGGTGTTGCCGGCCGCCCGGGCCGCGTGGCTGATCGGGTCGCCGGCGTCCACGATGTTCTGCAGGTCGCGGATGAAGTTGTTGTACAGGCTGGTGTTGGGCACCAGGCCGTTACCGATCAGTCCCGCCTCGATCCGCGGACCGAATGAGAAGCTGTCGAGCAGCAGGTCGGATACCGTCCCGCCGCCCACGCCCAACGTCGCCGTGGCGACCCCGTCTTCCACCGAGAGGAAGTTGGTCCCGGTGATCGCGCCGAGCGACTGGCCGATGAAATGCACGCGGCTGCCGTCGAAGTCGGCCGCTTCGTCGCCGTCGATATCCAGGGTCGGGATCGAGCGCGTCAGGCCGACCAGGTCGACGCCGGCCTGGCGCAGGTTGTCACGGCTGACGAGGCCGTTGGACAGGTTGATGAAATGCGCGCCGCTGTCGTCGATGTTGCCGTCCGGGCCGCTGGCGCCGGTGGCGTTATCCAGCAGGTCGAGATCGAAGGTGCGCTCCGGGACCCCGGGAATGCGGAACAGCGCGGTCGGATTCGCCGCCAGGATCGCGCCGAGCTCCTCGGGCGTGATCTCGGCAAAGTTGATCTCTTCCGCCGCGATGCCATGCAAGGGCTGGTCGATGGCGATCACCGCGTACCCGGCGTTGTTCAGCGGTTCGGTGATGGCGAACATGTCGAGCCGGTTGCGCGTGATGCCGTGGTTGAAGATCACGACCGGCCAGCCGGCTTCCGGCTTGATCGCCGTGCCGCCAAGCGCGGCCGCGTAGTCGGTGTTGTCGTTCGGGATGGTGATCACGACCGGCACGCTGACGTCGGCGCGCTTCAGCGGCACCGGGTTGAACTTGTTCAGCACCCGACTGGTTTCGTCGAGCGGGCTCTCGGTGGCCGCGAGCCAGGGGGCGGACAATGGCGCGGCGGGCTCTTCAGCCGTCGGCGGCGAAAGGTAGTACGGAATCTGCAGCGCGCCGGCGTAGACATCGCCCTCGCCCGGAATGGTGGAGGCGTCCACACCCTGCAGCTCGAGCACCAGCGCCGTGGTGATCGGCGTGCCGGCCGGCAGCACGATCTCCGGGGAGACCGGCACCGCGACCGGCGTGATGAACTGGCCGATCTGGGCCGGACCGGCGTCGGCCATGTCGGCCGCGGTCTGCAGCACGGTCTCGGTATCGAGCGTCGTGAAGCTGGCGGTCACCACGATGTTGCCCACCGGTACGCCAAGCGTCTGGCCGACCTGCAGGTGTGCCGCGATGAACAGTCCGAGCAACTCTTCCGTCGTCAGGTCGGGCGGCAGGGGCGTGCCCGGCGGGGGCAGCTGGATCGCGCCCGCAAGGAAGCCGGCGCGGATCTGCGCGAAGGTGTTGTCGGGCTGCGCCGGGTTGCCCTGCGTGTCCGTGATGCCGTCCGTGAGGATCATCAGGTAGCCGTTCTCGGTGCCCGGCGTGAACAGGTTGTCGCGGTTCGAATTCAGCGGCCGCAGCGGCTTGAGCTGGATCGTCTGGCCGCCCGCATCGATATCCGGCGCGAGGCCGACCGAGTAGTCGACACCCTGCACCAGGAAGGGATTGCCGGTCGCGGCGACGCCGATGGCGGCGCAGTTTGCCGCGGGCGCCAGCGCGACCTTGCAGAGGGTCGTGTCCGACAGGCCGACCACGGCCTTGTTCGTCGGGCTAATCGCCACTTCGAGGAGGAACACTGTCTGGGGCGTCAACGTGGCCGGGTCCACCGCGCGGGTGAAGTTGGCCTGGATCCGCGCGTTGGTGGAGAAGCCATCGAGCTGGTTGACCAGCGGTGCGAGCGGCTGCAGCGGCTGCGCCGGCAGATTGAGCGTGCCGTCGGTGCCCGGGTCCGCAACGAAACCGAGGATATCGTTGGGATACGGCACGATCGCGCTGAGCGGATCGAATTGCGCCCGGAACGTGGCGTTGGCGACCGGAAGTTCGGGTACGCCATTGCCGGTTCCGACAGACGGGGCATCAGGATCTTTGGCGTCCGACAAACACCCGGAGAGCGCCAGCGCAACTGCTGCAAGCGCCACCGAATAGAGGCTTCTCATCGTTATGACTCCTACCAAACAGGAATGATCTTTTTTCGAATCTTTTATCGTCCGGGGACGCGCATGGCACGGCGCATGTCTTCGGTCACGCCGCGCGGTCGTCGGGGGAAGCCTACGCTGGTTCTCATCGTCGTTTCAAGGCCTTGAGTTTGCTGCACTTGCGTCATGCGCGACCCGCGGCTTCGCGGCCAGGGTTCGCCGCTCGGCATGGGACGATATGATCACGCTTTCGATGAGCTCGAGCAGGCCGTGAAGCCATGACGACAAGGCGGGGGAAAGCAGGCAGCTTTCGGATAATCGGCGGTGAATGGCGCAGCCGGCGACTGCCGCTGCCGGCCGGTGCCGACGTGCGACCGACGCCCGACCGCGTTCGCGAGACGCTGTTCAACTGGCTGTCGCCGGTGATCCAGGGCGCACGCTGTCTGGACCTCTATGCCGGCAGCGGGGCGCTCGGGCTGGAGGCCCTGTCGCGTGGCGCGGCACGGGCCGTGTTCGTCGATGTCGCGCCCGCGGCGTTGCAGCAGATCGCGGCCAGTCTCGAGCGCCTGGAGTGCACGCGGGGCGAGACGATCCGAGTGGACGCCCGGCGTTATCTCGAGACCCCCGGCACGCCCTTCGATATCGTTTTTCTCGACCCGCCTTACCGGCGGGATCTGCTCGCCCCGTCGCTCGATGCGCTGCTGCGGCACGGCTGGCTGGCGCCAGGGGCGGCGGTGTATCTCGAACACGAGGCGGGCATCGCACCGCCCGTGTTGCCGGCCGGCTGGCAGCTGCACCGGAGCGCGGCTGCTGGCCAGGTGCGTTACCATCTGGCTCGCCCCGAACCTGTGAAGGCAGAGAGTTCATGAGTATCTCGGCGATGTACCCCGGCACCTTCGATCCGATCACCAGCGGTCATCTCGATCTCGTGCGGCGAGCGGCCGCGATCTTCGATCGCGTGGTGGTCGCCATCGCCGCGAACCCGGCCAAGGCCCCGCTGTTCACGCTCGATGAGCGCGTGGAACTGGCGGCCGCGGTGCTTGCGGATCTGCCCAATGTCGAGGTGCGCGGTTACAGCGGGCTGACCGTCAAGTTTGCGCAGGAGCACGGCCTGCCGGTGATGATCCGCGGCTTGCGCGCCGTCTCCGATTTCGAATTCGAGTTTCAGCTTGCGACCATGAGCCGGCACATCGCAGGGCAGGTCGAGACGGTGTTCCTGACACCCACCGAGCAGTTCAGCTTCATCTCCTCGAGCATGGTGCGTGAAATCGCCATGCTCGGCGGTGACGTGTCGCGCTTCGTGGACCCCGTCGTCGAGGCTGCGCTGAAGCGCCGCGCCGCGAGCAGGGCTGGACATGGCTGACCTCCGCTGCGGTCGTTCGACCATCGGGTGCCGCGTGGCCGGCCTGTCCCGCGCGCTTGCGCTGTTCGTCCTGTGTCTGCCGGGGGTCGGCTGGGCCGGCGCGCCGGACCAGGCGGCGATCGCCAGCGCGCACCCGCTGGCCACGCGCGCGGGCATGGCGGTCCTCGAGGCCGGCGGCAATGCCTTCGATGCCGCCGTCGCCGTGAGCGCCGCGCTCGGCGTGGTGGAGCCCTATTCGTCGGGCCTCGGCGGGGGAGGCTTCTGGTTGCTCCATGTCGCCGAGAACGGCCGCCAGGTCGTGGTCGACGCGCGGGAGACCGCCCCGGGCGCGGCCCATGCCGAGATGTACCTGGACGAGCAGGGCGAGCCGGTCCCCGGGCTGTCGCTGAACGGGCCGCTTGCGGCCGGTATACCCGGCACGCCCGCGGCACTCGTCCACGTGAGCGAGCGCTACGGTCGCCTGCCCCTGGCGGAGACGCTGGCGCCGGCGATCGGGCTCGCGCGTGACGGCTACCCGGTTTACGAGCGAATGCGCCTCGGGCTGAACTACAAGGCCGAGCAGCTGCGCCGCTGGCCCGGCAGTGAGTTGTTTCTGCCCGGGGGCGAGGTGCCGCCGCTGGGCGCGCGCATGCAGCTGCCCGGGCTGGCCCGCTTGATGGAGCGCCTCGCCCGCGACGGGCTTCCGGGCTTCTACGGCGGAGAGAGCGCGGAGGCCATGGTGGATGCGGTGCGTGCGCACGGCGGCATCTGGTCGCTGGAGGACCTGGAGAACTACCGTGTGATCGAGCGCGAGCCGCTGGTCGCCGAGTTCGATGGGGGGCTGAGGGTCGTGCTGCCCCCGCCGCCCTCAGCCGGCGGGGTCGCCATGATCCAGGCACTGAACCTGTTGCAGTTCTACGACCTTGAGGCGATGGAGCCTGCAGCCCGCGCGCACCTCGTCGTCGAAGCGCTGCGCCGCGCCTTTCGCGACCGCGGCTACCTGGGCGACCCGGATTTCGTGGACATGCCGCTGGAACGGCTGCTGCACCCGCATTACGCAGCCGGCTTGCGGACCTCGATGCGCACCGACAGGGCCACGCCGAGCGCGGTGTTCTCGCCGCTGCACCAGGGCGAGGACGGTGACCACACGACGCATTTTTCCGTGGTCGATGCGGCCGGCAATCGGGTTGCCGTGACACAGACGCTGAACGGCTGGTTCGGCAGCAGCTTCATCGTCCCGGGTCTCGACCTGCTGCTCAACAACGAGATGGACGATTTCGCCATCAAGCCGGGCGAACCCAACCTGTATCAACTGGTCGGCGCCGGCGCGAACAACATCGCCCCGGGCAAGCGGATGTTGTCGAGCATGACGCCGACTTTCCTGGAGTCCCCACGCGGTGTCGCCGTGCTCGGCACGCCGGGCGGCAGCCGCATCATCAGCATGGTGCTGCTGGCGACACTCGCCTGGATCGAGGGTGCGGACGCCGCGACGATGACTGCACTGCCGCGCTACCATCACCAGTACCTGCCGGATCGCGTCGTGCATGAGCCCGAGGCGTTCAGCCCGGAGGAAAGTGCGGCCCTTGCGGCGCGCGGGCATGCCCTGCAGGCCAGTCGCCGCATGTACGGCAACATGAACGTGATCACCTGGGATTACGCCGGCAATCGCCTTGAGGCGGCGACCGATCCGCGCGGCGAGATCGAGGGCTGGACCTACTGAGGCCTTGCACGGGGTCCTGCGGCGCGCGGCCCGACTCAGCGCTGGCAGCTCGCGCAGTAGTAGCTCGAGCGCTGGCCCTGCACGATGGAGCGGATCGTTCCTGCGCAGCGCAGGCAGGGCTCGCCCGCCCGATCGTAGACGGCCAGCTCGGGACGGAAATAGCCGTGCTGGCCATCGCCCCAGGCGAAGTCGCGCAATGTCGTGCCGCCCTGGCGAATCGCTGCTTCCAGCACTTCGCGAATTGCCGTGACCAGCGCCGCCAGGCGCGGCGCACCGATCCTTCCGGCGGCACGGCGCGGGTGAATGCCGGCGCGAAACAGCGCCTCGCTGGCGTAGATGTTGCCGACCCCGACGACGATCCGCCCGTTCATGATGAGCTGCTTGATCGCGATCCGGCGACCGCGGCAGGCTGCTGCAAGGTATTCGGCACTGAAGCCGGGGCCGAGCGGCTCGGGACCGAGCTCGCGCAGCAGCGGATGGTGGAGCGGTTCGCCCGCGATCCAGTCGGCGGAGCCGAAGCGGCGCGGATCGTGAAAGCGCAGCAGCCGACCTCCCTCGAGAAGCAGGTCCAGGTGATCGTGCTTGCCGGGCGGCGCGGCGGCCTGGAGCACGCGCAGGCTGCCGCTCATGCCCAGGTGCAGCATGAGCGTCCGGTCACCCTCGGCGCGGAACAGCAGGTACTTGGCGCGGCGCTCGGCTGCCAGCACCCTGCGTCCGGGCAGCTCGCGTGCCAGGGTCTCGGGCACGAGCCAGCGCAGCTGCGGCTGGCGCAAATCGACGGCCACGACGCGTGTGCCTTCGATCCACGGCGCGACGCCGCGACGCGTGGTTTCGACTTCGGGCAGTTCAGGCATGGGACTGGCTTCGATCCGTGGCGCGACGCCGAATGACTTCCGGTGGCGAAGCCCATATAGTGGCACGATTGATTCTCAATACGGTGATATCCACTTGATGGAATTCCTTGTCGCGTACCAGCGTGGCCTGCTCGACCTGCCGGTCTGGGGCTACATTCTCGCGTCCTTCGTCATGGTGCAGGTCACCGTGTTCGCGGTGACGCTTTATTTGCATCGCGACGCGGCGCATCGCGCGGTCGATCTGCATCCGGCGATCCGGCATTTCTGCCGCTTCTGGCTGTGGATGACCACCGGCATCAGCACCCGCGAATGGGTGGCCATCCACCGCAAGCACCACGCTCGCTGCGAGACGCCGGACGATCCTCACAGCCCGCAGGTCGAGGGCCTGAAAAAGGTGCTGCTCGAGGGCGCTGAGCTCTATCGTCACGAAGCGCGCAACCAGGAAACGCTGACCAAGTACGGCCGCGGCGCGCCGCAAGACTGGCTGGAGCGCAGGGTTTACGGCGCCGCTCACAACTACCTCGGCATCGCCCTGATGGTCGTGCTGTTTCTCGTCCTGTTCGGCATCCCGGGCATCATCATGATCGCGGTGCAGCTGGCCTCCCAGCCGCTGCTCGCCGCCGGCATCGTCAACGGCGTCGGCCACTATGCCGGCTACCGCAATTTCGAATGTGCGGACGCCTCCCGCAACGTCACGCCCTGGGGGCTGCTGCTCGGCGGCGAGGAGTTGCACAACAACCACCACGCCTTCCCCTCCTCGGCCCGTTTCTCCATCCAGCGCTGGGAGCTGGACATCGGCTGGGTCATGCTGAAGGCCTTGTCTTTCGTGGGGCTCGCGAAGGTGCGGCGGACGGCTCCGGTACCCGCAAGGGATGCGGCCCGGCAGCACCTCGATCTCGATACGGTGCGCGCGATCGTCGTCGGGCGGATGCACGTGATGCGGGATTATTCCCGCATGGTGACGCTTCCGGTCTTGCGTACCGAGTTTGTGGCACTGCGCAAGCGCCTGCCGGAGCGTGCCGGCCGGTTGCGCCAGCTGCTGGTGCGCGAAACCGGGTTGCTCGATACCAACGCGCGCCGGCGGCTCAGCGAAGTGCTGGACAACAGCCAGGCGCTGGCCACGGTCCACGAGTTCCGGGAGCGGCTGAAGGCGATCTGGAACGGTTCGGCGACCAGCAACGAGAAACTCGTGACGCAGGTGCGGGAGTGGTGCGCGGAGGCCGAGGCCAGCGGCGTGCGTGCCCTGCAGGAGTTTGCCAGCAGCCTGCGGGGTTACGCCTTGCGCCCTGCCTGAGCGCCGCGGCGCCCGGGCCCCCGCTGGTTCCCACAAAGAAAAAACCCGCCGAAAGGCGGGCTTCTTCGTCAGCGCGTCGGTCTGCAGCCGATGCCTACTTGATCTTCGCTTCCTTGTAGGCGACGTGCTTGCGCGCCTTGGGATCGAATTTCTTCAGCTCCATCTTCTCCGGATGCAGCCGCTTGTTCTTCGTCGTGGTGTAGAAATGTCCCGTTCCCGCAGACGACACCAGCTTGATCTTGTCACGCATGGCTGACTCCTCAGAACTTCTGGCCGCGGGCGCGCAGGTCGGCGAGCACTGCTTCGATGCCCTTGCGGTCGATGATGCGCAGGCCATGCTGGGAGACACGCAGCTTCACAAAGCGACGCTCGCTTTCCACCCAGATGCGGTGGGTGTGGAGATTGGGCAGGAAGCGCCGACGCGACTTGTTGTTCGCGTGGGACACGTTGTTACCCGTGAGTGGCCCCTTGCCGGTGACCTGGCAGACTCGCGACATGATTTTGACCTCGGAAAAACCGG
>Ga0102941_1000810_pt1 | contig 14799 bp, 14 predicted proteins | sample SalPonR2_C_D2_MG_FD_79281 | JGI IMG/M metagenome (GOLD analysis project Ga0102941, IMG submission 79281) | Salt pond soil microbial communities from South San Francisco under conditions of wetland restoration - Salt Pond MetaG R2_C_D2_MG | ecosystem: Environmental > Aquatic > Marine > Intertidal... | reverse complement strand
CTACTTTCCAGGGTCTATAAGCCTTCGTAGATTTACTATGGCTTGTATTGTGCCGGCAAAGACGTTACACTACATCTTTTGTGTAACCTGTATAATATCTTCCTGTTTTGGCTCTTGAGTATATATAATGTGACATTTGTGGAGCTGACGGGGTTCCCTCAACGGAGATCCCTACGGGAGAACCCGTGACTTTCTCGAATGTTTTTCCTCTGGGATCCTCCTTAGGAGTCTTCATCGAAGTCCCTGATGACCTTTGTGACCTAAGTGACCTTTAGGGCGGGACGCTCTCAATACTACCCTACAAAATATTGATACCACTTATTCGTGTGATTTTTCTATTAACCACTCGATTCCCTACTCTTCTTAGATTTAATCTCACTCTCTCTTTGAATTGCTGCTGGTCTGGTAGGATATTCTTCTGTATAAACTACTTTCCAGGGTCTATAAGCCTTCGTAGATTTACTATGGCCTGCATTGTGCCGGCAAAGACGTTACTCTACATCTTTTGTGTAACCTGTATAATATCTTCCTGTTTTGGCTCTTGAGTATATATAATGTGACATTTGTGGAGCTGACGGGGTTCGAACCCGTGACCTCGTGAATGCCATTCACGCGCTCTCCCTACTGAGCTACAGCCCCAAAAACACTCACAAACAATCACCCTTAAATAACACTGTAATTTAACTTTTGATATTACCGCTGTCAAGAAAAATGCTTCAGCTAATATCATTTACCTTATTTAAAAGTCCAGATATGGTTAAAAATAAAATTCAAAATCATACCAACTCCAATGCCAATTAAATTTGCTAAAATATAGTAAACTCCTAGAGAAGTCAACGAAATCAAAACCACATAATTTACTATACCAGAAACAGCCGTAACACTATGATACCGCAATATTCTTTGCAAAAATGTATTATCTCTCGACTCTTTCCATGTCCAAAAATTATTCAAGAGAAAGTTAGTAAGAATTGAAGTTTCGATCGCAATTAGACCTGCAAATTTTACAGGGATGTGAATATACTCTTTTGTAAAAAATAACATTCCCTGATTAACAGCCATCCCAGAAATTCCTACTATTGCAAACTTGGGGAAATGTTTTTTTATGTCTTCAAACTTTATGTGCTTAGACAGTTTAGAAATTAATTTTTTGACCACAATTTCCTTTATCTTTTATTTCCATAGGGATACTTGAATTGACCATTATAATCTTCACATAACCAGATATAAAAAGTTTTGGCTTTATTACCGTATCTAGCGGTTTTTAATGTATCTATTGCTGTGATTTGCTTAAAATAGATAGAATATTTTTCATTGACCTCAGTTTTATATCTATTAGTTCCAATGTAAATGCCATCTTTACCTGTAATTGTAATATCGTCTACCCAATAATAAAATGCATGGGGAGAATCATTTATTACTGTCACTGGGTATCTATTTTTCACTGCGAAAGCCAGTTCTCCGCTCAAAAACCATTTATGGGTAAATAAAAATCTATTTTTATTAATATAATTTTTTTGCTCCAAATGTTGCGCCAGTTTTTTCCACCCCTGACCGTCCAGAGTAACATCGCTTTTTTGATTTAAAGAAATTATTCCAAATTCAGCCTGAATAGTAACAAATAAAACTAATATAATTGTAAAAATACCAGTACTAAAAAGGTAACGCTTTGATATCTTATCTTTCCACTCTCCAATCATTGCTGCCGAAGCAATGATAGCGACTAAATATCCTGGCATGGGCCAATGAGGCAGTATCTGTCTAGTCCCCCCAATTATAGTAAAAATTAAAATAGGGACAATTATCTGTGGTAAAAGCCAGCTGTATTCTTTTCCTTTTTTCCAGACCCATATAGTACCAGCAACCAGTATTCCCATATGCCAGGGTAATAAGTAACCCATCTGGACCATTATGCCCCTAAAAAATTTCAAGAAGCTAAAATCAAAACCGGAAGCACTTTTACCAAATTGATAAATATAAGAAACCCAATTATGTTGATAATTCCATAGTAAATTGGGAATAAAAATCAAAATTGCAATAATAAAACTTACATAAGGATAAGGAGTTTTCATCCATTTTCTAAATTTATCATCAATTAAAAAACTTAAAAATATTGCAAAAATTAATAGTACAGCATGATATTTTGATAATAAAGCCAATCCTCCCATTACCCCTAAAAAATAAAAATACTTACTTTTGTCCGTTTTTCTTATTTGATATAAAACTAATAAACTCCCCACCCAAAACAGTCCTAAAAAATTATCAGGAATGACAAAAGCCCCCAGGCCTACACAAAAATAGGGGATGATATTGAGTAATATGACAGAGATTATCCCAGTCTTTTTGTTGAATATTTTTTCAGCCAATTTGTAAACAGAAAGAGAGGTAAATACGAAAATTACAATAGCACCTATTCTTAGCGTCAGAGAATTAGATACACCTGTTAGAAACCTTCCCAATCCTGCACTGACAGCTACCAGAGGAGGATGGTCAAAATAACCGGCACTAAGATGATAAGAGTACATTCCATAGTAGGCTTCATCAAACCCAGGTTCTACAAAAATAGAAACTATGATTCTAAGAAGTGTAAAAGACCCAATAATTAAAAATAATTTCTGTTGCGCAGTTATTTTATTATTATTTAATATCATTGTTATTCCATTAAATTCTAAATAGTCAGCACATATTAAAATTGATTTGCTTAAATTAAAAGGAATATTTTACCATAAAAAATATTTCAACACTCAGTCATTTATTGATTTTTACCTACCAAAAGAATAATTTCATTGATTTCTAATATTGATAATAGGAGCAAAAAAATGAAATTATTAATAACAGGTGGGACAGGTTATATTGGCAGCCATACATGTGTAGAACTGCTTGAAGAGGGCCATGAGCTGGTTGTTGTAGACAATTTATGTAATTCAAGTAAGATCGCCCTGGATAGGGTAGAAACAATCACCGGGCAAAAAGTAGATTTTCATAAAGTTGATATACGTAATAAAGGAGCTCTAGATGAAGTATTTAATCAGTATGATTTTGATGGAGTGATTCATTTCGCCGCTTTGAAAGCAGTAGGCGAGTCAGTGAAAAAACCCTTATTATATTACCAAAATAATGTAGCGGGTTCACTCACACTATATGAAGTGATGAAAGAACATAGTGTTAAAACTATTGTATTTAGTTCTTCAGCAACAGTTTATGGAGACCCTGATAAAGTTCCAATCAAAGAAGACTTCCCAGTTACAACAACCAATCCCTATGGTTCTACCAAACTTATGATGGAAAATATATTGAAAGATCTATATAATTCAGATAACGAATGGAACGTAGGATTATTGCGATATTTCAATCCCATTGGTGCTCATCCTAGTGGCTTAATTGGAGAAGACCCGAATGGTATTCCCGATAATCTACTACCTTACATATCTCAAGTTGCTGTTGGAAAAAGAGATAAACTTCAGGTTTATGGAGATGATTACCCAACCCATGATGGTACCGGAGTCAGAGATTATATTCATGTGGTAGATCTTGCCAAAGGTCATCTAGCCGCTCTTGATAAGTTACAGGAAAGTCCAGGTGTAGTAACCTACAATCTTGGGACTGGACGAGGCTATAGTGTTCTAGAAGTAGTAGAAGCTTTTGAAAAAGCCTCTGGCCAGGAAGTTCCATATGAAATTACTGATAGGCGCCCAGGCGATGCAGCTGAGGTTTGGGCAGATCCAACCAAAGCAAAAGAAGAATTAGGCTGGGAAGCCAAATACGACCTCGACGATATGTGTGAGCACATCTGGAAATGGCAATCCAATAATCCTAATGGATATGAAGAATAAATTTTATTTGAATTTATATGTAATTACTTGATTTTAGGCAATTATTTTATCAATAACATCTTTTTGGTATCTATTTCTCCGCCTTGTTTGAGTACTGCCAGGTAAATACCGCTGCTAACTTTAATCCCTTTCTCATTTTTTCCATACCATCTCACGGAATGCATTCCTTTCTCAAAGTGAGCCAGATCATACTTTTTAATTTTCTGACCTAATATATTGTAAATAAGAAGATTTGCTTCTCCCTTCTTTTTGAGACGAAATCTCAAGGTAGTTTGGCTATATTGAGATTTATTCAAGGGGTTAGGAGCAGGAGGAAATAATTTGATTGCATACTTCTTTTTATTCCTACCAATGTTGCCTTCATAATTTATTGATTTCTGAACAGTATCGACTCCATTGTAATAACCAAAATATAATTTTTGCTGTGAGACTATACTGGAATCAATGAATATTTTAGCAGAAATTGTATCAGAAATAGTCCTATTTTTATCTTGCTTATATTCGAGATATCCTGATTGAGGAGAAATTGTTAGAGAAGGTGATTTATTCACAAATTTAAACTTAGATTTTCCTGTACCAATATTAAATAATTTCATTTTTCGAGTTTCATCCCCTATCATACCTTTTCCTGAAAGATAACAAACCGACTGAGGAGCTTCTTTATTTCTTTTTATCATAGAAATATAAAGCGAGTCCCTCTCATTATTATGAGTGATTGTGACCTCTTCTTTATAGAGTCCTGGTTTCAAATTACTTTTGTCAATCTCCATTTTAATAGTATCTGCACCCCTGGATAAGGTCCCTGACTTTTTTGGAAAATTAACCCAGCTAGCTTCACTACTAATTTTCCAATTTTTCACACTATCAATTCTATTCAATATAACAAAATTAGTATCTATATACCTCTTATCATTATTCCAAACAAAAAATGAATCCGGATAGAACGCTAATTGATTCGTCGTTGATTTGTTAATAATTGCTCTTATGCACCAATTACCGTCTAATTGGATGTCATTATCGCTACCAACAGTAAATCCTGTAATATTTCTAAAGCCTGAAGCAGTACTCAAATAAGATTTACCTTCTCCATTTCCTGTTGCACTATATCCCAGGGAACCATCCAGAGTGACTGATATAGCAAAGGATCTAGCCTCATTTAAGATGTCTTCCTCAAAATTTATTTTTTTCCAGGCGCTTTTTGCAGCAGTTAGATTTTCCATTTTATGAACAGGATTGTCCTTTAGATTTTTATATATCCTCACAGTTCCATCTGAAATCTTATTGCCGGGTTTAAATTTCACTCCCACCAGACTTTTACCATCCTCAGGCATTTGAAATTTTTCAGCAGCTTCTTTACCCTGCAATGAAATATAGAAGCTCACTGAATCTCCATCATGTACAATTTCTGTTTCCTCTACTCCTCCCTCTCCGGAGGCTTTATATGATATTTCTATACTATCTTTGACAGTACCTAGGCTGTTCTGAAATGGTACAAAGCTGACTTTATTATAATTCAGGCCAAAATTAATATCAGAAAAATCAAATTTTTTATTATCCGGATCGATCAGTGATACCTGGGGAGATTGTTTATGTTTTATAACTGCTATAGCAAAATTATCATCTTTATCATGTTCCAAATTAAAATCAATTCCCTGTCCCTCATAAAATTGGATATATTGAGCAGCGGTACTTTGTAAATAAAATTTTTTTTCTTTCCCTTCTGTATAATTAGAGTAAAAATGGTCAGTATTGATTTCTGGAATTGTTTTTCCTTGATAACTATATTTACCATCGTCAATACTTGTGTCATTTATTAGATTGGCAATAAACCACTCCTTTAATAGGTTTTTAGAAGACACACTCCCGATCTTAGGGTAGGTTGCAAATCCATCTTCCTGCTCATGGATACAATCTGCAATAAAATCTATTCCAAACCTCTTGTACAAATAAAAGCTCCATAAACCCACTTTTTGATAATCTTTTAGGAGCACACCTTCTTTATTTTCATTATCCCAGGCATTTAACTTTCTATTAGGCGAGGAGATGAATTTATTATAGGAGCGGTATGGAAGTCCCAAAATTCGTGGCATCAATACTGAAATCCCTTCATTCAACCAGGTTTTCTCATCTGTGTCAAAGGTATAATGAATGAGATGCTGAAGTTCATGCGCCACAATTGTATATGTTGAAGGGTTTGTGATATCTGTCGGATCAGTATCAATATAGATTATCTCCCCATAATTCCCCTGATTTTTTTTAAGATCAATTGGATCAAAATATCCAGCTACATGGTTTTCATCCTCAGGTCCGTATCCATCTCTGACATCCAAAAGTAAGACATTCAACTTACCATTCTTATCAACATCAGAAGGCGCTCCCAAAGTATCTTTCATATTAGCATAGATTCCCTTGGATGGATTAATAGAACCCTCAGGCGTACTTTGGGCCAGCTTAGTTACAATATCATTTATTTTTTGATCTGTAACTTCTCCATTATCATATTCACTGGTCTCTACAAATACATTCACAATTTCACTGGTATCTGACTTTCTATAAAATCCTATCTCTTTTAGATCAGCATTATCTCCATATATATCTTTACGAATCATGAAGGTAGTATCACCTTCAACCTCTTTCTTAGCCAAAGGTTGAACTGTTATCTTTTTATCTTCAACATCCCTGAATTCAGGTGGGACGGGCTGCGGCCCTTTTTCCCCAATTCTAGAACTAATATTTTCTCCCCATAACTGCAATGATAATAACAAAAATGCGGACAAAATAAGTATAAATTTTTTCACTCTATTCTCCAGGTATTGAATGTCTCTCTCTCACCGGTTGTCTGGTCATGAGATCTTTTAATCCCTGAGCGGGGTCCTTGTCTTCGTACAAAATTTTATAGACCTGATTTGAAATTGGCATAAGAACATCATTTTCGGTAGATAATTGTTTTACTGTCTCACAGGTTTTTACCCCTTCAGCTACCATGGTCATACCGTCCAGTATTTCTTGTACCTTACGACCTTTTCCTATTTCTTCCCCTAAATGTCTATTTCGACTATGCTCACTGTCACAGGTCACAAGCAGATCGCCAACACCACTCAGTCCGGAAAATGTTTCTTCTTTGGCACCTAACTTCACACCCAAGCGAGTAATCTCCATTAAACCTCTTGTAATCAAGGCAGCACGGGAATTATCACCCAGACCCAGCCCATCACAAATACCTGAAGCAATGGCGATTACATTTTTTACTGCTCCTCCTATTTCTACACCTATTATATCCGGGTTGGTATACACTCTAAAATTTTCTGATATGAATAATTGTTGGACTTTTTCTGCTGATTCCAGACTTTTTGACGCTGAAACAACAGCTGTTGGAATTTCCCGGGCAACTTCTTCAGCATGGCTGGGGCCATGTAAAGTAACAATTTTTTCTCCCGGATGATTCAGAACGTCTTGAATAACCTCGCTCATTCTCATCATAGTTTCTTTTTCCAGACCTTTAGCAAGGTTGATAATAATAGTGGAGGAATCTATTTTGTCCTGAACTTTTTCGAGAAGTTCTCTAACAGCGTGTGAGGGTACTACAACAATTACAAGATCAACCGAATCAAGAGCGTCATCCAGATCGCCTGTAATATTAATAGAATCTGGAATCGCAATCCCGGGCAACAAAGGATTTTTACCTGTTTTATTCATCATATTCACATTTTCTTCATAATACTCCCATAATTTTATCTCATGCCCCTTTTTCTGTAAATGAATTGCTGCTGCAGTTCCCCAGCTTCCTGCTCCTAATACGCCGACTTTTTTCTTATTATCCACATTAACCCTCTTTAATTGATTTCACCGATAATCCAACTTTCTTCATCTTGCTCATCAAGTTTATCTTGAATTTCTCCTACACTATTTTTATCAACGACCAGAATAAGACCAATTCCAAGATTAAAAACTCTTCTCATTTCCTCATCTGAGACATTACCTACTTCTTGAATATATTTAAAAATAGGCAACCATTCCCAGGCTTCCCAATCAATATTCAATTCCTGGTCTTCTCCTATGATTCTCTCAGTATTTCCTGAGATTCCACCACCTGTTACATGGCTAATTCCATGTAAACCATCCTGATTTAAAATTGGTTTAACAGGATTGAGGTAAGATCTATGGATCTGTAACATTTCTTCTCCCACAGTCCGACCTAGTTCCTCAACATAATCATCAACCGAATGTTCTTCCAATAATACATTTCTGGCCAATGTATATCCATTGGTATGTATTCCTGACGATTTTAGCCCAATTAATACATCTCCCTTTTGGACTTTCCCAGTCAAAACATTATTTTTTTCAACTACACCGGTAATATTTCCAACAAGATCATACTCATCATTGTCATAAATATCAGGCATTTCAGCAGTTTCTCCTCCAATTAAGGAACAATCATTTTCCTGACATGCTTTTGAAATTCCCTTTACAATTTGTTTGAAATTCTCTTGATTTAAACTTCCAGTTCCCACATAATCAAGAAAATATATAGGTTCAGCACCAATAGTCAAAATATCATTAACACAGTGATTGACAAGACATTGACCAATAGTATCATGTTTGTCCATTTTTTTGGCTACGATTAATTTCGTTCCCACTCCATCCGAACTGGAAACAAGCACCGGTTTCTGGTAATCTTCAACTGGAAATTCAAAACAGGCCCCAAAAGTTCCTACACTGGTTAATACATTATCTGTGAAGGTACTTTGGACCATATCTTCTACATTAGATACTGCCTCTTCTCCTGCTTCAATATCCACCCCTGCATCTTTATAGGTTTTACCCATTGTATACCTCTATTATTTAATTATACATTTCGCTTATCAATTCAGAATATTTATCCAGAACTACTTCTCTTTTTATCTTTAAAGAAGGAGTTAGTTCCCCATCTTCTATTGTAAATTCATCAGGTAATAATTGATATTTCCTTATCCTTTCAAATTGTGCATATCCTTCCATAGATTCTTTTATTGTATGATCATATACTTCTTGAACTTTTGGGTTGGATAGCAATTCTTCCCTATTATCCCAAGCTATATTATTGTCTTCTGCCCAATCTTCTAAATTTGGAAAAGAAGGTACCACTAGAGCAGTTAAATATTTTTTATCATTCCCGATCACAAGAGCTTGTTCAATCCATTTTGAAGTTACTAAATTCCCTTCCAATTGATTGGGGGCTACATTTTTGCCGCTGGCAGTCACAATAATATGTTTTTTTCTATCAGTAATAGTTATATAATTATCTTCATCTATTTCTACAATATCCCCTGAGATTAGCCATCCATCTTCTGTAAAGACTTTTTGAGTTTGTTCTTCATTTTTGTAATAGCCCTTCATTACATTGGGACCTTTAATCAATAATTCTCCATCTTTCCTGGTTTTTACTTCTACACTTGGAAGAGGTTTTCCAACTGTTCCAATCTTATTTTTACCCAGCCTATTACCCGAAACTACTGGAGACGTTTCTGTCAAACCATAACCTTCTATTATTTCAATTCCCATTCCATTTAACATTGAACTAACCTTTTTTGGTAGTGGGGCACCTCCAGAAATCATATAATTCAAACTATCACCCAATTTTTCTTTAACTTTTGAAAATACAAGTTGATCTGCAATATTATATTGTTTCTCCAATAAAAATCCCACGGACTGTCCCGAATTTTTCTTCTTGAATATTTTTTTTCCTCGTTCAACTGCCCACCAAAATATATTCTGTTTTATATTGGACTTTTTTTCAACCTTTGAAATTATTCTGGTATATAATTTTTCCAATAACCGTGGTACAGTAACCAATATAGTAGGATTAACTTCAGTCATGTTTTCTATAACTTTCAACTTATTTTTAGGATAACAGACTGTAGACCCTACAGCAAAAGGTGCAAAATGACTGGTAGTCCTTTGGAAAGCATGGCTCAAAGGAAGAAAAGCCAGCAATTTATCATCTTTATTAATTTCTAAAGCTTCAACAGAATCACAAATATTGGAAGTAATATTTTTATGAGTGAGCATCACCCCTTTAGGCGTTCCAGTTGTGCCAGAGGTATAGATTATCGTAGCCACATCATCTTTATTTATTGAATTAATATCATCTTTCAGAGTTGGCAAAGTTGATTCCATCCGTTCTTTGCCGGCAATAAATAGCTGTTCTAATGTTATAAAATCTTTATGTTGAGCTTGATCATTATTTAATAAAATAACTTTTTTGATTTTGGGAAGATCATCACAAACCTTTAATATTTTTTCAGCTTCTTTTCTCGAGCCACAGAACAAATATTTTGCTTCTGAATGCAACAATATCCACTTGGCCTGCTTAGCAGTTAAACTGGGATAGATAGTAACAGGAACACCTTTTGAACATATAATTGCATAATCTATCAAAGCCCAATTCAGACTATTTTCCGCCATTATTCCAATATGATCTTTATGTTTTAAGCCATAGGCTTTCAATCCTTCTGATAATTGTTCGACTTTTCTATATACTTCCCGGTAAGTTATATCCTGCCAGATTCCCTGCCCTTCATATTCATAAGCAGTTTGAGTGGCATATTTTTCTGTAGAATGGATAAATAATTCTCCTAATGTTTCTATCTCCATATCTTACCTTTCATTTTTCTGTTATAGACAATAGTTTAACCACTTTAAAAGTTATTGATTATTCTGCTGAATTTATATATTAAATTTTTTCTACCTTTTGATTGGATTTTTTTCAGATTAATGTTAATTTTCTTGCGATATTTAAAGCCGAAGTGGCGGAACTGGTAGACGCAGCGGATTCAAAATCCGCCGGTTCTTGCGAACCGTGGGGGTTCGACTCCCCCCTCCGGCACAAATCTATTACATTATACAGTTTATTCATTCATCTTTATCTTCCTGATTATATTCAATAATATTTGTAGCAATATCATCAGCAATTTCATTCATTTTTACTCCGGAATGTCCAGGTACATAATACCATTCAACTTTTTCATTATTGAGTTCGTCTAATTCCTTCCATAAATCTTTATTTTTAACATCATTTTTACTGGAGGTTTGCCAGCCATTTTCTTTCCAGGTTTTAATCCACTTTGTAATTCCATTACGCACATATTTACTATCTGTATGGATTTCAAATTCATCCCAATTTTGGGCAAATTCTAATGCTCTTATTGCTGCCTGCAATTCCATTCTATTATTGGTAGTATCTGAATTGTATCCCCCTGCGACTTTCGAGACTGTGCCATCTTCTACTATAACGATTCCCCAGCCTCCTTCTCCAGGGTTACCAGAGCAAGCCCCATCTGTATATATTTTTCTCATCTGACATTTAACTCCTATTCTAAATCTTCAATTAAATTTTTACTCAAATATATCTAGAGTGCCGAATTTAACTCTTGAAATGTAAACGACCAAATAAGAATTCTGAAAATTTTGGATTAAAAAAATGATAAAAAATGCTTTTATTTGTTTTGCTCTAACAAATTTGCCAGTTCCGTAATAATTTCATTGGACGCAAACCAGCCTGATAAAGTCAATTTTACACTATTTGTAGCCAACACAATCATTTCCTCCTCTATGAACTCAGACAATTTCGCCTTGATGAGTGATTGAATTTTGTTTTTTGTGATTGAAAAATACTTTTCAATTTCAGTATATTCCAGCCCCTCAGAAGTTCTTAAGGATAGAAATAATTTTTCCAATCTTGCTTTTGGGGGAGTTATTTTTTCAAGTTCTGAAGGGGGTTGTTTTCCATCTTCTAAATTTTCAATATAACCTACTAAATCTTCTTGATTCCATTTTCTGTGGGTACCATCATATGAATGTGCTCCAGGCCCAAATCCAATGTAAGATTGGCCTGTCCAGTAACTGCTATTATGCCTTGATTTGCATCCGGGTTTAGCCCAATTTGAAATCTCATAGTGATTAAATCCATTTTGGTCTAAATAATCGTGTGCAAATTTGTACATTTCCCACTCTTTTTCTTCACTCAAGGGAGAATATTCACCTTTTTGTATACTTACATTTAATGGTGTACCGTCGGCATAATGTAAGTTGTATAATGAAAGATGATCAACCTCATGCTCTAGACTTTGTGCTAAACTATCCTTCCAATCAGTAAAAGTTTGCCCAGGAATACCAAAGATTAGATCCAGGCTCAGATGGTTAATTTTTGTCTTACACAATTTATTTAATATCTCATTTATATCATTTGGACTGTGCTGTCGTCCTAAAACATCCAACAAATGTTCCTGAAAAGCCTGGCCTCCTATACTTACTCTATTAATCTCTGTCTTTTCCAAGGTGACGATTAGATCTTCACCCCAATTAGAGGGATTTAGTTCAATTGTGAATTCTCTTACTCCATTAAAATTAATATATTTGTGTAGCACAGAAATGATTTCATTTAATCCTTCAGGAGGTATTAAATTTGGACTTCCTCCTCCAATATAGATTGTCTCCACCTGGTGCTGCTGTAAATAATCTGAAAAAATTTCTATTTCCTGGATTACAGCCTGAATCCAGCGTGATATTAATTCAGGCTTATTATCAAGAGAGTAAAAATTACAATAGGCGCATTTTTGTGAACAGAAAGGAAAATGTATGTAGATACCGAGCTTTTTCATGTATTACGTCCTGATTTTTTTATTTGCTATTCTAATATTGTATTTATTATACCAAAACAAGTTTTTGAATAAATATCAAGTTATTAAAAGTCATTGTTATCTCTGTTAAATCCAGGTCAATATGGTTCCAGAGGTACAGCACTACCTCCTTTCTGCAGAACTTTCTTCACATAATACACCTCAGCTATCGCCTGGATGATCAAAACTATTAGAATCCAAATATATAATACTAGCAATTCATTCAGAGAATTAACTAAAGCAGAACCAAAAGCAATTGCTTTTGTTTGGAATGCTTCAATGATTGATAATACAATATTCAATCCTGCTGTAGCAGCTAGAATATAGGCTATCCATTCTAAAGTTACTACCAGGCAATAGGATAAGATAGAAAAAAAACTTGAACCCTTAATAGTAAATATTGAAGCCCCCTGTCTCATACCATCCACAAATAAATATGATAAAGGCAAAACTAATATACTGCCTATTGTATAAGCAGTTATGACACCAAATAGATTAACTATGAATAACATTGCTGTACATATTACAAAACTTCGGCCTTCTCCCTTTTTCAATTCTTCCTTAAATCTACCGAATATCTTCCTGGCTTTTTGATTTTTCTGTTCCTCAGTTTTTTCAAAAACTTCTATGTGATGGGGTTTAAATTTCTTGAGTATTCCACCTAATATAATTGAAAAAAAATATACACCAGAAATAATTAATATTAAGTCTATTTTGTCACTCAGTATTTCAATGATCATCTTAATTATCCTTCTCTTTGATTTGTTTTGTTAAATCTATCAGGATCATAACCCTGATTTTTTAATATTTGATCAATTCTGCTCATAGTACTATCTGATAAAGCCGATTCCCTGCTCAAAATCCAGCCATATTTCCTTTTCGGATGCCCAATAATAGCCCATTCATATTCTTTATCTAATCCTATAATCCAGTAATCTCCCCAAAATAAATTGATTCCAAATAATTGTACAAAGCTTATTTTTAATTTAGCATTAGATTTCTCTCCAGTAACTTTTGCAATTCCCTTGACTTTATTTATACTTCCGTCTTTTTTCACGCATTTATTAATAACCTTTAGTTTGCCATCTTCTCGTAATTCATATTCTGCTGTAACCCTTCCAGCACATTTATCCTGAAAAGAATTTGGTATCCGCGCAATTTCATACCAGAGCCCACAGTATTTTTCTATATTAACGCTATCTACTACTTCTACTTTATTATCACTTTCTACCATATTTTGTCCTTGAGCAGGAGTGATTGATGTCAATATCAATAAAAATGGAAGTATAAAAATAATAATTCTACTCATATTCCCTTCCTAATTGAAACTTTTCATGCTAAATTACATTTTGAACACTAAAATTAAAAGTCTGATTTTATATTAATTTTTCCGGCAGATTATCATTTATTTGAAATTTTTAGGGATGAAGTTGAAATGATGTGAATAAAAATATATTCGAAATAGTAAAAATATAGTTAATACGACTGATAAGAGATGGCTGAAGTAAAGCTGTGATTTTAGAAATTATCCCGGAAAGTGAATTATCAGATAGTTATTGCTAATATGATGATTTAAGCCAATAGGATAACCCAATCACTATTAAAAGCAATTAGAATAATATGATTTGCCCTTGTCACCTCCTCTTTTTACTTAAGGAACATACATTTTTTAGTAATGGTCCTATTTCCTGTTTGCAATCTATAAAAATAGACTCCGGAAGGTAAACCAGAGAAATCTATATTAACTTTATACTTACCGGCTGGTTTATATCCCGAGCTGACTTTTCTAACCAATTGTCCCTTAGGGTTGAATAAACTTAATGTAATATAATCATCTATAGGTAATTTGTAGTCAAAGGTTGTGCTGCTATTAAAAGGATTGGGGTAATTATTACTGAGTTTATAATTTTTTGCTAGCACATCAGAGCTATTATTACTACTGGTGGTTGTATCCATTTTTATATTTACCTTTGTAACTTTATCAGGATGAATAGTTGCTGTTACATGTTTTTCTTGATAAGATTTTATACTATCGTACTTTGACAACCATAAAATATGTCTGCCAGACAATCCTTGAACCTCTAGTTTTCCTTCACTATCAGTCGCACCTACATAATTACATTCATTAGGATTAAGTCTGTTAATTATATCACCAATATGTTCCTCCCAAATATTAATCTGGGACAATGGTATTCCTGAAGAACTATTATTGACCTGTATAACCATTTTCCCCTGCGCATCCACAGTATCATTAGCCGCACCAAATGTAGGAGAATTATCAATATAAAATTCTCTCCCCTGCCTTTCTT
>Ga0102941_1000804_pt1 | contig 14852 bp, 14 predicted proteins | sample SalPonR2_C_D2_MG_FD_79281 | JGI IMG/M metagenome (GOLD analysis project Ga0102941, IMG submission 79281) | Salt pond soil microbial communities from South San Francisco under conditions of wetland restoration - Salt Pond MetaG R2_C_D2_MG | ecosystem: Environmental > Aquatic > Marine > Intertidal... | reverse complement strand
TTTGCGCAAACTTTTTTAGCTACCACACCCGCTGCAGTGAGGGCCAGTGTGAGCCGGCCTGAGAAATGCCCGCCACCCCGATAATCGGCATGTCCGCCAAATTTTTCCTGAGCTACAAAATCAGCATGTCCCGGGCGGGGAGTGTTTTTCAGGTTGCTGTAATCTTTTGAGCGTACATTTTCATTGCGAAACAAGATCGTCAGTGGTGCTCCTGTTGTTTTTCCCTCAAATATGCCTGTCAGAAGTTCGGGTAAATCGCTCTCCTTACGTGGAGTAGTGCCTTTTGCACCGCTTTTACGACGCGCCAGGTCGGCTTCAAAATCGGTTTCGCTCAATGGGATGCCGGCCGGGCAACCGTCAATAGTTGCACCTACAGCCATTCCATGTGATTCCCCAAATATGTGTATGCTGAAAAGTCGTCCAAATGTGTTCATGAATTCAGTTTTAAACTTCTAAAATACAAATTATTTTACGGCTTTTATGCGCTCTTCTTTTTTGTCCGCTGCAATGGAGTGCTTTTCATTCATTACCTGCGTTTGTTTATTAATAGATTCCTGGTGGATGGCCTTAAATATTTTCATGATAAAGCCGGAACTAAGGTCTCTTTTTTGTCCCTTTTTAATGTTAGTCTCAAGTATGTCTTCCCATCGCGACTGCTGCAGTATGGTCATGTTGTTTTGCTTTTTGTAAAGCCCTATATCGGTAGCTAAACCCATGCGTCGTTGCACCAAATCCATCAGTTCATTATCAAGTTTATCGATTCTAAACCGTAAATCTTCAAGTGTGTTGAGCGATACACCTTCAGGATTCATTTTTCGAATCACCAGGCTTTCGAGCATAATGTCGAGACTTTCGGGTGTAATTTGTTGCTTTGCATCGCTCCAGGCATTATCCGGGTCGCAATGAGTTTCGATCATAAGTCCATCAAAATCAAGATCCATAGCTTTTTGTGAGATGCTTTGCAATAATTCGCGCCTTCCGGCAATGTGGCTGGGGTCACAGAATATTGGTATTTGAGGTAACTGACTTCTCAGTTCAATGGGAATTTGCCAGTGGGGCACATTGCGATAAATGCTTCGATCGTAGCTCGAGAAACCCCGGTGTATGGCCCCGATTCGCGTTATGCCTGCTTTGTTGATACGTTCAATGGCCCCTACCCAAAGATCTGCATCCGGGTTTACCGGGTTTTTCACCAGCACTGGCACATCGGCGCCAATCAGAGCATCGGCTATTTCCTGCATGGCAAACGGATTGGCCGATGTTCGAGCTCCTATCCAAAGTATATCAATTCCAGCTTCCAGGGCTTCTTTTACATGCATGGCATTTGCTACCTCAATTGCGATATGCATTCCGGTCTCTTTCTTAACACGTTTTAACCATGGTAATCCGATACTGCCCACACCCTCGAAAGACCCGGGTCGGGTGCGTGGTTTCCATATGCCTGCCCTGAAAACTGTTATTCCGTTTTTACTCAACGAGCGGGCGGTTGTCATTACCTGCTCTTCTGTTTCGGCACTGCAGGGCCCCGAAATGATGATGGGTTTATTGGTATCTGTCAGGTTCCATTGATTTATGGGAAGTAAATTAAGTTGCTTTTCCATAATTATCTATTTAGTACACGTTTAATTTTATTTGATTGATTAATTAATTCAGTAATGTTTGTGCTATCCTGATCTGATATGGCTTTTTTGAAGGCCTGCAAGTGTTCAATGTAGGTGTCGAGTACGGCTGCTACATTTCCTGAATTTTCCATGAAAATGGGTGTCCACATACTTGCGGGACTTTTGGCCAGACGCACTGTGGAATCAAAGCCACCACTTGCTAAATCAAGAATGTTTTTTTCGTTTTTTTCTTTCTCCAGTACAGTAAGCGCCAGGGCCATAGAACTGATGTGAGAGATATGCGATATGTATGCTGCGTGCACGTCATGGTTGTATGCATTCATATAAATAATGCGCATGTTTAAGCATTCGTACATCGTTTTAATTGTTTGCAAAGCTTTATCGCTGCTGTCTTCTGCATCGGTTATGATGGTTGCCCTTCCATCAAACAAACCCGAAAATGCTGCACGTGGTCCACTGTGTTCAGTGCCTGCCATTGGATGGGTACTCACAAAGTTTTCTCGTTTTTTGTGATAGTAAACCCTTTCATTGAGTTTGCCTTTGGTCGAGCATACATCAGCCACGATTTGCTCATCTATCTGGTCAAGTACTTTGGGAAGCATTTTTAGTGAAACATCAACAGGCGTAGCCAGTAAAATAAGGTCTGCCTGCGCTATAGCTTCCTGCATTTTCATAATTTTATCCACTATTCCCAGTTGCAAGGCAGCCTCGGAATGTATCGCATTGCTGTCAACACCAATAATGATTTGTGCAAATCCGCGAGATTTGAGGTCTATAGCCATGGAGCTGCCAATAAGCCCAAGGCCGATTACAGTAATTATCATATTGCGATTTTTTGTTGGTTCTTAATTCGGTTTAACATCAACTCAAAACCTTCATTTGGGGCAGCAAGCGAGAATCTTACATATTGATTGCCATTTGAGCCGAAGATTCCACCAGGAGCAACGAATACCCCATGGTTATATAGCAGATGATCTACAAATGCATATCCATCTGAAAAAGCATCAGGAACTTTAGCCCAAACAAACATACCACTTGTATTATTAGAATAACTACAGTTTAAGTGGTCAAGGGCTTCGAAAACCAGCTTACGGCGCCTGCTATAAACCTGGTTTGTGGTTTTATGCCAATGCTTATCGAGGTGGAGCGCTTCAGAAGCAGCTGTTTGTATGGGTAAATACATGCCTGAATCATAATTGCTTTTCACTTTTAATAAATGCTTAATTAATTGCTGGTGTCCGGCAATCATGCCTACCCGAAATCCCTGCATGCGGTGCGATTTGCTTAATGAATTTAGCTCAAAACAGGTTTCTTTGCTGCCAGCGACAGATAAAATACTTAGCGGTTTATCATTTAGAATTAAACTGTAAGGATTATCATGTGCAATAAGCACTTTGTGCTGTTTTCCAAATTTTATAAGTTTTTTGAAGAGTTCATTGCTCGCTTTAGCTCCTGTAGGCATGTGCGGGTAATTTACCCACATGATTTTGGGCTTTTCCCGGGCAAGTTGCTCCAATTCAGAAAAGTCCGGGTGCCATCCATTGCCGGCTTTCAGGTTGTAGTGTATTACATTTGCTCCAAGTAATTTTGCCACTGCAGTATATGCAGGGTAGCCCGGATTGGGTACCAGGACAGAATCTCCTGCATTTACAAAAGCCAGCATTGCAAGCATAATGCCCTCCTTGGAACCGGCAAGCGGCAGGATTTCATTTTCTGAATTTAGTTTAATATTGTATATGCGCTGATACCAGTCAGAGAATGCATTCCTGAGCATTGCAGTTCCTTTGTAAGGCTGATAGTAATGGCTCTGTGGTTGTTCTGAGCTTTTTCTTAATGTGTTCAGCACTTGCTCATGTACTGCCATGTCAGGGTTTCCAATTCCGAGGTTAATGATGGAATGGCCCTGTGACTGAAGTTGTCTTATTTCCTCGAGTTTACCTGAAAAGTAGTAGGTCTCGACCCTTTTAATTCGTTCCGCCGGTTCAATGTTCATATTTTTCGATTTTATTCGATAAAAAAAAGGCGTCCTCAAATTTGGGACGCCTTCTGTTTTGTATACAAAATATTGCACAACCACGTAGCTATCCCGTTTGGTAATTGTAATAATACCAATAATAATATGCCATGTGATTGTTAGTTATTGTATTCATTCTCTGTAAAATAAAAAACCCCGCTTGTGGCGGGGTAATAATTTTATTAAAAATTTACACATTACGGTCCCGCCTTATTTCATTAAGAAATAATAGTAAGACCAATAATATGTGTGTATTCTTTGCATAATCTTAAGTTTCAAAGCTAAATATTTATTCTGATAAAACAAATAAAGAATGTCTTTTTAATCTAATTAGGTAATTATCACATCTTTTTACACCTTTGTATTAAATAATTGTGATATGGAAATAGATATATTGGAATGGATTGGTTATTTGGCGTCGATACTTGTGGCCATATCATTAATGCTTACTTCAATTGTAAGGTTAAGGATTGTTAATCTCATAGGTTCAGGGACATTTGCAGTTTATGGTTTTTTGATTGGCTCATTGCCGGTTGGGTTTGTGAATTTATTTATTGTTTTTGTCAATATTTATTATTTGTATTTATTACTCAATCGAAAAGAGTATTTTGAAACACTTGAGGTTAGTCCGGAAAATAAATATTTAGCGCGGTATCTCAAGTTTCATGAAAACGAAATCGAGAGATACTTCCCGGGATTTTTATTCGATCCACAAAAACACTCTTTTTGCTTTTTTATATTGCGTGATGCCCAGGTTGCCGGGCTTTTCATTGCATATCCCGAAAATGATCATACACTACATGTGGTATTGGACTATGTCGGACCGCGCTACCGAGACCTGAAAAATGGGTATTACATTTATAATAAATTTGTCAACTTCTTTAAAGAGCAAAATTTTAATAAAATTATTGCAGAGGCAAGGAGCAAACATCATTATAAATATCTACAAAAATTAAATTTCAAACCTCTTCCTGACCAGGGAGAACAAGAATTATTGTTTGAGAAAGGAATATGACAGCAGATGCTTACTATTTATTGATTTTTAAGACAGGAATTTGTCGCTAAGGACCGTGAAGCCTCCTTTTAGAAATTTTTTTTGAACAATATAATTGAATAAATCGTTTTCATACTGTATGAAACACATTTCAAAGATCATAACATATGAGTATTGTCCATTATGACAGGCATTTGCTACTATCACTTAATTTTGTTTGTCATCATTAAAATGCTGTTTTATTAACTAAAAAATCTACTTATGGAACTCGAAGATCCCGAGTCGCAACCTATACTTTTATTTAAGTATGGCGGTAACGCTATGAGCGATGATCGTCTGAAAAAAGAAGTTTTAAAAAGCATTGGCGCTCTTCATGCACAGGGCTTTAATGTTGTAATTGTGCATGGAGGTGGCCCGTTTATTAAAAAAGCACTCAACGAGGCTAAAATTGAATCAGAATTTATCGACGGACAGCGCAAAACCACAGCTGAAGCCTTTGAATACGTAGAAATGACACTCAAAGGCAAAGTAAACAGTAATTTAGTCAGTCTGTTGAATGGCCTGGGACATAAGGCCGTCGGTCTCTCAGGTCAGGATGGCCAAATTGTGATTGCATCCAAACGACACCATGAGACCTTAATCGATGGTAAAATGAAAGCCGTTGATCTTGGTCAGGTTGGAGATGTAGCCAAGGTAAATCCCCGGCTTATTCATTTACTGCTAAAAAGTAATTTTATCCCGGTAATATCCTGTACTGCAGCTGATGAAGCAGGAGTAGGGTATAATATTAACGGTGATATGTTTGCCGGGCATTTGGCCGGAGCCCTTAAAGCTGACGAGTACGTTGTGCTTACAGATGTAGATGGCCTTATGAAAGATAAAGATGACCCATCTACACTTATTAACGCTATTCAGCTGAATGAACTTAAAATGCTGGTTGATGATGGTACCATTCAGGGAGGTATGATTCCAAAAATAGAATCCTGCGAAATTGCTTTGAATAAAGGCACCAAATCGGCCCGTATTATTAATGGCACCAAACCCGGACAATTACAAAAAATTGCCGGAGATTTTACCATAGGTACGAACATTAAAAAATAAAATATATCATGACATCAAAAACGAATCAATTCTATCACGAACTTGATCAACAACACTATTTACAAACTTTTAAGCGATACCCGGTTACTCTCGAAAGAGGGCAGGGCGCACGTGTATGGGATGTAGAAGATAATGAGTATATCGATGCTTTAGGGGGAATTGCAGTAAACAGCCTTGGACATAATCATCCCGCTCTGGTAAAGGCAATTCAGGAGCAGGCTTCGAAGTTAATTCATATCTCTAATTTTTATTTGAGCGAGCCTCAGGTCAAATTATCTGAGAAACTAACTACACTTTCTGGGCTCGACCGTGTATTCTTTTCTAACAGTGGCGCGGAGTCGGTTGAAGGGGCAATAAAAATTGCCAGGAAATATGCCCACAGCAAGGGTAAAGGAGGAGAAATTATTTCATTTGAAGGCTCTTTTCATGGCCGAACATTGGCCACAATTGCTACAGGGAAAGCGCAGATGCAAAAAGGCTTTGAGCCTATCCCTGCAGGATTTCACCAAATACCTGCCGGAGATATGAAAAAGCTCAGGGAGACTGCTTCAAACCTTACAGCCGCTATAATTATTGAACCCATACAGGGCGAGGGTGGTATAAATGTAGCAGATGTTGATTTTATGCATGACTTGCGGGAGTTTTGCAATGAGAATGATATTGTACTTATTTTCGATGAAATACAGTGTGGAATTGCCCGAACAGGTAAAATGTTAGCGTGGGAGCACTACGGAGTGAAGCCGGACATCATTACGCTCGCTAAAGGCCTGGGAGGCGGTGTGCCCATCGGGGCCATTCTCTCAAATCAAAAAGTCAGCGATGCTATTGACTTTGGCGACCACGGAACAACTTTTGGCGGTAACCCACTCTCAACTGCAGCAGCATTAGCAACACTTGAAACAATTGAACAAGATAATCTGGTTCAGGAAGCACATGAAAAAGGAGCATGGCTGGTAGAACGTATTCAGGCACTGAATGAAATTTCTATTAAAGAGATCAGGGGAAAAGGCTTAATGATTGGTATTGAGTTCAATTTTGAAACAAAACCCCTGGTTGCAAAAATGCTTGAACGCGGTGTTTTAGCTAACGCCACTGCAGGCAATGTTTTAAGGCTCGTACCCCCGCTTGTAATTACTTATGACGAGATGGAAAAAGTTGTTGAAGTTATTAAGCAATCATTAAAAGAAATTAACCATGACTAAAAAGAGAGTTGCCATTATTGGCGCTACAGGATATACCGGATCAGAATTGGTAAGAATTCTTGTAAATCATCCGGAAGTAGAAATTACCATGATCACTTCTGAAACCTATGCCGGTAAAAATATAACAGATGTACACCCTTTTTTACAGGGTATTGCAGATTATAAACTTCATTCGGTCGAGGATATTGATGCGGCCAATGCGGATTTGGTATTTCTTGCATTGCCGCATGGCGTATCAATGGATTTTGTGAAACGGTTTCAGAATAAGCCATTTAAGATTGTTGACCTTTCAGGTGATTTCAGACTGCAAACACCTGAAGTTTATGAAGAATGGTACCAGAAAGCACACTCGTTTTCACAAGGGTTTTCATTGGCTAAATTTGGGTTACCGGAATTGTTTTCAGATGAAATTAAGCAGAGTAATCTGGTAGCCAATCCCGGTTGCTTTCCCACAGGAGCAATTCTTGGAGCTGCGCCTTTATTAGCAGACGACTACATTGAAGCTTCACCTTTAATAGTCGACTCAAAAACCGGGGTGACCGGGGCCGGAATTAAATCAAAACCTGTGAACTTGTATTCTAATGTGAATGACAATTTTAAAGCCTATGGATTAAAAAAACACAGGCACACCATTGAGATTCAGGAAGTATTGGGTGCTGTAGCCGGAAATGATATTGCCGTGCAGTTTACACCACACCTTTTGCCTATAGATCGTGGAATTTTATCCACCATCTATGCAAAACCTAAAAAATCAATTACAGATAATGATTTGCAGGAGATTTACAGTAAGTTTTATGCTGGCAAACCTTTCGTTAGATTGCGAAACCAGGTGCCCGCAACAAAAGATGTAAGGGGAAGTAACTATTGCGACATTTACACCACTTATGATGATCGTACCGGAATGATCCTGGTGATCAGTGCGATTGATAACCTCGTGAGAGGCGCAGCAGGCCAGGCCGTGCACAACATGAACCTTATGTTGGGTCTGGAAGAAAGAGCAGGTCTGAATTTAGTGCCAGTTCAACCTTAATCACAGTTGAATCAAAAACAAACTTTAATTGAATTAAATTACCAAAACAAAATATTATACCATGGAAATGATTAAGAATTTAACCAATGTCAGAGGAATAAAGTGTTGGGGTGCGCACACGGGAATTAAATCTTTGCGTCGTGACCTGGCTATGATCTATTCGGATGTACCGGCCAGTGCGGCTGGTGTTTTTACACAAAACAAGGTAACAGCAGCACCTGTAGACCTTACCAAAAAACACATTGCCGACGGTAAAGCACAGGCTATTGTAATTAATGCCGGTAATGCCAACGCAGCTACCGGCGAACAAGGTCGGCTTGGCGCTGAAGCGATGGCTGAAGCCATGGCCGAGGAGTTGAAAATTGATAAGGAACTCGTGCTTGTTTCCTCTACCGGGCTTATTGGCGAACCTTTTCCAACAGAGGATATTGTGAAAGGTATTCGGGAGAATGTGAGTAAGCTTACCACAAAATCTAACGCAGGATCATTTACCGCTAATGCTATTCTTACTACCGACACTTATGCGAAAGAGGGTTTTGTCGAATTTGGTGTAGATGGTTACGAAGTCAATATGGGCGGAATTGCCAAGGGATCCGGAATGATTCACCCCAACATGGCTACGATGCTGGCTTTTATTGTAACTGATGTGGCCATTGAATCCAAACTTTTACAAGAGACTGTAAAAGCAGCAGCAGACAAATCCTTTAATATGATTACTGTTGATGGAGATACTTCTACGAACGATATGGTGCTGGTTATGGCCAATGGAAAAGCAAATAACGATACACTTAAAACAAAAAAGGATGCAGGTTACGCAGAGTTTAAGGAAAACCTTGAGCAAATGATGATTCACCTCGCCAAACAAATTGTTTCAGATGGCGAAGGCGCATCCAAATTTATTGAATACGAAGTTGTGAATGCGTCTAAAATAGATGAAGCCAGAACTTTGATACGCGAAATTTCCGATTCAACATTGGTGAAGGCAGCAATGTTTGGTCGCGACCCAAACTGGGGCCGTATTGTTGGAGCTGCAGGAAATGCCGGCATTCCCTTCGATTACCAAAAGGTGGATTTATACCTCGGAAGTGATGAGAAAATTGTAAAAGTAATTGAACAGGGCGTACCACAGGAATTTGATCGTAACATGATGAAGAAATTGCTGCGCGAATCGCATTTACATATTAAGTTAGACTTGCATCAGGGTAAAGCGGCAGCCAAAGGTTGGGGTGCAGATCTTACTACAGACTATGTAATGTTTAACTCTGTTTATACAACATAGAAATTGTTGTTTATTGATACATTATTTTGAGCAGGTTTGCCTACTTTTGCAGCCTGCTCATTTTTTAAGAATTTAATTTTGAATATTAATATGGATCAGGGAATTTGTAACGGACCACGCGGATTTATTTTTGATTTAGACGGAACACTGGCCAACAGCATGCCAGTACACCTTGCCGCATGGCAGGAGGTTGGAGAACAGTATGGTTTTGAATACACCGAAGAAGATTTAAACCGATATGCCGGAATGTCGGGCGGCGAGATCGTTCGGATCATTAACGAAAAACAAAATCTTGAGTTAGACCCTGACGAAATAACAAGCCATAAAGAGGCCCGTTTTCTGGAAAACTTACATAAAGTTGAGCCGATTAAACCAGTTATGCGATTGCTTGCCAGATATGCCAATCAGGTACCTGTATCTGTTGGAACCGGAAGTTTTCGCAGAGTCGCACTGCAGATCTTGGAAGCAATTGGTTTGTCTGACAGTGTTGAGCTGCTAGTAACGGCCGATGATGTGGATAAGCATAAACCCGATCCTGACACCTTCCTGAAATGTGCCGAACTTATGAATGTTAATCCCGAAGAGTGCCTTGTTTTCGAAGATGCTGAACTCGGTTTTCAGGCCGCAAAAAATGCCGGCATGCAATACATTGATGTGCGGAAGTTTTACTGATAAACGGCCATTTCGATTCTCGCTATCTGCCCCACCAGCCACTCAATGGCCATTTCAATTCCCGTTATCTACCCCACCAGCCACTCAATGGCCTTTGGTAGGACAAAGGAACGATTACATTTTGATATTAAGTACCAGCGTAGTTCGTTGAGTTGCATTTCGGGGGTTGCGTTGTGTGAATCGAAACGAACAAGCAAACATCTTATTATTAGTCATTTGTTGTGTTTTTAACCAAACGGTTAAATTTTTTAGTTAAATTATTTGGCCGTTTGCGAAACCTTTTATTCATTTGCACCGTTGAATTTAACCAAATAGTTAAACCAAAAGGTAAAATGACTGAAAAACAAACCGAACAAAAGATTCTGGATGCGGCTCGCAAACTTTTTATGAAAAAGGGTATGGGAGCCACCCGAATGCAGGAAATTGCCGATGAGGCAGGAATTAATAAGGCTTTATTACATTACTATTTCCGCAGCAAACAAAAATTGTTTGAGCATACTTTCAAGGAGGCTTTTGGACATTTACAGCCAAGGTTGCAGGTACTCACGAATCAGGATCTTCCGCTCGAAAAACGTATTCGGCTTTTCATCAGCGAGTATATCGATGTGATTGAGAAGAATCGTTTTTTGCCACTGTTTATTATGCAGGAAATTCAGCGCGATCCAGGAAATTTATATTCGCTTATGACATCATCGGGGTTTGATCCCAGGCAATTGCTGCCGTTGCTTGCCCAGGCAATTGGAAAGACAGATGCGGAGGCATTCGAATTAATACTTAATACCATTTCTCTTGTCGTATGACCAGATGTAGGGCAGCCTTTAATTACACATGTTTTCTTTCATGGCGATCAAGAGGAATTTGAAAATGCGCTGGAGGGCAGAAAAGAGCGAATAGCCGATCTGATAATAAAGACACTTAAGAACCAGTAAAATCGCAGCGTTATGAATCTAAAAACCATTATCCTACTCATGCTTCTTCCAATGAGTTTGTCTGCACAGCAAACCATCACACTGGAAGAATGCTGGAGCAATGCCCGGAAAAAGATGCCTGTGCTACAAAACCTGCAGGCATTGGATCAACTGGATAGCCTGGAGCAGTTGATTTTGAAAACCAACTATTTACCCAAACTAAATGCCAATGCCCAGGCCACATGGCAATCGGATGTAACCAGCGTGGAAATTCCCATGCCAGGGTTTTCCATAGATGAACCTTCAAAAGAACAATACAAAGCCACAATTGAAATTAACCAACTCATTTGGGATGGCGGTCGCACCAGAGCATTGCGACAAAACAAACAAATAGAGACGGCTCTGACAAAAGCGGAAACGGAAGATGCCTTTTTTTCTGTAAAGCAACGCGTAACCAGTTTGTATTTTGCGCTCATACTTTCGCAAAAACAATTGGAGCTGACCCAACAATTAATAAGCACCCTGGACAAAAAACTAAATGAGCTGGATGCAGCCGTAACGCAGGGCGTGGTGCGTGAAGCAGGAAAATACGTGTTACAAGCAGAAAAGCTACAGGCAGAGCAGGACCTTTCAGGCCAGAAATTCCAGGCTAAGGCTGTGGCTGACATGCTGAATGTGCTCACAGGTTTGAATATTCAGTATTCCGATTCTCTTGTATCACCCAATGCACGGGTACCAGAGACTGTAAAACGGCATCAGCTAACTATTTATGAACTACAGCAAGATGCTGCGGTTAGTATGGCTGACGTTTTACAAAAGAACCGGATGCCGGTATTTAACGCCTTTGCACAGGCAGGATACGGGAAACCCGGACTCAACATGCTCAAAAATGAGGCAGATAGCTGGATTATGGCCGGAGCAGGCGTTTCGTGGAATATATTCGATTGGAAGAAGACCAACCGGCAAAAGCAGCAACTTAAGGTACAGCGCCAGATGGTGGATCACAGTCGAGAGCAGTTTCTGCAGCAAGTGAATATTGAGCAGCAAAAATACCTGGCCGAAATGGAGCAGTATCGTGCAGCGCTTGTAAAAGATGAAGAGATTATCGAGTTGCGCGAAAAGATCACAAGGGACTATAGCTCACAGCTTAAGCAGGGTACAGTCACTTCATCTGCCTATATCGAAGAGCTTTTCAAGGAGCAAGCCGCAAAAATTTCGCAACAGATTCATGAGATTAAGTTGAACCAGGCACAGGTATCGCTGCAGATTTTACTTGAGAAATAATAAAAGAATCTGAGATAATGGATAATCGATAAACAAATAAGAGATGAGTTATAAAAAACTAGATATTTGGCAGTTAGCAAGAGAGAATGTAAGTCAAATTCATGAAATGACAATTCAAACTCTACCTAAGTTTGAATTATATGAAACCGGATCTCAGATCAGAAGGTCATCAAAGTCTGTAAAAGCCAATATTGTGGAAGGATATGGAAGGAAAGAGTATAAACTGGAATTTATACGGTTTTTGACATTTTCTTTAGCCTCAAATTATGAAACCTCCATGTTTGACCATTAAACACACATGAGCATGATTATTTGGAGTATTACAGTTAAAAAGCTGTAAAACAGGTAATAGGAGGTTCCATATGACCTTTGAAAATTAAAAATAAACATATGAAACGCTGGATCATTTAGAAACGCTGTTTGAAACCAAATCTCTTAAAGATGAAAAGCTTTTCAATGAGATCCATACAAGGACTATACATCTAAGTAAGAAACTATACAATTTCATTAACGCTGTACATTCAAAACATAACGATCAGCGATCATAGATCAAATATCTCAGATCTAAGATCCAGGATCAATAAACCTAAGAACTATGAAAAACATAAATATTCTAGCCGTTTTAATACTAGCGACTTCACTTTTCACCGGATGTGAAAATGATAATAAAAAATCTGATGCATTTGGCAACTTTGAAGCCGATGAGATAATGGTAGCTGCCAAAGGGCAGGGAGAACTCATAGATTTTAAAGTGAGAGAAGGTCTCACTTACACTAAAGGAGCTCATGTGGGGACAATTGATACAACACAATTACACCTGCAAAAGGCGCAGCTTCGAGCCAGAATGCAATCGATAAAAAGTCAGGCTGCCAATATCGAAGCTCAAAGGGAGGTCGTTAAGAGAGAATTGTCTGTGTATGAGAAAAACCTCAGGCGTATAAAAGCCCTGACTGAGCAAAAGGCAGCTACACCCCAACAGCTCGATGAAATTGAAGGAAAAGTCAACGTGGCCAGAGCACGTTTAGGGGCTTACAGGGTACAAAAGCAATCGGTATTGCAGGAATTGAATGTGCTGGAAAGTCAACTGGCTTCTCTTGATGCTCAAATCAACGATTATCGGATCATCAATCCCATCAATGGTATTGTGCTGAATCATTTCAAAAAGCGAGGTGAGATGGTGATGCCCGGCACAGGCCTTTATAAGATTGCTCCTGCAAACAGTTTGATTTTGCGTGTATATGTCGATGGAGAAATGCTTCATAAGGTACGCAAAGGCGATGAAGTAAAGGTTTATACTGATGTGGAAGGTAAAGAACTCTATGAAGACAAAGGCCTAGTTACCTGGGTGGCCAATGAAGCGGAATTTACACCCAAAGTGATTCAGACCCGAAAAGAGCGCACAAAATTGGTGTACGCGGTTAAGATTAAAGTAAGCAACCAGGAAGGTAGGTACAAGATTGGTATGCCCGCAGAGGTGAAGTTTTAAATAGATCTAAGTTCCAATATCCAATATCTATGATTCAAATAGAAAACATATCAAAAAACTTCGGGGAAGTTCTGGCAGTTCGGGACATAAATCTTGAAATTAAAGACAGTGAACTTTTCGGATTGATTGGTCCCGATGGTGCCGGAAAAAGCACTTTGATGCGCCTGATGGTCACCCTTTTTATTCCTGAATCGGGGTCCATTACAATGAACGGGCGCGATACGGTAAAAGATTATAAGGAAATCAGAAAGCATGTGGGTTATATGCCGGGTAGGTTTTCGCTTTATCAGGATTTGAGCGTGGAAGAAAACCTGGCTTTTTATGCCCGCGTGTTTGGTAGCACCATCGAAGAAAACTATGATTTGGTCAAGGACGTTTATGAACAAATCGCACCCTTTAAGAAACGGCTGGCCGGGCAGCTTTCAGGCGGGATGAAACAAAAGCTCGCACTGTCATGCGCTTTAATTCACCGACCGGAAATCCTTGTGCTTGATGAGCCAACCACAGGTGTAGACGCTGTTTCCCGAAAAGAATTTTGGGAGATGCTAAAAAAGGTACAGCAAACCGGTATCACCATCGTCGTCAGTACCCCGTATATGGATGAAGCCTCCCTTTGCGACAGGGTAGCCCTTATACAAAAGGGAAAGCTCCTGCAAGTGGATACGCCCGAAAATATTATATCATCATTTCCAAAGAAGCTCTATGCGCTCCAGGCAAAAGACCATTATAAACTACTCAGTAGTCTCAAGTCAATTGAACAAGTGTATTCGGCCTTTCCGTTTGGGCAGTACCTGCATGTAACCTTAAACGATGATGCGCTGGAAGCTAGCGATTTGCAGGCTCTGCTCAGAGAAAAAGGGCACGATCAACTGCAGGTTGAAATCGCCCTGGCAAGTATTGAAGATGTATTTATGCATTTAATGCAATCAAATTAAAACCAGGATGATGAACAATCTGGATATAGTAATAAGCGCGCGGAACCTGACCAAGAAGTTTGGTTCATTTGCAGCCAACAAAGCATTGAACTTTGATGTGTACAAAGGCGAAATATTTGGGTTTCTGGGTGCCAACGGTGCCGGTAAAACCACGGCAATCAAGATATTGTGTGGCTTGAGTAAGCCTACCTCCGGGGAAATCAATGTAGCCGGTTTTAATGTCTATAGCCAAACCGGGCAAATCAAAAAGAATATTGGCTATATGAGCCAAAAATTCAGTCTGTACGAAGATTTGACGGTTTGGGAAAACATCCGGTTTTATGCC
>Ga0102941_1000803_pt1 | contig 14858 bp, 10 predicted proteins | sample SalPonR2_C_D2_MG_FD_79281 | JGI IMG/M metagenome (GOLD analysis project Ga0102941, IMG submission 79281) | Salt pond soil microbial communities from South San Francisco under conditions of wetland restoration - Salt Pond MetaG R2_C_D2_MG | ecosystem: Environmental > Aquatic > Marine > Intertidal... | reverse complement strand
AGGACAGCGAGGGCGCGCATGGCTGGGGCGAGACGGCGGCGTTGCCGGGCGCGGGCACCGAGACCGCGCCGCTGGCCGAAGCCGCGCTTGCCGACGCGCTGGCAGGCTTCCCTGGGTTGTCGATGGATGCGGCCCATGCCCGGCTGCCCTGGCATGATCGCCCCGCGGCCCGCTGCGGCCTGGAATGCGCGTTGCTGGATCTTGCCGCGCGTCGTGCCGGGGTACCGCTGTATCGGCACTTGCGGCCGGACGCCGCGCCGCAGGTGCGGGTGAATGCGTTCGTCGGCGCAATCGATGCGGGTCTCGGCGAGCGCCTCGTGGCCGCCGGCGCCCAGGGCTTCGAGGTGGCCAAGCTGAAACTCGCGACGGCGCCGCTCGAGGACGAGTTGCCGCTGTTTTTCGCCGCAATGGAACACCTGCCCCCCGGGCTTCGCCTGCGCCTGGACGTGAACCGCGGCTGGAGCACGGCGCAGGCGGAAGCGACGCTCCCCATGTTCGCCGGTCTGCCGATCGAGGCGCTGGAGGAGCCCGCCGCGGATGCCGACGCCGAAGCGCTCATGAGATTGCAGTCCATGGTGGATTTCTCCATCGCGCTTGACGAATCGCTGGCGAGCTGGCCGGACGAGGGACCGCTGCCGGTGCGTCGCCAGATCCTCAAGCCGATGGTCGTCGGCGGACCGTCGCGGGTGTTCGGTCTCGCGCTCAGGCCGCGCACCGAAAGCATAGTCACCAGCAGCGTCGATACCGCGGTCGGCCTGTGGCTGTCGGCGCATATCGGCGCGGCCCTGGGCAACGGGCTGGCCCACGGACTCGACACGGCGAGCTGGCTGAGCACGCTGCTCGGGCCGGTGCCGCCGCCGGGGGGGGTGCTGCAGTTGCCAGAGGCGCCGGGACTGGGTTTCGATCCGGAGTTGCCCGAAACCCCGTAGACTCACCAGGCCGTCCCGCCAGGTTCACCAGGTTGTTCCGCCAGGCTCACTCGGGCGGCAGCAGCCGTCCCAGTTCGCTGCGCAACAGCTTGCCCATCGCATTGCGCGGCAGCGTCCCGACGTGCAGGAACCGGCGGGGGCGTTGCTCCGAAGCGAGTTGCGCGCGGGCCCACGCCTCGATTGTGGCGGCGGGCACGGGGCCCGTGTAGAGCGCGACGAGGGTCATGCCCCAACGCGGGTCCGACTGTCCGGCGATCGCGACCTCGCCCGCTCCGGGGCAGCGGGCGAGCACATCCTCGACGGGCTGGGGCGCGACGTTGACCCCCCCTGTGACGATGATGTCGTCGGCGCGCCCGAGGATGCGGAGGCGGCCGTCGCCGAGCAGTTCGCCCACGTCGCCGCTGGCGAAACGCCCGTCCCGTGTCAGGCCTTCGCCCCGCGCGAGGCCCGGCCGCGCATAGCCTGACATGAGCATGGGGCCGCCGATCGTGAGCCGGCCGTGTTCCGGGTCGGCCGTCAGTTGCGCGCCGGTCACGGGCCGGCCGATCACGCCTTCATGCCATGTTTCGTCCACTCGCCCGACCGCCACATGAGCGCAGGTCTCGGTCATGCCCCAGCCCTGCCACAGTGGCCAGTCGTGCGCCAAGGCCGAGTCGGCCGCCCGTTGCGACAGCGGCCCCCCGCCGCTCAAGAGGCAGCGCAATCCGCGGGGTGGGGCGCCGGGCGCATCGGCCAGCGCGTCCAGCATGGCCGGCACCACGGACACGTGGCTCACACCCGCCGCCATCAATCGGCGGGCCGCGGCGGCGTCGAAGCGTTCCAGCAGTGCGAGACAGGCGCCTGCGGCCAGCGTGCGCCACAGGGCCGCCAGTGCGCCGATGGTGTTTGCCGGCAGGCAGACCAGCCAGCGGTCGGTGGGGCCCAGGGACGGCAGGGCGGCCATGCTGGCGACGACATGGGCATCGAGTGCCGCTGCCGGCAACATGGCGACGCGTGTCGTGCCGCCGGTGCCGCTGGTGGGCACGAGCAACGCCGGCCGGTCATTCGCGGCGGCAACTTCGTCGGGCCGCTGGAATGCGCTGCTCTCGATTCGTGCGATGCGTCCGGCGGATGCCTGCGCAAAGTCCGCGGCCTCCAGGAGTCCGCCGGGGTCGCAGGCCGCCAGGCAGGCGTCGATGTCGCCGCGGGCGGGATCCAGGGGCAAGGCCGGTCGGCCCAGCCACAGGGCCGTGAGTACGCCCGTGACCAGGTCGACCCGCGAGGATGTGATCACGGCAAGCGGGCTGCCGGGGGCGCCCCGCCCCGCCGCAAGGCCGGCCAGCGCCGCCACGCGAGCGCGCAGTTCACCGTAGCTCAGTTCTCCGCCTGGCCAGGCCAGCGCAGGGGCGGCGTCGGGCCATCGCGCGAGCCGGGCGACCGGCCCCGCGGTCATGCCGGACGCGAGCCGACGTGCAGGGCGGCGATGCCCATGCTGTAGTTGCGATGCCAGACGTCGGTGAACCCTGCGGCGCGGAACAGCTCGCTGAGCGCCTCCTGGTCCGGGAAGCGCCGGATGGACTCGATCAGGTAGCGGTAGGCGAGCTTGTCGCCCGCCACCGTCGCGCCGATGGCGGGGATGGCCCAGCGGTTGTACAGCGCATACGGCCCGCGCAACGGGCCGATGACTTTCGAGAACTCGAGGCACAGCAGGCGCCCGCCCGGTTTCAGCACGCGCAGGATTTCCTCGAGTGCGTCCTCGATGCGGGTCACGTTGCGGATGCCGAAGGCGATCGTGACGGCGTCGACGCTGGCGTCCGGCAAGGGCATGCGCTCCGCCGTGCCGGCCACCCAGCGGATGGCGTGATGCCGGCTGTCGCGTCCCGCATCCATCATCTCGAAACTCGGATCGACCACGATCACCTGGCGATCCACGGCGGCGAGTTTCTGCGCGACATCGCCGGTGCCGCCGGCGAGATCGACGAGCACCTGCCCCGGTCCCGGGTTGACGGCCCAGGCGAGCGAGCGCTTCCACAGCCGGTGGATGCCGAAGCTCATCAGGTCGTTCATGAGGTCGTAGCGACGCGCGACGCGGCGGAACACGTCCCTGACGAGTTGCTCGCGCTCGCGCGGATCCACTTCCTGGTTGCCGAAGGTATGTGAGAGTTCTGCCACGTTCGCTGCCCTTTTGGTTAGCCGGCGTACCATACGGTAGGGTTGCAGGGGCGGCAAGGCGACGAATCCGGCCACGGCCCCGGCACCGAACTCAGGCAGCATGAAGACGATCATTTATTTCGACAGCGGTTGCCCCGTGTGTGCGCGGGGCGCGGCGCACTGGCAGGGCAGGGACTGGGCCCGGCGCACCACCTGGGTCGATCTCATGGACGAGCCGGATGCGCTGCTCGCCGAGGGCGTGGATTTCGCCACCGCCATGGAGACCCTGCACGTGCGGGACCGCAGCGGCCGGCTGATCGCCGGGGGCGATGCGTTCCTCGAAATGTGGGACCAGTTGGCCGGCTGGCGCCTGCTGTCGCGCCTGATCCGGAAGGCACGCCTGGAGCGCGCCTTCGATCGGGTCTACCGTTGGCATAGTCGCGGAAGATTCGAGCAGCGTTGTGGTACCGGTAGTTGTCCGCTGCCGGGCCAGGGGAGGACTCAATGAAGGTCGCAGTATTCGGCGGTACCGGTTTTGTCGGCAGCTACATCGTGGATACGCTGGTGGCGCACGATCATACGCCACGCCTGCTGGTGCGGCAGGGCAGCGAGGCTAAAGTCCGGCGTCCCGAGCAGTGCGAGATCGTCACGGGTGACATCAATGCCCCGGCCACGGTGGCGGAGTGCGTGCAGGGTGCGGATGCGGCGATCTACAACATCGGCCTGATCCGGGAGACCCCGAGTCGCGGCCTGACCTGGGAAGCCATGCACTATGAGGGCGCGGCACGCGCGATCGATGCCGCGGTAAAGGCCGGCGTGAAGCATTTCGTGCTGATGAGCGCGAACGGCGTCAAGTCGGAAGGAACCGGTTACCAGACCACCAAGTACCGCGCGGAACAGTACCTGGCTAGCAGCGGTCTCGAATGGACCGTGTTCCGGCCGTCCATCGTGTTCGGCGATCCGCGCGGCCGGGAGGAATTCTGCAGCATGCTGCGCGACCAGATGATGAAGCCGCCCATTCCCGCACCGCTGTTCTACGAAGGGTTCTGGCCGTCGGACGCGGGCACGTTCCGCATGTCTCCGGTGGCCGTCGAGGATGTTGCGGAATCGTTCGTGCGCGCGCTGGAAACGCAAGCCAGCCGTGGGCGCGTGCTGCATCTTGGCGGCCCCGAGTCCCCCCAGTGGCGGGAGATCCTCGAGATCATCGCGGCGGGCAGCGGTCGCAAGAAATTGATGATGCCGGCGCCCGTCGGCCCGATCCGCGCCGTCGCGACCCTGCTGGATCGTTTCGAATGGTTCCCGCTGACCCGTGCGCAACTGCGCATGTTGCTCGAAGGCAATGCCTGCGACGGCAGCGAGGCGTGGAAGATGTTCGACATCGCGCCGAAGTTTTTCGAGCCCGGCAACCTGGGCTACCTGCGCGCGGGAGATCTATGATCCGTGCGTGAGGGGCTGAACCTGGTTTTCGGCGCCAGCGGCTATATCGGCGGGCACCTGGTGTCGCGCCTGCTGGCTGCCGGCAAGCCCGTGCGCGCGGCGGCTCGCGATGCCGCGTCCCTGGACCGGAGGGGCTGGGAGGAGGTCGAGCGGATGTCCGCCGATGCGCTCGAGCCCGAGACTCTCGATCCCGTGCTCGCCGGCGTGCACACGGCCTATTACCTGGTGCACTCCATGTCCGCCGGCAAGGACTTCGCCAAACTGGACCTCGAGTGCGCCGAGAATTTCGCCGCCGCCGCAGAGCGTGCAGGGATCCGGAGGATCGTGTATCTCGGTGGACTGATCCCCTCGGGCGCCGACTCCGAGCACCTGGTGTCGCGCAAGGAAACCGGTGACCGGCTGCGCGCGGGCGCGGTGCCCGTAACCGAGCTCCGGGCGGGGATCATCGTGGGTCCGGGGTCAGCTGCATTCGAAGTCATCCGCGACCTGGTGAACGCCTTGCCGGCCATGGTGACGCCACGCTGGGTGCGCGCGCGGACCCCGCCGGTGGCGCTGGACAACCTCCTCGAGTATCTCGTGCGCATTCCGGAGCATGACTCTGCCGCCGGGCAGATCTTCGATGCGGCGGGTCCGGAGGAATTGTCCTACGAGGAACTGATGCACGAGTTCGGGAACATCGTCGGTCGCCGGCCGCTTATCGTGCCCGTTCCCGTGCTCACCCCGACGCTGTCGTCTTACTGGCTGGGACTCGTGACCACCGTGCCCACCCCCGTGGCGCGCGCGCTGATCGGTGGGCTCGCATACGACATCGAGGCCGACCCGGAACCTTTGCGGCGCCTCGTGCCCCAGAAGCTGTTGAGCTATCGCGAGGCCGTGACCGCGGCGATGGAAGCAGAACGGCTCGATGCCGTCGCCGGGCGCTGGACGGAAGGCGCTCTGATGTATCGCAACTATCGGCACGATTACGCTTTTTACGCCAAACGCGCTTCCGGGTCCGCAGTGACCTCGGCAACACCGGAATCGGTCTGGGAAGTGCTCACTGCGATCGGGGGACGCAATCGGTATTACGCGCTGGATTTTCTCTGGACGCTGCGGGAGCTGGCCGACTGGTTCGTCGGCGGGCCGGGGTTCAACCGGGGTCGCCGCAACACCAGGGAGCTGCGGATCGGCGATACCGTGGATTCCTGGCAGGTCATCGGTCTGGAGCCAGCGCGCAGGTTGACCTTGCTGTTCGGCATGAAGGCGCCGGGCGCCGGGGTCCTGGAGTTCGAGATCGAGCCCCACGAGGAGGGCGCGCGAATCACCGTCACCGCATACTGGCATCCGCGGGGTGCGCTGGGTCTGCTGTACTGGTATCCCCTGGCGCCGTTCCACCGCCTGATCTTCGATCGCATGACCGATGCGATCGGGCGTCGCGCTGCGGCAGGGGAGGCGGCCCCGGCAACGACCTGAACGACGACAGTTCCGACGCGGGCCCGAGCACGGAAGCGCGGCTATCGGGCCGGATCAGTCCTCGTCCTTGGTCGGCTTGCGCGCCGCGGCGCGGCCCGTCAGCTGGTGCATCTCGCGATCGTAGGCGTCGGCGAACTTGCCGCCGACGATGCTGGCGAAATTCTCGTCGCTGAAGCCGGCGATGCCCCGGTAGGCTTCGCGATACATCTCCCAGTACTTGGCCTTGGCGGAAGGCGAAAGCAGTCCGCCTCGCTTCGCCGTGCGCTTGAAGCGCTCTTCCAGCAGCTCGGGCTCCAGCCGGTCGAGCAGGTCGCGGAACGCCACCTGCATGGCCTTCACCATGGCCGACTCATGGGCGCGAATGTCGCGAAAAGCGTCCTCGACTGCGGCCACGGGGCCGAGATAGCCGCCCGCCTCCTCGTAGAACAGCTGTTCGAGCGCGTCCTGCGTCGTCGGCAGGAATTTCAGGGGGTTGTTGTCCGACGACTGGATCGTTGTTTGTGCGAGGCGGAACTGGCCCTTGATCAACGCGCGACTGCGCAACACCGATTGCAGGCCCTCGGCACTGGCGCGGATCAGCCGTCCGGCCGTGGCGATGACTTCTTCTTCGCTGTCGCGCGGCAGCTGCGTGGAATCGAGGCCCGCGCACTCCATCAGCAGGCGCACGGCTTCGGTGAAGTCGCGTCGTCCCGACGGCGAAAACGGTGTGCTTTCCTGCTCCGCCTCCGGTTCCGGCCGCGAATGCACCGCGTCGGCCAGGCGCAGCTCATCGATGCGTTCCCTGCCGACCTTTGTCGCCAGGCTGGCGTCGATGTTGCTGCGCGTCTCAGCCATTTCTTTCTCGAGCGCGTCGGCCAGCCGGACCGTCGTCTCGTACTCGTTTTCCTGGGCGGCCGCGACCAGCGGATCCGCCTCCACCGCCAGCGCCGCATCCTCGAGCTGGTCGGCCTCGTCGCCTAGCAGTTTCAGCGACAGCCCGGCACTGCTGTCGCCGTCTCCGGCATCCTCTTCGACTTCGTTAGCTGCATCGCCGCTGTCGTCGGCTCCGTCGCGGCTGACGTTCACGATGCTCACGTTGAAGACGTAATCGCCCATGCGCAGCTCGTCGCCATCGTAGAGTCGCAGCTGTGCGCCTCGCCCGACCGCGTCTTCCGACTGGTTCACGTAGACGCCGTTCGTGCTGTTGTCGCGCAGGTAGTACGCGCCATCGCGATAAGCGATGGTGGCATGATGGCCGGAGATGTAGCGATCGGGATCGGGCAGCACCCAGTCGTTGTCCGGCGCACGGCCAATGGACCCGCCGTGCACGCTGAACACGCGCAGGCTGTCGGCGCCGAGGATGTGCCGTTGCTTGCTGACGATTTTGAGGGTCAGGGGCATCGGTGATCCGGCAGAACGTTGACTTGTATCGCCACCCGTCAAAAATAGTGTAACTCGCTCCGCCGAACAACAGCGCATAATGTGCGACGCGTCACGAATCGTTCCGGTATTTTCTGTTTGACCCCCTTTCACAGTGAATCGCATGCCAGCAAGACACGTTTACAAGATCCTGTTCGTCAACCAGGGGAAGGTCTACGAGATCTACGCCCGCAGCGTTTCGCAGGGTGAGTTATTCGGCTTCCTCGAAGCTGAGGAACTCGTCTTCGGTGAGCGGACCGCGCTGGTGGTCGATCCCGGCGAAGAACGCATCAGGGCGGAGTTCGAAGGGGTTCGGCGAACTTACATCCCGTTGCACGCCGTTTTGCGTGTCGACGAAGTGGCCAAGCAGGGCATCAGCAAGATCAGCGCCGCGGAAGGCGGCAACGTGGCCCAGTTTCCGCTTTCCGGGTATGCACCGGGCGGCGACCACCTGAAGGGCAAGTAGGGCTGCCGGGTGCGTTTCGCATGGCTCGGCAGCGGCAGTCGCGGCAATGCCGCGCTCGTCGAGAGCGATGGGCACTGCATCATGGTGGATTGCGGCTTCGGGCTGAAAGCGGCGGAGCTGCGCCTCGCCCGGCTCGGGCGCGCGCCGGCCGACGTGGACGCCATCCTCGTCACTCACGAACACAGCGATCATATCGGCGGGGTTGCGCGGTTCGCGGCGAAGCACCGCATTCGCGTCATGACCACCTGCGGCACCGCACGCGGTTTTCGTGCGACACCACCGCCGCAGCTCGAGCGCATCAGCGCGCACGAGCCTTTCTCCATCGGGCCACTGGCGGTGACCCCGATGCCGGTGCCGCATGACGCTCACGAACCGTGCCAGTTCGTGTTTCACGACGGTGCGGTCAAGCTGGGGATCGTCACGGACCTGGGCTGGGTGACGGCCCACGTGATCGAGACCCTGCAGGGCTGCGACGCGCTTGCGGTGGAGTGCAACCACGACGAGGCCATGCTGGCTTCCGGCCCGTACCCGCCGCCGCTCAGGCGTCGCGTCGGCGGGGAGCTGGGCCACCTGTCGAACGGCCAGGCGGCCGGCTTGCTCGCGGCGCTGCAGCCGGGACGGCTGCGCCACGTCGTCGCCCTGCATCTTTCCGAGGCCAACAACACGCCGGCGCTCGCGCAGGTTGCGCTGGCGGGCGCGCTGGGTTGTCGGCCCGGCGAGGTGGCGGTTGCCGATCAGGCGGCCGGGCTCGGCTGGCGCGAGCTCTGAAGCGCCGGGGCTGGTTTGCGCAGCCCGCGCCTGCTCGCGGTGAGCCCGCGCGGTGGGCAGGCGCGGTGGTCTGAAGTAGAATTCCTGCCCCGCCTTGTTGCGTGCCCGCCCCGAGAAATCATGCTGACATTGCCCGGAGCGCTGGCTTGTTCGCGATTCCGGCTGGACAAGATCCTGGATGATCTCCGGGGCGCCTGTCCGGCGGTGACCTCGGTGGCGGCCCGGCACATGCATTTCGCCGATCTCGAGCGGCAGCTGGATGGCGCAGAGATGCGTCTTCTCAAGCGCCTGCTCAGCTACGGACCCAGTCGGGACGTCGCCTTTCCCGAGGGGGAATTTCTCCTCGTGTTGCCGCGCTTCGGCACCATCTCGCCCTGGTCGAGCAAGGCCACCGACATCGCGCGCAACTGCGGGCTGGAGGCGGTGCGCCGGCTCGAGCGGGGCACGGCCTGGCATATCGTCGCGCGCCGGCCGCTGACCCCCGAGGAGCTGCAGGCCGTCGCCGCACCGCTGCACGACCGCATGACGGAATCCGTGGTGCAGCGGCTCGACGAGGCGGCCCGCCTGTTCGAGCGCCATGCGCCGGCACCCCTGGGACACGTCGCGGTGCTGGACGGGGGCCGCGACGCCCTGGTTGAGGCCAACGGCAGTCTCGGCCTGGCCCTGTCGGACGACGAGATCGACTACCTGCTGGCGCACTACCTGGAAATCGGGCGGAATCCCACCGACGCGGAATTGATGATGTTCGCCCAGGCCAACAGCGAGCACTGCCGGCACAAGATTTTCAACGCGTCGTGGGTGATCGACGGCGCGCCGCAGGAGAAGTCGCTGTTCGCGATGATCCGCAACACGCACGAGAAATCCCCCGCGGGCGTGCTCTCGGCCTACCGCGACAACGCTTCCGTGATCGAGGGCTGGGAGGCGGAGCGCTTTTTCGCCGCACCCGCGAGCGCCTGCTACGACTACGTCACCGAGCCGGTGCACATCCTCATGAAGGTGGAGACGCATAACCACCCGACGGCGATCTCCCCGTTCCCCGGGGCGGCGACGGGGGCCGGCGGTGAGATTCGCGACGAGGGCGCCACGGGGCTGGGCGCCAAGCCGAAGGCGGGGCTCGCAGGGTTCTCCGTCTCGCACCTGCGGCTGCCGGGCCTCGAGCAGCCTTGGGAACGGGCCGGCCCCGGTTTCCCAGGGCGCATTGCCACGCCGCTGGAGATCATGCGCGACGGCCCGATCGGCGCCGCCGCTTTCAACAACGAATTCGGCCGGCCGAACCTCGCGGGATATTTCCGCACCTACGAGCAGACGGTGGACGGCGTGGTGCGCGGCTACCACAAGCCGATCATGATCGCCGGCGGGCTGGGCAACGTGCGCGCCGGGCACGTCGAGAAAGGCGCGGTGTCGCCGGGCGCGAAGCTGGTGGTCCTCGGCGGGCCCGCCATGCTCATCGGCCTCGGCGGCGGGGCGGCCTCCTCGATGTCAAGCGGGGAGAGCACGGAGGACCTGGATTTCGCCTCCGTGCAACGCGGCAATCCGGAGATCCAGCGGCGTGCCCAGGAAGTAATCGACCGTTGCTGGGCGATGGGTGATGACAACCCGATCATGCTGATCCACGACGTCGGTGCGGGCGGCTTGTCCAATGCGCTGCCCGAGGTGATCGATCACAGCGGGCTCGGCGGACGCATCGAGTTGCGCGACGTGCCGAACGACGAGCCGGGCATGTCGCCCATGGCGATCTGGTGCAACGAGGCACAGGAACGTTACGTGCTGGCCGTGGCGCCGGAGCGGATGGAAGTCTTTGCGGCGCTGTGCGCACGGGAGCGCTGCCCCTGGGCGATGGTCGGCGAGACCACGGTCGAGCGGCGCCTGCTGGTGAACGACCGGCTGTTCGATGCGGCCGCCGTAGACATGCCGGTCGAGGTGCTGCTCGGCAAACCGCCGCGCATGACGCGCACGGCGCAGCGCATTGCCCGTGGTGGGGACGCGCTGCCGGAAATTCGCGATCTGCGCGAGGCGGCGATGCGCGTGCTGCAGCTGCCGGCCGTGGCGGACAAGACCTTCCTCGTCACCATCGGCGATCGCAGCGTCGGCGGCTTCACGGCCCGCGACCAGATGGTCGGCCCCTGGCAGGTGCCGGTCGCCGACGTGGCCGTCACCACCAGCGGCTACCGCGGCTACACCGGGGAGGCCATGGCGATGGGCGAACGCAGCCCGCTCGCCGTGCTCGACGGCCCGGCGTCCGGACGGATGGCGGTCGGGGAGGCGCTGACCAACCTGGCCGCGGCCGCAGTGCCCTCGCTGGCCCAGGTGCGGCTCTCGGCCAACTGGATGGCGGCCTGCGGCGAAGCCGGCGAGGATGCGGCGTTGTTCGACACCGTGCGCGCCATCGGCGAGACGCTGTGTCCGGCGCTCGGTATCGCGATCCCGGTCGGCAAGGATTCCCTGTCCATGCGGACCCGCTGGGACACAGGGCAGGGCGAACAGGCCGTCATCGCGCCGCTGTCGCTGATCGTCTCGGCCTTCGCGCCGGTCAGCGACGTGCGTCGCACGCTGACGCCGCAGCTGCGCGCGGAGCATGGCGAGTCGAGCCTGCTGCTCGTCGATCTCGGCGCCGGCCGCAACCGCCTCGGTGGTTCCGCGCTGGCCCAGGTCTACGGCTGCACCGGCAGCGAAGTGCCTGATCTCGATGACCCCGCCCGCGTGGCGGCTTTTTTCGCCACCATCCAGGCGCTCAATGCGGGGGGCCGCCTGCTGGCCTACCACGATCGCTCCGATGGCGGGCTGTGGGCGACGCTCGTCGAAATGGCTTTTGCCGGGCGGTCCGGGCTGGATATCGACCTCGCGGTGCTGGCCGGCGAGTCCGCGGCCGTGCTGTTCAACGAGGAGCTCGGCGCCGTCCTGCAGGTTAGGGATGCGGAGCTCGAAGCGGTGCGCGACGCGTTCGCCGGCGTCGGCCTCGGGGATTGCGTGACGCACATCGGGCGCCCCGCCGAGACCGGACGGGTGCGGCTGCGCAACGGCGACAAGGTGCTGCTCGACGCGGCCTTGCCGGAACTGCGCGACGCCTGGTCGCAGACCACGTTCCGCATGCAGACCCTGCGCGACCATCCGGACAAGGCACGCGAGGAACACCAGGCGCGGCTCGATGCGGAGGACCCCGGCTTGTGGGCGCGGCCCACCTTCGACATCGACGAGGATGTCGCGGCACCGTTCATCGGCCGTGGCGCCAGGCCGCGCATAGCGATCCTGCGTGAACAGGGTGTCAACAGCCAGGTCGAGATGGCGGCGGCTTTCCACCGGGCCGGCTTCGAGCCGGTGGACGTTCACATGAGCGACCTGGCTGCAGGACAGCGGGGACTCGGCGAGTTCGCCGGCCTCGTCGCCTGCGGCGGCTTCTCCTACGGCGACGTGTTGGGCGCCGGAGAGGGCTGGGCGAAGAGCATTCTCTACAATCCCCGGGTGCGCGATGAGTTCGAGGCTTTTTTCGCTCGCGACGACAGCTTTTCGCTCGGCGTGTGCAACGGCTGCCAGATGATGTCGGCGCTCAAGGAAATCATCCCGGGCGCGGGGTTGTGGCCGCGCTTCGTGCGCAACCGGTCGGAGCAGTTCGAGGCCCGTTTCGGGCTGGTGCGGGTGGACGAGAGCGGCTCCGCGCTGACGCCCGGCATGGCAGGCTCCGTGATGCCCATCGTCGTTTCGCACGGCGAGGGCCGGGCCGAATTTCGCGATGACGCCCACCAGCAGGCCTGTATCGATGCGGAACTCGTCTGGCTGCGTTACGTGGACAATCACGGCCGGGTGGCGACACGCTACCCCGCGAACCCGAATAGTTCGCCGGAGGGTGTCGCCGGACTGACCTCGGCCGACGGGCGCGTCACCATCGTGATGCCTCATCCCGAGCGCGTGTTTCGCAGCGTGCAGCATTCCTGGTTCCCGGAAGGCTGGGGGGAGGACGGTCCCTGGATGCGTCTATTCCGCAATGCGAGGGTATGGATCGGCTGAACGGCGCGATGCGTCGGGGAGTGCAGCAATGGGCGACGCCGGCGATGCGATGGGAACCCGTTTTCGCGAGGGTGTGATCCACGCAGCGCGCGGCGCCGAGCTGAGCTGCCGCGGCTGGGTCCAGGAAGCGGCGCTGCGCATGTTGTGCAACAACCTCGACCCGGACGTCGCAGAAAATCCGCGCGAGCTCGTCGTCTACGGCGGGATCGGCCGGGCTGCGCGCAACTGGGAATGCTTCGATGCGATCGTCGCCACGCTGCAACGCCTGGCCGACGATGAGACCCTGCTGGTGCAGTCCGGCAAGCCGGTCGGCGTGTTCCGCACACACGAGTTCGCGCCGCGCGTGCTGATCGCCAATTCGAACCTGGTAGGCCGCTGGGCCGACTGGGATCACTTCCACGACCTCGATCGTCGCGGCCTGATGATGTACGGCCAGATGACCGCCGGCTCGTGGATCTACATCGGCTCGCAGGGCATCGTGCAGGGGACCTACGAGACCTTCGCCGAGGCCGTGCGCCAACACTACGGGGGCCAGCCCCGGGGTCGCTGGCTGCTGACGGGGGGGCTCGGCGGAATGGGGGGTGCCCAGCCGCTGGCGGCAACCTTTGCGGGACTCTCCTCGCTGTCGGTCGAAGTCGATCCCGCACGCATCGCCAGGCGCCTGGAGAGCGGTTATCTCGATTGCCGAATCGACGAACTGGACGGCGCGCTCGCGCGCCTGGAGGCGGCGGCGCAGGACGGCGTACCGGTGTCCGTGGGATTGCTCGGCAATGCGGCGGAGGTGTTCGAGGAGATCGCGAAGCGCGGCATCCGGCCGGACCTGGTGACCGACCAGACGTCCGCGCACGATCCCTTGAACGGCTATATCCCCGTCGGTTACGACGTGGCCGCAGCAGCGGCGTTCCGCGCCCAGGATCCGCAGGCTTACGTTGCCGCGGCCAAGCAGAGCATGGCCCGCCAGGTCCGCGCCATGCTCGCACTCCAGGCGGCGGGCGCGCCCACCTTCGATTACGGCAACAACATCCGCGCCATGGCGCAGGATGCGGGCGTGTCGAACGCGTTCGACTTCCAGGGCTTCGTGCCGCTCTACATTCGGCCGCTGTTCTGCGCCGGCGTGGGACCGTTTCGCTGGGTCGCGCTGTCCGGCGATCCGGAGGATATCTGGCGCACCGATGCCAAGGCGCGCGAACTCTTTCCCGACAAGCCGGAGCTGCATCGCTGGCTGGATGGCGCGCGCGAGCGGATCCGCTTCCAGGGCTTGCCGTCGCGCATCCTGTGGCTGGGCTACGGCGAGCGCCACCGGCTCGGCCTGGCAATCAACGAGATGGTGCGGCTGGGCGAACTCAAGGCGCCCGTCGTCATCGGGCGCGATCATCTCGATTCGGGCTCCGTCGCCTCGCCGAACCGGGAAACGGAGGCGATGCGGGACGGTTCCGATGCGGTGGCGGACTGGCCGGTGCTCAATGCACTGCTGAACACGGCCAGCGGTGCCTCCTGGGTCAGCTTTCACCACGGGGGTGGCGTGGGAATGGGCTATTCGCTGCATGCGGGGGTCGTGATCGTCGCCGACGGCAGCGACAGGGCCGCGGCACAGCTCGCGCGCGTGCTGGTCAATGATCCGGGCACCGGGGTCATGCGCCATGCCGACGCCGGCTATGAACGCGCTCTCGAGGTTGCGGCACAACGGGGCCTCGACCTGCCGATGAATCGCCCGGGGACTTGACGCGCTGCCGCCGGATTCGGGACAGTCTGCCCCGGGGAGCGCGGCACGCCGCAGCCGCGAAAGCGGGACCGTCGGCCGCGATCGAGGGGACGAGCCAACGAGGAGAGAGCAATGATCCTGGTCGCCGGTGCTTCGGGTGAGCTGGGGCGGGCGATATGCCGCAAGCTCGTCGAGCGGGGAGGGACGATCTACGGCATGGTGCGGCCGACTTCTGCGCCGGAGGCCGTCGCCGAGCTCGAGGCCCTGGGAGTCACGCCGGTGCAGGCGGATCTCGCCGACCCGGATTCCGTGCGCGAAGCCTGCAGCGGTTGCGACTCCGTGGTGTCGAGCATGACTGCGATGGGACGTCCCGCCGAGCGGATCGACAAGGTAGACCGCGATGGCCAGCTCGCACTGCTCGCTGCGGCGGCCGAGGAGGGCGTCGAGCGCTTCGTTTACGTCTCCTATTCCGGCGTCATAGGCAAGGATGATCCGCTGACCCTCGCCAAGCGCGCCGTGGAACGCACCCTGAAGCACAGCGGCATGACGTGGACCGTGCTGCGGCCTTCCTATT
>Ga0102941_1000802_pt1 | contig 14867 bp, 14 predicted proteins | sample SalPonR2_C_D2_MG_FD_79281 | JGI IMG/M metagenome (GOLD analysis project Ga0102941, IMG submission 79281) | Salt pond soil microbial communities from South San Francisco under conditions of wetland restoration - Salt Pond MetaG R2_C_D2_MG | ecosystem: Environmental > Aquatic > Marine > Intertidal... | reverse complement strand
GTCGGCGTTCGGTCCGCCCGTGGCCACGACCGACAGTAATCCTGTAAAGGGAATAAGGTGAGAGGCTGGACAACGACCCAAGCGGGGCTCGTTACGGCTGCTTCCTTCCGGATCTGACCGGGTTGGCGAGGTGCCTGCCCGCGCCAACCTCTCGGACGTTTAGATATGCAAAAGTCGGGCAACCTGCAAGGGGCTGCCCCATCATTGCGGGCGTTCCGCCCATCCGGCAAAGATGCGTTCCAGGAATACCACCACGTAGAACAGCAAGATACCCAAGGCGGCCAGCGCGAACAGAACCGCGAACATCAGCGGATAATCCGCGCTGATCCGCCCGCTATCGAACAGATCGCCAAGGCCACGGCCATGGGGCGACACGATTTCCATCAGGTTTGTGCCGATAAAGGCCAGCGTGACCGCGACCTTCAGCGCGCCGAAGAATTCCGGCAAGGTCTTGGGCAAGGCAATCTTCCAGAAGATCGTGAAATTCGACGCCCCCAGCGACCGAAGGATGTCGCGGTATTCCGGCTCCAGCGTGGACAGGCCGATCGAAACCGACACGGCGATCGGAAAGAACGAGATCATGAAAGCGATCAGGATGGTGTTGAAATCATGCTGGCCCACGAACATCAGCGCCACGATCGGCACCACCGTCGCCTTGGGGATGGCGTTGAACCCCACAAGGATCGGATACAGCCCCTCGCGTGCGAACCGCGAAAAGCCCATGATCATGCCAAAGAGCGTGCCGACCACGACCGCCAGCCCCAGGCCCACGACCGTCCGCCACAACGTTTCCCATGACTTGATCAGGAACAGGTCCCAGAACCGGATATAGCGCGGGATGAGGTCCGATGGGCTGGCCATGCGGAAATCGGGCAGATCGTTGTACCAGACCGCCCATTCCCAGGCGGCCAGAATGCCCACGATGAATATCAGGGGGGCAAATATCTTGCGCAAGGTATCGCTCATTCCGCGGCCTCCGCTTCGGGGGTTCGGCCCTGGGCGACCTGGATCTGGTGGCGCAGCTCGGCCAGCATTGCGACGGCCTTGGGCGTATACAGATCCTCAAGCGAGCGCTTGCCGGGAATGTCGACATCCAGCACGTATTGCGCATGGGCCGGGCGGCCCGACAGCACGATGACCTGATCCGCCAGAAACACCGATTCCCGCAGGTCGTGGGTGATCAGCAGACAGGTGAAGGGTTCCTGCGCGCGCAGGTCATGCATGGTGCACCACAGGTCTTCCCGCGTGAACGCATCGAGCGCCCCGAAAGGTTCATCAAGGATCAGAACATCGGGTTTGTGGATGATCGACCGGCACAGGCTGGCGCGCTGGCGCATTCCGCCGGACAATTCAGAAGGGCGTTTGTCTTCGAACCCGGTCAGCCCGACAAGGTCCAGCAGATGGCGGGCGCGGTCCATGGCCTGCGCCTTGGACATCGGGCTTTTCACGATCTCCAGCGGCAACAGCACGTTTTGCAGGATCGTTCGCCATTCCAGCAGAACCGGATTCTGAAACGCCATGCCCACCGTCGGCCGGGGCGAGGTCACCTTTTGATCGTGCAGCCAGACTTCGCCCTTGTCCGGGCGCATCAGGCCGGAAACCAACCGCGTCAGGGTGGACTTGCCGCAACCCGACGGGCCGACGACGGCGCAGAACGTGTTTTCCGGAATTGCCAGCGACAGGTCGTCGAGCACCGGTAACGGACCGGCCTTGGTCTTGTAGGCATGCGTGACGCCACGCAGTTCGATCATTTGAGTGGACATCGCAAGGCTCCGGTCATGCAAAGGGGCCGGGTCGCATGCCCGGCCCCTTTCTGGGAATTAAACGCGCAAGATCACTGTGGCGCGATCATCAGAACCTCGGCCTCGGGCAGGTAGGCGTCGGTGAAATAGAGCGCCGGGTCGATCTCGCCCTGGAACTCGTAGGTCAGCTGCATCTGTTCCAGCGCAGTCGCCATGCGGTCGGCGTCGATGGTGCCCATGCCGTTCTCGATCACGTAGTCGGTCAGGATGTTGGCATCGAGCGCCAGCTGGAGACGGCGGGTTTCCAGTTCCACGTCGCCGGCGGGGTTGCGGGCGATGACCGCGGCGGCGCCGGCGGCCGGGTCGGCGATGGCATCGGCGACACCGCGCGCGATGGCGCGGAGCGCACCGGTCACGGCCTCGGGGTTCTCGGCGGCGAAGTCGGTGTTGACGATGACCGCATTGCCGTAAAGCGCGACGCCATGATCGGAGAACATGATCGTGGTGATGTCATCCTCGGGAACACCCAGCCGCGCCAGCGACAGGTAGGACGAGAAGTTGAAGCCGGTGACGCTGTCGACATTGCCCTCGGCCAGCATCGGCTCCCGCGTCGGGAAGCCGACGGGTTCGACGGTGATGGTCGACACGTCGATGTCGTTCACCTCGGCAAGGATCGGGAACTGCGCCCAGGCACCGTCGGGCGGCGGTGCGCCGAGGATCGACCCTTCGAGATCCTCGATACCCGAGATGCCCTGGCTGACGCGGCCCACGATGGCGAAGGGCGGGCTGTCATAAACCATCATCACGGCGGTGACGGGCGCGCCCGGGTTCTGGTCGAGGAACCGCACGAGGCTGTTGATATCGGCAAAGCCAAGCGGGAATGCACCCGAGGCAACCTTGGGGATCGCATCGAGAGAACCCTGCCCGGCTGTGACTTCGACGCTGAGGCCTTCCTCTGCGAAATAGCCGTTGTCGATTGCAAGGAAATAGGGCGCCGACGGACCTTCAAAACGCCAATCCAGCGCAAAGTTGATGTCCATATCCTGCGCAGCAAGCGGGCTTGCGGCGATCACCGCCGCGGCGATGGTGGGAATTGCACGGGTAAACAAGCTTAGTCTCCTTCGGCTGGCAGCACGGTATGTGAAACCCGATCACCTGAAAGGTCGGGACCGGTGCCGTCAACGGCCTTGCATCCCATCAATCGAAAGCGCGCCAAGACTTCCCCCACGATATCCATATTTTGCCTATTATTTAAGCATTATATTCCTTTGTGTTTAAATATGCATCAGGTAGTCATCGAGCCCGTTGTCGCTCGTGGCAAGGCGTTCAAGACCCAACTCTGCCGCCCGGCCAGCATGAGCACGTGCGCCTGTCCCCGTTTCAAACAGGACCGGCGTGCCCCCAAGCGGGCTGAACCGCCATGTGGGATCTGCGGTCGGCGCCAATGCGCCATCTGCGGCAACTATGTAATCCATCAAGAGATTTCGCACCGGGTTCGGTGACGAAATGACCTGTCGCGCGGCTGCCGCGGACGGAAACATCCCGCCCCCCGCAGCCCGGAAGGAATTCGTGATGACCAGACACTTGTCCGTTTCGCGCAAGGGCGTGCCATCGGCCAGACAGATGTCGCGGACGCGGCCCGGCCCCTGGTAGATGCGATCCCCCCGGGCGTTGCTGCGCGATCGCTGGGTCAGGTCGATGCTGTAGCGAAGACCAATCAGGGCGTCGAAATTGTAGCTCGCGAATTTTGACCGCAACAGCCGCTGCGGCGGGCCGGACGGATCCGCCCGGATGGTGTGAAAGGCGGCGGCCGACCGCTCCAGCCAGTCGCGTATCTGCGCGCCGCTGGCCAGCACGACGGTGGCGCCGTTGGAATACACATAAAGGTCTGCGGCATTGCGGAGCAAAAGCGGGCCGGCCGGAATGTCGGTATAGTACTCGGACCCGTTGCGCCCGCCTGCCTTGAACGGCGCAACCGCCGCCAGAACCGGCAGCCCCTCGAACTCTGGCCGACCCTTCAGCAACGGGGCGAGCCCACACTGCTTTGCGTCCGCCACGATCTGCGTCGCGGGACACGGCGCGACCAGGCTGAAATACGTCTCCAACGGCACCGCCGTATGCCCCAGGGGGCGCGCCGAATACGCGCGGGTCATCCGATGGGCACGAGCAAGTTCCTTGCGGAATGCACTCCGCCCGAGCAGGTTGCGCCTGAGGGCCTTGCGTTCGGCAAGAGTGGCCTTCCTGGCGTCGCGGACATGAACCTCGGCCTGCACCACGTCCCATTCGAGCGTTGCAGTGTGATGCCGCGCAACCAGTGGTCCGGCATCGCGGGCATCTTGCGGCGACTGGACACCATGGGCATGACCGCGCGAATAGCGCACCGAGGCGCGCAGGGTCAGGTCTATGACGCCCAGATGCGACCCCCAGCAGCCGGGCTGCACCACGGGTGTGCCGTGGATCAAACCGGACCCGGCATCCGTCGCTTGCGGAAACACCTCATGCGTATGCCCGGCAATCACGGCATCCACGCCATGTATCTGCGCCAGAAAGCCCGCTACATTCTCGCTCTCGTCCGAGGCGCTGTCGTCGCCCAGGCCGCTATGAGCAAGCACCACGACAAGATCGACGCCCTTTGTCCGCAACAGCGCCACTTCCCGCGCAACGGACGGCAGAATTGCCTCCATCTTGACGCGCCCCTCGAGATGCGCCTGCGCCCATTGGGCGGTCTGCGGCGGCACGGCTCCGGTGACACCCACCCTCAGCCGATGGGCACGGCCGGTGGTGTCGACCAGATGCCGTGTCAGGATGACATGGCCGGGACAGTACAGGTCGCCATCGTGTACCCGGCGGGCATTCGCCATCACGATCGGGTACGCGGCACCCTCGATCATGGCATTCACCGCATCGAGGCCGAAATCGAAATCATGATTTCCGATGGTAGCCGCATCATATCCAAGGGCATTCATGGCCGCGATCATGGGATGAATCTTGCCGCGGCCCGCAGGCTCGGACATGGCGGCATCGCCCAGGGGGGATCCCTGGATCGTATCACCATTGTCGAACAGGAGCGTGTTGGGGGTTTCCGCCCGTGCGCCTTCAAGCAGCGTGGCAACACCGGCAAGGCCAACGTTGTCGTCCCGGCGATCCGTATAGTAGTTGAACGGGAAAAGATGTACGTGCAAATCCGACGTCGCCAGCAAACGCAGGCGCAGCTGCGCACCGTCACCAGAAATAACGCGGAAACGGCGCGTCAGATCTTCTGACACGGTCATTGCATTGTCCAAGTGTTACCCAATAGCCAGTATGGCAGTTGGTGTGGCGGCAAAGAACGGGTTTAACATCCGGGTAACGAATTTATACTTCCTGGACAAGGACTTGTGGCCCCCAAGCCATACCCAAGGTCAGGTATCGATGAAAAAGAGGGCGCGATGCGGCTTGCGGAAACGGTGACATTCGGAGGGAGCGCCCTGGATCGGGACGCCGCCCTGCGCAAGGATGAGGTTGCGCTGCATGCCGCACTTCAGACAGCGGATGTGCTGGCCTTCTGGCGCGGCAAACCCCTGGTTTCAGGCGACCCCGCGCGTGGCCCCGTGACACTTGCCAGGCTTCAGGCCGGTCACCCTGTCCTGGCCCAGGCGCACATGTCAGCCTTTTACCTGGGGCAGGTTGATGGCCGCGCCGTGTTTTCGCAGGACGTATCGGCCTGGGAGCCACCCGAAAAGGTCGACGAAGCGCAACTGGTCGGATTTCTGGACCCTACGATACAACGCCACCCCTTTGCCCCCGATGACACGGCCTTCCGGGAATTGCGGGGCATCATGACGGCGGTTTCCACGACAGATGCCGAACTGGCCGCAACCGCGTTGTCGTTGATCAACTGGCACCGGACCCACGGATTTTGCGCCCGCTGCGGCACCCCGTCCGAAATCTCGCTGGGCGGGTGGCAGCGGAATTGCCCGTCTTGCAGCGCACATCATTTCCCGAGGATCGACCCGGTGGTCATCATGCTGATCACGTTGGGCGACAAGGTGCTCTTGGGCCGATCGCCCGGCTGGCCGGAAGGCATGTATTCGCTTCTGGCGGGCTTTGTGGAACCCGGCGAAACCATCGAGGCCGCCGTGCGCCGCGAAGTGTTTGAAGAAAGCGGTATTCGCGTGGGTCATGTGGGATACCTGGCCGACCAACCATGGCCATTCCCGAACTCGCTGATGCTGGGATGCCACGGCCAGGCGCTTAGCGAAGACATCACCATAGACCCCGAAGAAATCGAGGCTGCACGCTGGGTGACGCGATCCGAATTGCTGGAGGTCTTTGCCGGCAATCACCCCGAAATCCGCCCGGCGCGGCGCGGCGCAATCGCCCATTTCCTGCTGGAACGCTGGCTCGCCGACCAACTCGACTAAGGTCAATCTGCAACAATTTCACCGCCCGGCCCTCAACCGTGCCCTAGCCTGTTGTTTGATGCAGCAGGTTTCTGTTACGATTCAGTCAATAAAAACACCGATAAAAAAATACATCGAGCAGAGGTCAGGCCATGCCATATTTGATGCCCGCGCAGCGGATGGCGTTTTTCTTTTCCCCGAAAAGCGGCGGCACTTCGCTTAGGGCGTTCCTGTTTCACGTCGAAAACGGGTTTCCCTTCCGCGACTACACCATGCAAGGCGTAAGATCGGATCTGGGCGTTCTGGTGCGCAACAATCGGTTCGGTCGCATCAATCACCACGACCTGGTCGATTTTCGGCGTTTCGCCTTGATCCGGGATCCGGTTCAACGTTTCTTGTCCGGCTATGCCAACCGGGTCTTGCACTTTCGCGAACTGAGCATCGAGGCCGCGGGGCAGGAATTGCTTCGCCATGGACTGGCGCCCGATCCGGATCTCGGCACTTTCGTGGAACATTTCGTCGACTACCTGCAATGCTCCGCTCCGGTGTCGCGGCATTTCCTCAGGCAGCAGCGGTTCATCGGCAGAAACGCGGGCTATTACGAGCGTATCTTTCGTCTCGAAGCGTTGGACGAGCTTGTGCAATTCGTGAACGCCGAATGCAAAACCAACGCCAAGATGCCTCATCTGCAAACCGGCGGACCCAAGTTCGATTTCTTTGCCCTCGATGAAGATCTGCAAATGCAAATCGTGTCGATGTGCCGGAACGATATCGCTTTTCGCCTGTATCCGGAGTATTGGAACCAATATGCGCATCTGGTGGAAGATGCCGGGAAAGGCTCTGATCAGGCCGACCTGCAGCAGTCGGCCTAGGACCGCGCGCAACACCAGTTGAACAACCAGCGCAGGGTCATGCGATGAAATTCAAGGTTACCGAGGATGTGGACGCGCCGCAGGCACTGGTGTGGCAGCGGCTGACAGACTTCAGCGGGTTGGAGGCCGATGCACGCGGGCGCGGCGCCACTGTAACACGCCTGGGCAACTGGACCCGTACCGAACAAGGCGTGGAATGGCGCGGCGAAGTCACGGTGCGCGGCAAACAGCGCGCCATCATGGCGCGGGTCACCACCCTGACACCGGATGATCTGTGCATCGTGCAAAGCAAGATCGGCGGCATGGATTGCCACTACGAGATGAGCTTTGTCGCGCTGTCGCCAAGGACCACCCGTGTTGCCCTGACGCTGGATCTTTCTGCCGATACATTGACCGCGCGGCTCTTGCTGCAGACCATGAAACTGGCGCGGGGCCGGGTGCTGCAACGGTTGCAGGGCATTCTGGCCCGTCAGGGCAATGCCGCCGAAGCCGAATTTCGCCGGCAGCAGGGCACCTGAGCGCCGGCGCGGTCCTATGACAGGTTATTGGGCGTTGCCTTGCGCTGCTGCGCACGTTCAATCCCGAGCTTGCGTTCGCGCAGAATGATCAAGATGCCCGCGACAACGACCATCGCGCCGCCTGCCAGCGTGGTCGCACCCGGAACCTCGCCAAAGACGGTATAGCCCACCACGACCGCCAGCAGCATCGAGGCATAGTCGAACGGCGCAATCAGCGACGCATCGGCATTGCGGTAGCTCGACGTCAGCAGGATTTGCCCCACCCCCCCGGCCAGCCCGGCCAGAATCAGCATCCCGACGACCCACAGCGGTGGCCAGGCCCATCCCCAGGGCAATGTCAGCAGCGACAGGCAGGTCGCGGTGATGGAAAAGTAAAAGACAATGGCCGCCGTGGTTTCGGTGGCAACCATCTTGCGCACGAAAACCTGCGCCAGCGCGGCAAAGACCGCCGCCATCAAGATGACGATAGCGCCCAGCGCATCATCGGTTCCGGCCGATGTCGGATCGACCTGCAGGCGCGGGCTGAGGACGACCAGAACCCCCAACATGCCCAGCGCCACCATCGACAGGCGGAACAGGCGCACTTCCTCACCCAGGAACATCGCCGCAAAGACCACCACAAGGATCGGCGAGGCATAGCCGATGGCCGTGACCTCGGGCAGCGGCAACAGGCCCAGACCGGCAAAACTCAGCCCCATGGCCGAGGTGCCCACCAACCCGCGCCAGACATGGCCCATCGGGTTCTTCGTCTTCAGCCCCGTGCTCAGTTCACGGCGATACGCCAGCCAAATCACGATGACCGGAAGCGCAAAGAGCGACCGAAAGAACACCGCCTGCCCGGGCGGAACATAGTCGGAACTGGCCTTGATAAGACTGGCCATCGCCATGAACACGCAAACCGAGCCGAGTTTGAGAGCGATGCCGCGAAGGGGATACATGAACGACCTGTCATTAGAAAGGACACTGCAATCGTTACGCCTGCGCTTCGCCTACCGCAAGCAGCCTGCCTTTCGCACGGTCCCCGCCGCCAAGTCTGCCCGGCATTCCCGCGGGCCTCGCATGTCCTGCCACAAAATCTTGCCCCGCAGTGTCGATTGCAGCCCCTGCCGCCCGTCATGGGGGTGAAGGCGATTGTCGCTTTCACCGAAATCCAACCAAAGCACGGAGATCACCCCATGACCCTGACCACGTTTCTGGCCGCTGCCCTGGCCACAGTCGCCCTTGCCGCTGCCGGCAGTTTTCTTCTGCCCCGCCATGTCACCGTCGAACGCACGGCCCTGCTGGATGTGGCGCCGGAAACTGTCCTGAGCCTCGCCAGCTCGTCGGCAGGCTACCAGCAGTTCAATCCCTACCTGAGTGCCGACCCGGACTTGCGCATCGACCCGTTTGGCCCTCCGGCAGGTGTGGGGGCGGGGTTCCGGTTCGAGGGTCGGGATGGCACCGGCACGCAAACCGTTGCCGAAATCACCGGCACAACCGTCACCTACGCCATCGATCTGGGCGCGATGGGCCGACCCACGCAACGCATCACCGCCTTGCCCGAAGGCGACGCCGCCCGCGTCACCTGGACCGTGGAAAGCGATATGGGGATGAACCCCGTTTTCCGGGTCTTTGGCCTGTTCATGGACCGCATGATGGGCGGCACATTCGAACAGGGACTTGCCAACCTTGGTCAGGCTGCGGCCTGATCCATCTCAAACCTCGAAACAGGATCAAACCCATGCGATATACATTTCTGTTGTATTCCGACCCCGCCGATTTCGCCCATATGACGGCCGAAGACTGGGGCGAGATGAAGGCCGTCTACGGCGCCTATATCGGCGCGTTGCAAGAGGCCGGGGTGTTTGTCGATACCGATTGGCTGCACCCTGCCGACACTGCCACCACGCTGACGCTCAAGGAGGGAGAGAAACGGGTTCAGGACGGACCCGTCGCGGATACGCGCGAAACCCTTGGCGGGTATTTCTGCATCGATGTGCCCGATCTGGATGCAGCGCTGGTCTGGGCCGAAAGATGCCCGGCCGCCCGGATGGGCAAGGTCGAAATCCGCGCCTCGGCGATGGGGACGGCGTGACAACCGATGCGGCGCGCGCGGCGGAACACGCCGCGCGCGTCTCCTACGGCAAACTGCTGGCGATCCTGTCCAGCCGGACGGGCGATATCATCGGGGCCGAAGACGCCCTGGCCGATGCGTTTGCCGCCGCGCTCGCGACGTGGCCGCGCGATGGCGTCCCGGATCGCCCCGAAGCATGGCTTTTGACCACGGCGCGCAACCGTCGCATCGATGCGATGCGCAAATCCGCGCGTCTTGTTCTGACCGATGAGGTGCCCGACATGCTCGCCCCGTTTCCCGATCCCGACGCCCTGCCCGACGACCGGTTGAAACTGATGTTCGTCTGCGCCCATCCGGCCATCGATGACACCCTGCACACACCGTTGATGCTGCAGACCGTTCTGGGGTTGGAGGCCGCGGATATCGCTCGCGCCTATCTGATCCCCGGCAGCACCATGGCGCAGCGGCTTGTGCGGGTGAAACGCAAGATCCGCGATGCGCGCCTGCCTTTCACCCTGCCACAGGCGGAGGACCTTCCCCAGCGCCTTGGTGCCGTGCTTGAGGCGGTGTACGGCGCCTACACGATCGACTGGCAGGAAGGTGCCGGCGACCTGAGCCATGAGGCGCTTTTTCTTGCCACGACGCTGGCCGATCTGATGCCGGACGCGCCGGAAGCGCTTGGCCTGGCCGCGATGATCTGTTTCATCGAAGCCCGCCGCAAGGCCCGCGTGGTGGATGACACCTACGTCCCCTTGCCCGGCCAGGACACAGGCCTTTGGGATGGCGTCCTGATCGCCCATGCCACCCGGTTCCTGGCACGCGCCGCCGCATTCGGACAGATCGGACGGTTCCAGCTGGAGGCCGCGATCCAGTCGGTCCACGCGAACCGCGCGGACATGGGCCGCACCGACTGGCGGGCGATCAGCCAGCTATATGCCGCCCTGCGCAGGCTGCACCCGACCGTGGGCACGGCTGTTGGCCAATCCGCCGCCGTGGGTGAGGATGCGGGTCCCGAAGAAGGATTGCGCCTGCTGGATCTGATCGACCCGGCTGCAGTTGCGGGCTACCAGCCCTATTGGGCAACGCGTGCGCATCTTCTGGCGCGCATGGGCCAGGCACAACAGGCAGCAGCAGCCTATGAAAAAGCCATATCGCTGTGCACCGACGCGCCGTCACGCCGCTGGCTCGGGGCGCAGCGCGAACGGATCAAAAAAGGGCTGCTCTAGGTAAGTCCCGCGACAGGCTCAGCTTGATTTTCCGTCCAGCGATAGGCCACTCAGGATCGGGCAATCCGGCCGGTTGTCCCCCGCACAGGCCTGCACCAGATCCGACAGCACGCGCCGCATCTCGGCCAGTTCGGCCATCTTGGCGTCGATCTCGTCCAGATGGGTCTGGGCCACACGTTTCACGTCGGAACTTGCGCGCCCGCGATCCTCGTAGAGCGCCAGAAGAACGCGGCATTGTTCGATCGAAAACCCAAGGCTTCGCGCGCGACCCAGAAAGGCCAACTTGTGCAGATGGGTTTCGGTGAACTGGCGATAGCCGTTGTCACTGCGCAACGGCGTGATCAGGCCGATGTCCTCGTAGTAGCGGATCGTCTTGGCAGGCAGACCCGCGGCGCTGGCGACCTCTCCGATATTCATGTCGCGGCCTCCATCCGGCGCAGGCGCAGCGCGTTCATCACCACCAGCACGGAACTTGCCGCCATGGCGCCTGCCGCCAGCATCGGGTTCAGGAACGGGCCGCCAACCAGCGCCAGCAGACCCGCCGCAACGGGGATCAGCGCCACGTTGTAGCCAAAGGCCCAGACCAGGTTCTGCGCGATGTTCCTCAGGGTCCGGCGGCTGACCTCGAAGGCGGTCGCCACGCCCAGCGGCGCACCCGATACCAGCACCACGTCAGCCGCTTCCATCGCGACATCGGTGCCGGTGCCAAGGGCGATGCCCACATCGGCTTCGGCCAGAACGGCGGCGTCGTTGATGCCGTCGCCCACGAACGCCACGCGACGACCATCGGCGCGCCACTGGGCCACCTTTTCGCGCTTGTCGGCAGGGGACAGACGGGCAAAGACCATGTCTATACCCAGCATTTCGGCCACGGCATGCACCGGCCCTTCGGCATCGCCGGACATGATCGCGACATCCACACCACGCGCCTTCAACGCGGCCACGGCCCGCGCGGCATCGGGTTTGACCGGATCGGACAAGGCGATGGAGCCGAGGTAGAGAGCCCCTCGCGCCACATGCACAAGCGTCGCCGAACCGTCGCGGGCGGACGGGACCGCCACGCCTTCGCTTGCCAGAAACCCCGCGCTGCCCAGGCGCAACGTCTGGCCATCGGCCTCGGCCACGACGCCTGCACCAGTGCGGCTTTCGAAATGGTCCACCACGACCGGATCGATGCCGCGCCGGCCGGCCTCGGCCACGATCGCCTGCGCCAGAGGGTGTTCCGATGCGCGTTCCGCCCCCGCCGCAAGCGCCAGCAGCGTCGCCTCGTCACACGCGGGCGCAACGTCGATGGCGGTGACGGCGGGACGCCCCATGGTCAGCGTGCCGGTTTTGTCGAAGGCAACCAGATCGACCGAGGACAGCCCCTGCAAGGCATCCCCCCGACGGAACAACACGCCCAGTTCAGCCGCCCGCCCCGTCCCCGCAAGGATCGAGACCGGCGTGGCCAGACCCATGGCGCAAGGGCAGGCGATGATCAGGATGGACACGCCGATCACCAGCGCCTTGGCCGGATCCGGCCCCCAGATCAGCCACGCGCCCGCGGCCAGCAGCGCAATCGCGATCACCACCGGCACGAAGATCGCGGTCACACGGTTGATCAGCGATTGCACCGGCAGGCGCGTGGCCTGCGCGTCTTCGACCATGGCCACGATCCGGGCCAGGACAGTATCCGCCCCCACGGCCGTCGCGCGGAAAACCAGGGTGCCGGTCCCGTTGACCGTACCGGCCGTCACCGGGTCGCCGGCGGTCTTTTCCACCGGGATGGGTTCCCCCGTCAGCATGGCCTCGGTCAGGAAACTTGCGCCTTCGACCACCTCGCCGTCCACGGCCACACGGTCGCCGGGCCTAAGCCGCAACAGATCGCCCCGCACGATGTCGGCAACCGACACCTCACGCTCGGCCCCGCCGTCGACACGCCATGCCGTATCCGGCCGCAACGCCATCAGGCCCGAAATCGCCGCCCCCGCGGAGCCGCGCGCGCGCGCCTCCAGCCAGCGGCCAAGCAAGATCAGCGTCACGATCACCGCGGCCGCCTCGAAATACACGAAACGCCCGGTTTCCGGGATCAGTCCCGGTGCAAAGGTCACCCCGACCGACCACGCCCAGGCCGCGCCGGCCCCCAGAACCACGAGGCTGTTCATATCGGGCGCACCCTTGGCCAAGGCCGGCAGGCCAAGGCGCAAGAACACCCGGCCCGGCCCGAAAAGCACGGCCGTGGTCAACACGAATTGCAGCAGGTGAACCGGGAACTGGCCAAAGGTCCGCATCTGCCAATGATGGAAGGCCGGGATGAGGTGCCCCCCCATTTCCAGAATGAAAACAGGCAGGGTCATCAAGGCCGCAAAGATGAACGCGCGCCGCACAGGTGCGATTTCATCCTCTGGCTCGGCGCGCGGCGCCTGAGCTTCGATGGGTGCCACAGGATAGCCCGCCACTTCCATCGCCTTGCGCAGTGCCTCCATGTCGAACCCACCTGCAGCGGCACTGACATCTGCGCGTTTGGTGGCAAGGTTCACGGTCGCGACCGCAACGCCGGGCACGCCGTTCAGGGCGGTCTCAGCACGTGACACGCAGCCCCCGCAATTGAGGTTTTCAACCGAGAAACGATAGGTGGACTGGGCCTGTTGATCGAGCATGATACTCTCCTTCAGGCCACAGATAGGGCTTCCCGTTACTGGAAGGTCAAGTCCATCCCTCGCTGACCCGCCTCAAATGACTCGATCGGCCCCAAGATCATACCCCAACAGGCCCGCATCCGGCCCGCAGCGATCCACGACGATCCGGGCCTCGTCCGGGTCCAACACATCGCGCCAGAGATTTTTTTCGGGGTGCGCATCGCTTTTGTGAAACAGGCCGTCCGGCGCATCGACCCCGGCATGGGTCAGGATACGCGTCATCACCATGGGCACATCCGCAACCAGATCCTCGTAGCGGATATTCAGGACGCGATCGGGGTAGGCAGCCTCGATCGTGCGCATGATGCGAACGGCCTCGCCCCAGTAATTGCACGCCCCGTGGATATCGGGGCTTTTGACCTGGCGGCCAAGCTTGAGGCTGGCCACGACGTTCAGGGGGTTGCGCACCAACTGGAGAAACCGGGCGGCGGGAAAGTCCTGGGCGATGATGGCCGCGCCGTAGACATTCTGCGGTGTCTTGTCGAACCAGCGATACGGGCTCGTGATGCCCTTGGCGGTGGCGAACGCGGTGATGTAGGCCCGTTGCAGGTCTGCCCGGCCTTGGCTGCTCTCGACGATGCCGTCAAAGGTTTCCTCGGACACGCCGTCCAGTTCGCGGTGCGCCTTGAGGACCTGGTTGTTGCGATAAGGCCCCCATCCCAGCGGAGTGCGAAACGCTTCGGACCAGCGGTAGAAATGGGTTTCCTCGGGACAGATGAAATTCGGCACGCGACGCAACAGGTTGCGGGTCAGCGTGGTCCCCGACCGCACGCAACCCACGATGAACAGCGGGCGATCATCCGCATGGGGGGCCTCGATCATGAATTTTCCTTCGGATCGTCGCGCCGCGCTGTCCGCCGGCCTGTCTTCGACCGCGCGATGCTCAGGGCCTGCAACACGGCGGCGGCATGATCCCCGTCCGGATCGAACGGGATCGGTATTCCATTGGGCGCGCTGCGCAAGGCTTCGCCCTGCGCACCGATATCGAAGCCAAAAACCGGCAGGCCGGTGGCCAGCATTTCGTGGGTGACAAAGGAAAAGGTCTCGGGCCAGATCGACGGCACCAGCCACGCCGTCACACCATAGCGTTCGGCCAGCATCGATATCTCGTGATGCTGATACCCTCCGTGATGCTGCACCGAGGACGGCAGGGCAAACGCCGCGTCGATGTTGCCGATCAGGACCAGCCGGGGTGCATTGCCCCCCGCGCGCCGTTGCGCCAGATCGACCAGAACCTGGGCGCCTTTCTGCCTGTTCAGATTGCCCAGTATGCCAAGGGTTTCCTTCGCGCCTTCGGGCGGGATGACCGGGTCCACGCTTGCGATCATGGCATGCGGCCGCATGACAAGCTTGTCCCTGATCCGGGTAAAGGCCGCCATCATCAGATCGCGGCTGG
>Ga0102941_1000801_pt1 | contig 14897 bp, 16 predicted proteins | sample SalPonR2_C_D2_MG_FD_79281 | JGI IMG/M metagenome (GOLD analysis project Ga0102941, IMG submission 79281) | Salt pond soil microbial communities from South San Francisco under conditions of wetland restoration - Salt Pond MetaG R2_C_D2_MG | ecosystem: Environmental > Aquatic > Marine > Intertidal... | reverse complement strand
TACAATTTTATGCAGCTTATTGATTGGACCCGAACCGATTTGGATTACGTTTTACCTTCTGGAGGGTCGGCATTGTATTATAGTCCCGTTGCAGCTGCCGCTTTTGATCTTTTTATTTTAAAGCGCCCAAATGCAAAAGAAACTTATGACGAAACTATTTTTGAGGAAGCAAAAAACTATTTCGAAGGATTGAGCGATTCAGGTAGAAAAAGATTAGAGGAATCTATTTTAGCAGGAATGCCAGGTTCTCGAAAATTGATTGCCTTAAACCAATTCAAAAAGAATCATGAAACGGTGTTAAGTATAAGTAAGGAAGAACTCCAACAAAATCTTTCTTATTTTTTGAATGCGATTATTCCTGAGGCAGAAAAAATAGGGGTAAAAATGGCCATTCATCCAGATGACCCACCATTTTCTGTTTTTGGTGTGCCTAGAATAGTTTCTAACTATGAAGAAATTAAATTCTTGTTGGAATGTTGTCCCTCGCCCAGTAACGGACTTACTTTTTGTTCGGGTTCGCTAGGTGCATCTGCAACCAATGATTTGGTACGAATTATTGAAGATTTTGGTGATAAAATCCATTTCATCCATCTAAGAAATGTAGTTAGGGAGGCAGATGGTGCTTTTTACGAAGCCGATCATTTAAATGGTTCGGTGCAAATAGACAAAGTAATGAAGGCAGTTGTACAGGAACAGCTAAGAAGGCATAGGAAAGGCTCCGGGGTAGTCTCCATACCCATGCGCCCCGATCATGGTCATGTGTTATTGGACGACAAAAAGCGACAAAACGACTTTTATTCCGGGTATTCCCTTATAGGCAGAACAATAGGTCTTGCACAGCTATCGGGATTGGAAATGGGTATAAGAGAATCTTTGGACTTACAAGTGTAATCCGCTGTTTTGGTTTAAAAGGGAGTTTAATCAAAGATTTCCGGATTTAGCTATACGTGTGGTCTTTTATTAATTCCGTATGATGTCTTCGTATGCTTTAAAAAATTCTTCTAGGAGAGACATATTTTCGTAAAAGAAAACCATAGTTTCTTGCCAGGTGTTTTTATTATGGATAGAAACTCCTTCTTTTTCCACAAGAATCCTTGAGATTTCTTTACCGTTTTCCAATACATAGTCATCCTCAAAAATCGCCTTGGGTAAGAACTCACCTAGCAGGATTGATTTCAATGAAATTAGCTTTTCCCAATTTTCTATTCGTTGCTCCAAATCCCCTTCTATATCTAGAGAAACTACTGCCTTTTTAAGGTCAAAATGAAATTTTAAATTAATCCCTTTTATACCCGTTTTGTACAAAAGCCATTTTCTGGGAAACGATTTCCCAAAGGCAATCCAGAATTCTTCACGTAACTTTCTTGATTCCTCTTTACTGAACATTTATAAAAAATAAGCAATTACAATTCCCAAAATAATAACGACCAATTTTCTGAGGTTAAACTTGTGCCCTTCTGAACTTTCAAAAAGAATAACGGTAGAAATATGAAGAAACACACCAATGACAAGGGCGTTTAAAGGCATGGCGTACTGGGCAATTGTCGGAACGTTTGCCGCTAAAAAGGTGCCCATGGGTGTCATTGCCGAAAAGAATAGGATAAACAGCACCGCGTTGGTCGGTTTTAACTTGGAGCCCAATAAAAAGATGCTCAGAATAACCGCGATAGGAATTTTATGGATAAGAATCCCGTAGATGATGGTGTGGTTGCTATGAATTGGTAGACCTTCTAACAGGGAATGAAGCGAAAGGCTAGCGAATAATAACCAAGGGAAAGCAGTACTTTGATCCGATAGATGTACATGCCCGTGTTCGGCACCTTTAGAAAAGAATTCTAGGAATATCTGTAGTAAAATCCCACCCATAATAAAAATACCCATTGTTTTTCCTGAATATTCTTGATAAACCTGTGGCAGTAATTCAAATATCGTTAGCGCTAGTAAAAAGGCACCACTGAAGGCCAACAGCAGCTTAAAATGCTCCTTTTTTTTAGGTTTGGTGATATATACAAAAGCAAAACTTAAAAGTACCCCAAGAATTGGGAGAATATAATTCATATATGTTGGTTAGGCTTTTTTAATCGAAGTGGTCAACTAGCTACTTCCGCATCAAAATTAGCGTATTTTTGCGGTATGCTAAAAATAGTATATGGGGAATAATTTTAAAATGGTAGCCAAAACGCTGTTTGGCTTTGAAGAAATACTAGCAAAGGAGCTAAGAAACTTGGGTGCAAGTAACGTGGTTGAGGGTACTAGGAACGTTTCTTTTGACGGGGATACCGGTTTTATGTACAAAGCAAATCTGTGTTTAAGAACGGCAATTAAGATTATAAAACCCATCAACTCTTTTCAGGTACGGGACGAAAAAGATCTATACAGAAAGATTTATCAGATGGATTGGACAGAATTCCTGTCTGCAGAGGATACCATTGCTATCGATTCTACGGTTAATTCGGAACAATTTACCCATTCGTTGTATGTATCCCAAAAGACAAAGGACGCTATTGTAGACAAGTTCAGGTATACGGATGGTCATCGTCCCAATGTAGATGTAAAACATCCCGATTTAAGAATTAACATTCATATACTTAACAATACCTGTAATGTTTCCTTGGATAGTTCGGGTAGCTCGCTGCATCATAGAGGATATCGTATATCTACCAATATTGCGCCCATAAACGAGGTGTTGGCCTCTGGCTTATTGCTACTCAGTGGTTGGGACGGTCAATGTGATTTTCTAGATCCTATGTGCGGAAGTGGTACCATGCTAACGGAAGCTGCTATGATAGCCTGTAATATACCTGCAAATATAAATAGGAAGGGTTTTGCATTTGAGAAGTGGCCAGATTTTGATGCTGAACTTTATGAGAAAATTGTAGATTCCAGTCTTAAGAAAACGCGGGAGTTTCATCATAAGATTGCAGGTTATGATAAGGCACCGTCAGCAATACGAAAAGCAGAAGAGAATATAGAAAATGCAAACTTAGCCGATTATATCACCGTTAAAAGAGCGGATTTTTTCAAAACGGAAAAGCAAAACGAAGGGCCGCTGCATATGTGTTTCAATCCACCGTACGGAGAAAGGTTAGACCGCTCCGACTTGGATTCCGATTTTGATGTGGAAGAGTTCTATTCTGATATTGGTGATACTTTAAAACAGGGTTATCCAGGAACCAATGCTTGGTTAATTACCTCCAATTTACAGGCGTTGAAGTTTGTTGGTCTTAGACCTTCAAGAAAAATAAAGGTATTTAATAGTCAATTGGAATCTAGACTGGTACAATACGTAATGTACGAAGGAAGTAAAAAGGCAAAGTACAATAAGCAAACTTGATCATGAAGTTAGAACACAAGGCTTTACTCTTTAATTTTCTGGGATTCGCAGTCTTATTCTTGATTGCCAGGTTTGGAATAGGTTTTTTTATGGAAGTACCACGGTTGTACTTAGCTATTGGTGCGGCACTATTCGCCACTGTTTTTGCTCCGAAATTTGCTGTAGTCCGTGACGCTGGTAAGGAAAAGTTGATGATGAAATCGATTTTTATGAAATCGCCTAAGGAATTGTAACTGTAGTCAGGTATTATTCTACCGCTTCACCCGCTATTTTCTTGACTTTATTCTTCTTTTTATAAAGCGGAAGGAAGTAGGAAATAGAGTAATTGTACCCTACTCCGAATTTGCTGTCCCAGGTAACTTTGTTGAAACCTGGAACGTACAAGATAGGAAATCGTCCTTCGTTCGCATCGGTAAATAAGAAGCCTAAGCGAATACTAGCACCTAAATATATATTTGGTAATAGTTCCACTTTTGTGCCAAAAAGAGCCTCGATCCAAGATGCAGTGCGCCCGTTAAATTCTTCCGGTGTTTCGGATGCCGTTGCGAAACCCTCAGGGTTCCAATACCGGTTATTGTCAAATATTTGGTAGTTGTTTATCGTATTACCAAAGGTACTGAATCCTAGACGTCCTCCATAGAAAATAAGATTTTGCTCCCCGTACCAATTGGCGTAGGTATTCCTATCCACGCCAATTTTAAGATAACTACCTGTTGTATTAAACTCATATAAATCTTCTTGCTGTGTTTTATTCTCGTTGCCTAGTTCAGCAGCCAAATAGAGGTCTTGCGTAATTCTGTAGTCCCCAACAAGTTCCAATCCGGTATAGTTTTCATTCAAAGATGACATTACTAATCTGCTCAGGTCTATGCCAACCCTTAGACCATAGGCTTGTTCATAAACAACCGTATCCTTTGATTGGGTATCTATTGACTTGCTTTGTGCGGCCAACGAAATTATTCCCAGAAAAAAAGCTAGGCTAATGATATATTTTAACATGCGTAGAATCTGAGTTAATGATTTCCGAACGTATAATCTCGACTTCTTGAATCCAATTATTGGTATCTGTTTGTAACGTTCCTGTTAGTTCTTCATAATTAACGATAAAACCACAAGCGCGGGATTTAAAGTCTTCCAATCGAGCGTAATCGAAAGTAACTGTATCTATATTACCAATTTCGGAGCCGTCATCATTATCATCTGAATTCGATATCAATAAGAAGCCCGTTCTGTCCTCCGAAGTTTTAAGTGGAACTGTTATCAAATTTAAATTGGTTCTATCTGCCAACGTGTTCACCGTAATAGTTTGCCCTTGGCCTACGACTCTTAAGGCTGTTACATTTTTAGGGCTTTCCCTATCATTGACATCAAAAAACTCTATGACCATCAATGGTGTGGTTCCTTCGACGCAGATATCATCCTTTTCGCAAGAAGCTATGGTAATAAAGATGATGAGTAGTAAAATACTGTAAACGAAATTTTTCATGTATTTAAAATCTGGTCGATTACTTGTTTCGTAATTTTTTAAATCGATATTCTGTTGTAACCATTGCTTTATCGTGGTGATTTATGATATACCAACGACGCTACTTCTTTTCTAAAAGTACAACATTTTCAACATGATGGGTTTGAGGAAACATATCTACCGGCTGTACTTTCGTTACATCATATAGTTCTTTCATAAGTTCCAAATCTCTAGCTTGCGTAGCGCTGTTGCAGCTCACATAAACTACTTTTTGCGGTGCTATGTTTAGTATTTGTTGAACAACGTCCTTATGCATGCCATCTCTTGGGGGGTCTGTGATAATAATATCCGGTACTCCATGTTCCGAAATAAATCGAGCGTTAAAGACACTTTTCATATCTCCCACGAAGAACTTTACGTTTGTTATATTATTATTTTCTGCATTGGACTTGGCATCTAGTATCGCCTCGGGAACCGATTCAATTCCGATTACCTTTTTGGCCTTTTTAGCGACAAATTGTGCAATCGTTCCCGTACCGGTGTAGAGGTCATAAACTAATTCTTTGCCCGTAAGCCCTGCAAAATCTCTGGTTATTTTATAAAGTTCATAGGCTTGGTCCGAGTTGGTCTGGTAAAAAGATTTTGCATTAATCTTAAATTTTAGTCCTTCCATCTCTTCAAAAATATGGTCACGTCCGGCATAGCAAACTATTTCTTGATCATAAATGGTATCGTTCTGCTTTGGATTGATAACATACAGTAATGACGTAATCTCTGGAAAGGTAGTTTTTAAATGTTCCATTAGCAGTTCTCTTTTGGTCTCCTCATCTTCATAAAACTGCACCAGCACCATAATTTCACCTGTAGAAGAGGTACGTATCATTAGGGTTCTCAACATCCCATACTGGTTTCTGGGATTAAAAAAAGTAATATTGTTTTTGGTGGCGAAAGCTTTTGTTTCCAAACGAATGGCGTTGGAAGGGTCTTCCTGAAGATGACATTTATTAATATCAAGAATCTTGTCCCACATGCCAGGAATATGAAAACCCAAGGCATTTTTATCTGTTATTTGTGTGTCGGATTGAATTTCTTCCAAGGTCAACCAACGACTGTTCGAAAACGAAAACTCCATTTTATTCCTGTAGAAATATTGTTTTTCAGAACCTTTTATAGGACTAATTTCCGGCAGTTCTAGGTGGCCAATTCGCTTCAGGTTGTTCGCTACCTCTTTCTGTTTGTAGAATAATTGATGCTCATAGCCCATATCTTGCCATTTACACCCACCGCAAACTCCAAAATGTTCACATTCTGGTGTGGTCCGTTTATCGGATAAAGAATGGAAGTTTGTGGCAATACCTTCAAAATATGCTTTTCTTTTTTTGGTCGTCTGCACGTCTACAACATCCCCTGGAACCGTATTCGTTAGGAAAATAACCCTTCCATCAGGTGCTTTACCAATTGTTTTTCCTTTTGCCCCGGCATCAACCACTTCTACATTTTCAAAAACCTGTCGCTTGTTCTTTCTTCGCATGGGACAAAAATAGGAATTGCTTTGTTTTAATTGAGGTTACTTTATGTAGAATAACAATTAATTAGTAGAAATCGACTTTTTTTAAATTTCATTTCGCTGAGAAATATCGACTGTTAAAGTATAGAGGTCTTTTTTTTAGAAGGACAAAGAATATTCAACTCTCGGCATATATGTTTTTACTCACTGAAATATTTAGTAATTTAGCAATTCTACAGGATGATTTCTCTCCTACGCTGAATTTTCGTCCCGATGGCTTTCGGGATTACGAAGGGAAAAAGGTACAGAAGGAATTGCTAAAGTTTTATTTAAAGTAATTTTTATCATGTCAGTTTTAGAAAACATCACTTCTGAAGATGCCATTGCATTGGAAGAAAAACACGGAGCTCACAATTATCATCCTCTACCTGTGGTATTAAGCAGGGGAGAAGGTGTGCATGTTTGGGACGTGGAAGGAAAAAAATATTATGACTTTCTATCCGCTTACTCTGCGGTGAACCAAGGACATTGTCATCCAAAGATTGTGGATGCGATGGTAGATCAAGCTAAAACGTTATCCTTAACATCACGGGCGTTTTATAACGATATGCTCGGGCGGTATGAAAAGTATGCCACCGAGACCTTTCATTTTGACAAGCTTTTACCGATGAACACCGGCGCTGAAGCCGTAGAGACAGCATTAAAAATATGTCGTAAGTGGGCGTATGAAAAAAAGGGGATACCAGAGAACCTTGCGCAAATTGTAGTTTGTGAAAATAATTTTCATGGCCGTACCACTACGATTATCTCTTTTTCTAATGATCCTGTTGCTAGGCAGCACTTTGGTCCGTTTACAGAAGGATTCATAAAAATAGAATATGATAATCTTACAGCTTTGGAAGAAACGCTTGAAGGAAATACTAATATAGCAGGATTCTTAGTAGAGCCTATACAAGGTGAGGCGGGAGTTTATGTGCCTTCTGAAGGTTATCTGAGAAAGGCAAAAGCCCTATGTGAAAAACATAATGTACTATTTATAGCAGATGAGGTCCAAACCGGGATAGCCCGGACGGGCCGATTATTGGCTACTTGTGGTAATTGCTCCTGTTCCGATAAACATTGTAGCGGTACGCCCGAGACCAAACCCGATATTTTAATATTAGGTAAAGCGCTTTCCGGTGGTGCTTACCCGGTTTCTGCCGTACTGGCAAATGATAACATCATGGGCGTTATTAGACCAGGAAATCATGGTAGTACTTTTGGAGGCAATCCTATCGCAGCAGCAGTAGGTATGGCTGCATTAGAAGTTGTGAAAGAAGAACATTTGGCACAAAATGCGTTTGAATTAGGTGAACTTTTTAGGGCCGAACTTGGCGCTTTTATTCCCAATTGTGATTTGGTCTCTAGCGTTAGAGGCAAAGGGCTGTTAAACGCCATTCTTATAAACGATACGGAGGATAGCTCCACGGCGTGGGATATCTGTATGGCCTTGAAAGAAAATGGATTATTGGCCAAACCTACCCACGGGAATATCATCCGTTTTGCCCCGCCTTTGGTAATGACCAAGGAAGAGTTGTTAGAGTGTGTCGATATTATCAAAACTACCTTAACGGAGTTTAAAAAGTAATATCTTTTGTTTAAAGGAAAAAAAGTCCCGTTTCAAATATTTGAAACGGGACTTTTTTTAGTTTACAATGAAGCGCTATTGAAATCCGCCTTCTTGGGCAGCAGCATAAATAATGGCCCCGATAGCCCCAAAATAGATGACGCTTAAAATTAATAGTACTCCTGCAATTGCTAATCCTATATAAGATAGGATTCTACCCGTTTTCACGTTTTCAATACCGCTGAAGTTAGCACTATCTTCCTGATAGAGCCTTTCCGCTTTCTTGGCATTGCTCAGCCCTATGAAACCGAAAATAGCTCCAAAAGGCCCACAGCAGAATAGGGTAAGTACAATAGACAATATTCCAAATGTTAAGGCATTACTAGCCCCAGGTAGTGGTTGATTCATCTATTTTATTCTGATGGCAAACCTAACTGCTCTAACATTTCCTGGTTTTGCTCCATGTAAGCATCCCATCCGCCCATGGATGCGATTTGATAAATGCTCCACAACAGTGTTAGAACACCTAAGACCAAACCTACTATAGCTATGGTTTTTACCGTTTTTAAGGTGCTGTAATTAGAGTAGTCCTCTGGATTCTGTTGGTATAACTTATCATCTTTATTTACTAAAAATAATGCAATACCAGATAGTAATATGCCACCTATTCCCACACTGAAGCAGCAACAGAGAAATGAAACAATACTAAGTATCATTGCAATTGTAACATTCGGTAATTTTTGTTGTTCCATAATTTTGGTTGTTTAATTAGATAAATTTAAAAATATAATTGGTCAGTATAAAGGCCACTGTAGTTACTATAAGTACATTGATTATTTTGATTGCGTATTTAATGGTAAGTATTTTATCCATAATTAAGAATGCAAAAAGGAGTAGCATTGGATATATAGCAGGATACATGTTAAACGCTGCTAAAAACTCTCCATTAAATAAAAAAAGTATAGCTCGCTGCATACCGCATCCAGGACAATCAAAACCCCAAAGCTGTTTTGTAAAGCAGGGTAGCATAAAACTTTCAATAGTCAAAAGAAAAAAAACAAAAACAGTCCTCATGTATCTAAAAGAGTTAAAAAGGGAAATTACCACTATTTTTGTGTAATCAAAATAAAATTATGGCTGTTTTTAACATCGGGGATAAGGTAGAGGCGATAGATGACGTTATTCGTGGTGTAGTTTCCAACGTTAATGGAAACGCCATTACAGTGCAAACTGAGGATGATTTTCCTCTGGTGTTTGAAGCTAAGGAGTTGGTTATAATTACTGGGAACATTCCCGTAAGCAACTATGAGATTGCGAAGATTAAAAGGGAAAAGGAGCTGCCTAAAAAACGCAGACCTACTATTGTCAAGTCCAAAGAACGGAACCTTCCCAAAATGGAAGTAGACCTACATATAAATCATTTGGTAAAGAACCCAAAGGGGATGGGCAATCATGAAATGCTAAACCTTCAATTAGATACTGCCAAGCGGCAATTGGATTTTGCCATATCCAAACGTATTCAAAAAGTTGTTTTTATACATGGGGTAGGTGAGGGTGTCTTAAAGGAAGAGCTGTTATATCTTTTTAATAAATACGATAATGTAAAGTACTATGATGCCGATTATCAAAAATATGGCCTTGGTGCAACAGAAGTTTACATCTACCAGAACAGTTAGTGTTAACTTATAATACTGTTGTTACTGTTCCAAATAAATCTATTTGCAGGTCGGTAATTCTAGACCCATCTTCCGTGATAAAAGACATGCCACTTAATTCTATGAGATGGTTAAAAGTTTCGGAACCCTCCGTTGTTGTTGTGATAAAAATAGTTCCCTCGGCGGCTGTAATTTCTTCGGAGACAGATGGCGTGGTTGGAGGTATCACATCACAGAAATAGTCATTTGATACCTCATCGGTGAAAATACGGTAGGTCAATTTCGAAGTAGAAGAAATTTCACTTGTTATTACCCCATCCGAAATTTCATTTTTTAGAAGTCCGGCCGGTAGTTCTAAAATTAGAGCTTCAGCTCCATTGATTTTAAACAGTAGATTGGAAGCGGTTGCAGAAACAGTGCCACAGGTTTGCACTGTGGTAATACTATCAAAATTTACGGTTTCTATAGCCAAATCACCATCGTCACAGGAAAGTAAACACAGAAACAGGATAAAGCTGAAAAGTTTTTTCATAAGTCAAATTTACTGCAAATATTAGATATGCCTTTAGAGGTTTAAAACCATTTAGGGCTTATTTAACTTTATTTGAATTATTTTTGAATCCGAAATAGGAAAACTTGCTATAATTTGGTCAATTCTATACCTATAACATTTATCAAGTGACGGTGAAAATTCCTAGGAGAGTGATATTTCTTGTCAATAGGTAATCATCATATTAATCGCGTACAAAGAATGAAAAGTGTATATCTGGATAATGCTGCAACTACTCAAGTAAGAAAAGAGGTAATAAATAAAATGCAAGAGGCTCTGGCTAATTCTTATGGTAATCCCTCCTCCACGCACAGTTTTGGGAGAACTGCCAAAACTGCCATCGAAAGCGCGAGAAAAACAATTGCCAAGCAGATGAACGCCTTCCCTTCGGAGATTATTTTTACTTCTGGTGGCACGGAGGCGGATAACATGGTACTCAGATGTGCAGTTAGGGATTTAGGGGTGCAGACCATTATCACAACTAGAATTGAACACCATGCCGTGTTGCATACTGCTGAGGAATTGCACGAAAAGAATTTGGTAAATCTTTGCTTTGTAGATTTAAATTCGGACGGAAATCCGGATATGAAGCATTTGGAGCAGTTATTGACAAACGACGATTCTAAAAAATTGGTTAGCATCATGCACATTAATAATGAGGTTGGGAATAAGGTAGATATTCACGCCATTGCGGTATTGGCTAAAAAGCATGGAGCATTAGTGCATTCAGATACCGTGCAATCCATTGGACACTATGAATGGGACGTTAAGAAAACTCCGGTTGACTTTCTTGCTGCGGCCGCCCATAAATTTCATGGGCCCAAAGGAATCGGATTTGCGTTTATTAGAAAAAACTCGGGTATGGGATGTATGATTTCAGGGGGTTCCCAAGAGCGCGGTTTTAGGGCAGGAACGGAGTCTTTTCATAATATTGTTGGCTTGGAGGAAGCTTTTGTAAGCGCTTACGAAAATTTGGAGGCCGAACAAAACTATGTTACTGACCTTAAACGTCATTTTATCCAAAAAATGGAAAACGAAATTCCCGGGGCACGCTTCAATGGTCTGTCGGCAGATTTGGAAAACAGTACCTACACTTTGGTAAATGTGTGCCTGCCCGTACAACCGGATAAGGCGATGATGTTACTATTTCATTTGGATATTAAGGGAATAGCCTGTTCAAAAGGAAGTGCATGCCAATCCGGTAGTGATCAAGGTTCTCATGTATTATCGCAAATATTGTCTGAGGATGAGCAAAAGAAACCATCTTTGCGATTTTCCTTTTCTAAATACAATACAAAGGAAGATATAGATTATACTATTGGGGTGCTAAAGGATTTTATGGTATAGTAATTGAAAATTTCTTGTATAATAGAGTCGACTTCATCCAACGGTATGACATCTTGTGAACGTTAATGCCTTGGTTGGCATTGCTGAAAATAATGAAAGTTCAGAATTTCTTAATTTTTTCTGTCCTTTTTGCGTTCCCGTTCATAAGGGAATTTACGGATAGCTAGCTTCATCATTCTATCGATGAGGTCCGTTGTATTTTTACCTGTTTTTTTGTTGATTTCCTTCTCGTATTTCCATAGTAGTTTTCCCGTATTCCCATCACTGATTTTAACGCCTATGCGCCCGTAGTCGGCATTTCCGGAGAAGTAATCCGTAAAGCTAAAATCTGTCGATACGCCATTGGATAATAATACATTAAGGTCTAGTGTGCCACTTATGATACCGTCTACGCCTAACATTTCGCTTAGCTGTTTCATCGTATACACATCAATATTTTTATAATCGACTCCCTTTTGGGATAAAATAGCTTTTGTGTTTTTTGTATTTTGAAACTCAATAGGCAATTTTTTCTTTTTTCCGCGTTTGGAAAAATAGGTTTCTAGGGCATCTTGTACAGCATATCCTTCCTTCTCTTCCAGCGACTTTAAATCGGCCGCGCTTACTTTGTTTTTCAAGTCTAAATTGGTGAGAAAAGGCAATATGGCAAGGGTTTTATGGCTACTGCTTAAGGCATCAAACTTGGGACTCTCATAGATATTCTTTTGTCCTTGCAAGGATATTGCGCTAAAGCAGGCAATAAAAAATAGAAATTTGTACATATGACTATATTAAAGACGCATTTGCAATCTAAGGTTCAGCACTCGCGAGGTTAAAAAATTTGGAACAGCAAATTCGTTTTTGCTATCCACATCCCTAACCCAAGTATTGGTAATAGAGTTTAGATTGTTGAAAAGATTGAAAATTTCAAAACCTACACTCAATGCTTTAAAGGAACCCAACCAATGCCCGGTTCCATACCTTTTATTCTTGTCTACAAAAATATAGGAAATTCCTAAATCTGCCCGTCTATAATCTCTTAATCTATTCTGAAAAATATAAGGATCTGCATAACTTGGAGATCCACCCGGCACTCCAGTACTATAAACGAGGTTCAGAAACATTTTTAACTCTGGTATGTTAGGGATATAGTCTTGAAATAGAATTCCCAACTTAACACGTTGATCAGTTGGTCTAGCGATATAGCCACGTCTGTTTCTATTCTCCTCCGTTTTTAAATAGCCCAAACTTATCCAGGATTCGACTCCAGGTACAAATGCACCATTTAGCCGCATCTCCGCTCCGTAAACGTATGCTTTTGTGTCATTAGTCGCAGCATAGCGTATGCGCACATCCTCAATGGTGTAGGGATTTACGTTGGTCAATTTTTTATAGTAAGCCTCACTGATCAAGGTAAAGGGCCGCTCCCAAAGTAAAAAACTATATTCGTTTCCTGCTACGATATGTACCGCTTTTTGCGCTTTTACATTAGGTCTTATAGTACCTGAACTGTCTCTAAGTTCTCTGTAAAATGGGGGTTGATGATAAACGCCTCCTGATAATCTAAATAATATATCTTTTCCCCAATCGGGTTTTATCGCTACCTGAACTCTAGGACTTACAACGGTTTGTGACACCTTAGCCACATCGGTTCCGCTAACGGTCCAGTGCTGACTGCGTACCCCAATATTATAATACACGTCATGCGGGCCCCATTTGCTTTGTTTCCCAAATTGAACAAATCCGGAAAATCGATTGGTCTTTACAAAATTGCTTGCCGTAAGATTTTCGAATGCTTCCAATGGAGCAGTAAAGGGTTGTTCTGGTTGGTTGTTAATAAACTCGGAGCGTGGAGGTCGAATGGAGAAACCTGCAGAATCTATGAATTCGGATTCCCTAAGTTGATCGCGTATATCCTCATGGGTGTATTTAATTCCCCACTCTAGTAAATGATCTTTTCTTTTGTGAACTCCTCTGTGATTAATATTGAAAATTAAAGCATCCAAATCATTTCTGGACCTATTGAATTGAGATCCTACACCTCTGGGATTCGTAATTTCACCTAAGGTTTCGCTACCGAGATTACTGTCTACGGTGCCCAGTTGATACGATGCTATAACATCTGAGTATTCTTCTTCCGTGGTGTGGTAGAGCGATGTAATTAGTTTTAGGGTAGTGTCGTCACTGACTTGATAGTTGGCCTTAAAAGCACCAAGCGCTGTAGCATAACGGTTTACTTCTTTTCCTTGGTAGAAAACCGTTAGTGCTTTTGGATCTTCTAAGGTGCCAAAATTTGTTTGTCTGTTTAATGGTTCATTGGTATAGTTATTTACTGAGAGATTTCCTAGAAAGCTTAGAATGAACTTGTTAGAAAAACGATACGTAAAATAGCTTTGTGCATCTGTAAAGGCTGGATTAAAGTTGCTTTGGGTTTGTTGGCTGTTCACAAGTAATGCATTGTTTCTGTAACGTAGTCCTGTAATGCTACTTATTTTTTTGTTTTTGGAACGGGTTTCCAAGTTGGCACTGGCACCCAAAAAGCTAAAGTCACCTTCTACGGAAAAGGTGGTTGGAGTTTTATAGGTAATGTCCAATACGGACGAAAGTTTATCCCCATACTTGGCTTGGAACCCGCCTGGCGAAAACATAACGTCTTGCACCATGTTACTGTTTACAAAGCTCAAGCCTTCTTGTTGAGCGGAGCGTATGAGAAAGGGCCGGTACACCTCTATTTCGTTTACATACACCAGGTTTTCGTCAAAGTTTCCGCCACGGACGGCATATTGCGTACTCAATTCATTATTGGAGCTTACGCCCGGTAGCAATTTTAATATATTTTCAACACCTGCATTGGCACCGGGAATTTTTCGCAATTGTTCGGGTGAGATGGATGTGATTCCTGTAACCTCTTTTCTTCCCCTTGGCGATATGGTAACACCGGCAACTTGTACAACGTCGGTTTTAAGTATGGGACTAAATTCAAAATTTTCGTTGGTGGACAATAACAATCCTTGTAATATCACGTCTTTATGACCTAGGTGGGAAAAGGTAATTTGTATTTCCCTATCTGCTGTCATGGTTAGGATATAAAACCCATTATCATCGGTAACGGTTCCTAATCTTCCGGAAGAAATATTTACTCCGGGTAGGGGTCTATTTGCTTCATCTAAGACTATCCCGGTAATAGTTGCTGTTTGTGCCAGGCTATAAAATTGGCACAGTATAAAAAGAGTTAAAGTAGCTTTGCAAAATTTCACATAGTTTATTTTCGAAAAAAAGTAGTTGTTAGGGTATTGTTGTTGCCTACATTATCCGTAACGGTAACTTCGAGAACACATTGCTTTTCATTTAAGATTTTATCATCAAAATTGTACCTGAGTGTATTTGTTTTAGGTTCGTATTCCATTAAAATCCAGTTACCGTTCAAGGTTGCGGAATAAGTGTCTATGCCGCT
>Ga0102941_1000800_pt1 | contig 14898 bp, 11 predicted proteins | sample SalPonR2_C_D2_MG_FD_79281 | JGI IMG/M metagenome (GOLD analysis project Ga0102941, IMG submission 79281) | Salt pond soil microbial communities from South San Francisco under conditions of wetland restoration - Salt Pond MetaG R2_C_D2_MG | ecosystem: Environmental > Aquatic > Marine > Intertidal... | reverse complement strand
ATGGCCGTGGTGGTGATCGCGGGGGGCATCGACCTGTCGGTGGGCTCCATGATGGCGGTGTGTTCGGTGACGGCCGCCGTTCTGATGGCGACAGTGGGCGGTGTGCCCGCGGTCATGATCGCGCTGGCGGTGGGCATGGGCATGGGCCTGATCAACGGCGCCCTGATCGTGGGCACGCGCGTGCCCGATATCGTGGTCACGCTGGCGATGCTCTTCGTGTGGGAAGGCACGGCCCTGCTGATCCTGAATTCCCCCGGCGGGTCGGCGGCACCGTGGCTGACCGCCAGCATCACGGGATCCTTCCTGATCGACGGCCTGCCGCGTGCGGTGCTGGTCATGGCCATCGCCATCGCCGTGGTCTGGATCCCCCTCAAGCGGTCGAAACTGGGCCTGTCGATCTATGCGACCGGATCCGACGAACTGGCCGCCTTCCGGTCGGGTGTCGCGGTGGGCCGGACCAAGATCCTCGCCTACGGAATCTGCGGGCTGTTCGCGGCCATGGGGGGCCTCAGCCTGCTGGGGTTGACCGGCATCGGCGAACCTGTGCCCGGCCCCTACCTGCTGGCCTCGGTCGCCGCGGTGGTCCTGGGCGGCGTCGTTCTGGGCGGGGGCATCGGCGGCATCCTGGGGCCGATCATCGCGGTTTTCGTGCTCAGGATCATCCGCACGATCCTGACGCTGGCAGCCGTCGATCCCAATGTCACAACAATCGTCGAAGGCACGATCATGGTCGCCGTGGTCATGTTCGGCGCCTTTGTCATGATGCGAGGGAGGCGCGCGGCATGAACGTGACGGATACCCAAGACACGACCCCCACGCTTGTGCGACTGGGCCGCTTTCTGGGCGACAACCCGGTGATACCGCTGATCATCATCCTGTGCGGCCTGGTCGGCGTGCTCGAAATCATGCGCCCTGGCATCATCTCGCCCTTCTGGTTCGCCAACACCATCAAGTTCGCCATCCCGCTGGCGATGCTGGCGGCATGTCAGATGCTGACGATGCTGACCGCCGGCATCGACCTGTCGGCCGCGGTGGTGGCGACGGTGGCGGGCTTTGTCGCGGCCTCGATCACCCCGCTGTACGGGCCCTTTGCAGGCGTCGCCATTGCCCTTGGAGCGGCGGTTCTGGTGGGGCTGGTGAACGGCTTCGGCGTCGGCGTGGCGCGGGTGCATCCGCTGATCATGACGCTCGGCACGGGGCTGATCGCAACCGGCTGCCTGCAGGTCTATCAGCGCTACGTCATCAACACCGGCTCGGACATTCCCGACTTCCTGGAATGGCTCGGCACCGGGCGCACAGCGGGCCTGCCCAACGGGTTGTTCCTGTTCGTGCCATTCGCTGCGGTCATCCTTCTGGGGCTTCGGTTCACGGGATTTGGCCGGCTCTTGTTCGCGCTTGGATCGAACGAGAATGCCGCGAAACTGTCAGGTGTGCGGTCGTGGCAGGTCTACATGGCGCTCTATGCGCTGGCATCCCTGATCGCGGGCATCACCGGCCTGCTGTATGTGGGCATGATCCGCGCCCCGTCCCTGTCGCTGGCCAACCCGCTGTTGCTGCCATCGGTGGCCGCCGCAGTGATCGGGGGCACCTCGATCTTCGGCGGGCGCGGCAGTTACGCGGGGGCCATCGTCGGTGCGCTGATCCTGACGGTTCTGGGCACGCTGCTGACCCTGTTGCAGATGCCCGAAGGCGCGCGCCGCATCCTGTTCGGCCTGATCATCCTGGCCGTCACGGCGCTTTATGTCCGTTTCACAACCAATCGCTGACCGGGAGGGGTAATATGGCCAGGTTTCGCATCGTCGGCATCAGCTTTGACCACATGCACATGGGCGATCTGCTGCGCCAGGTCTCGGACCATCCCAAGGCCGAGATCGCAGGTATCTACGACCCCGACCGGGCCAGGATGCAGGGCGCTATCGACAATTTCGGCATCCCCGAGGATCGGGTGTTCACCGATTTCGACGCCTGCATGTCCGCCGGCCCCTACGACATGGCGATCTTGTGCTGCGCCACGGCGGATCATGCCGATTTCACCGAACGGCTGGCCCCGCACGGGGTGCACCTGTTCGTGGAAAAACCGTTTGCCGCCTCCGCCGCCGATGCGCGCCGCATGATCGCGGCGATGGCCGGTACGGGGCGGCAGATGGCCATCAACTGGCCGCTGCGATGGGTCGCAAGCCACGTCACCGCCAAGCGCCTGATCGACGAGGGCCTGATCGGGGACCTGCGCGAGGTGCATTTCTACGACGGCAATCGCGGGCCCCTTTACCACCTCGCCGACAAGGTCGAGGTCACCCCCGAGGAGGTCGAGCGCCAGAAGCCCGGCAGCTGGTGGTACAAGACCGCAGCCGGCGGGGGATCCTTGCTGGATTACATGGGCTATGGCGCCACTCTGGGCACGTGGTTCATGTCCGGCGCGGCCCCGCTGGAGGTCACCTGCACGATCGACAACACGCCCGGCATCGAGGTCGACCAGCATGCCATCGCCGTGTGTCGCTACGCGCAGGGCCTGAGCAAGATGGAAACCCGCTGGGGCACCTTCACGGATCCCTGGACGATCCAGCCACAACCCACCTGCGGCTTTGTCTTCGTGGGTAGCGACGGCACGATCAGCAGCCCCGATTATGCCACCCACCTGACCGTCCAGACGCGCGCCCGGCCCGACCGTCACGAGATCGCGGCCGATCCCCTGCCCGAGGGCGCGCGCAACGCCATCGAATATGTGCTTGGGTGCATCGCCCGCGGTGACCCGGTGGGTGGCCCGCTCGATCCGCAACTGTGCCTGACCGCGCAGCGGATCGTGGATACCGCCGCGCTCTCGGCCGCACGGAAACGCACGTTGGAGCTGATCCCATGAATGACGCCGCAGATACCGATACCTACGCCCTGAAATCCGCCGACCTGCCCGAGATCAGCGCCCCCGATGTGCCCTATCAGCCCCCGATGCCGAAATCCTACCGTCCCCGGATCGGCATGATCGGAACAGGGGGGATTTCGGCCAGTCATCTCGATGCCTACCGCAATGCCGGGTGGGAAGTCGCGGCCCTGTGGAACCGCACCCGCGACAAGGCCGAGGCCAAGGCCGCCCAATACTGCCCCGATGCCCGGATCGAGGACGATTGGCAGGCGATCTTGTCAAACCCCGATATCGATGTGGTCGATGTCACGCTGCACCCCGAACATCGTACCGCGATCATCGAGGCGGCTCTGAAGGCCGGCAAACACGTACTAAGCCAGAAACCCTTCGTCACCGACCTGGATGTGGGCGAGGATCTGGTGAAGCTGGCCGATGACATGGGCGTGCGGCTGGCCGTCAATCAAAACGCGCGCTGGGCCCCCGACAAGGCCTTCATGCGTGAAACCGTCAAGGCGGGCCTGATCGGCCAGCTGATTTCGGCCCATGCACGGGTGCATTGGGATCACGGCTGGACCGCCGGCACACCCTTTGACCGGATCGCCGACCTGATCTTGTATGATTTCGGGGTACACTGGTTCGATTTCATCGCATCGCTTGCCGGTGACAGGGTCGAGGCCGTCTTTGCCACCGCCGCCCGCGGGCTGGGTCAAGGCAACCAGGTGCCCCTGCTCGCGCAGGCCCTGGTTCGAATGGACGGCGGGCAGGCGTCGCTGGTCTTTGACGGCTTCGTACCGCACGGCCCGCGCGACACAACGTTTCTGGCGGGAACGCTGGGCAGTATCGTGTCCGATGGCCCCGATCTGAGCCAGCAGGACATCACCCTGACCCGGCCCGGCGGGATCTCACACCCGAAACTCGCAGGGAACTGGTTCAACGACGGGTTCCGCGGTACGATGGGAGAGTTGCTTTGCGCGATCGAAGAGGGGCGCGAGCCGTCCAACGGCGCGCGCGGGAACCTGGTATCGCTGGCCATGGCCTTTGCCGCCGTGGAAAGCCGGATCAGCGGCCGCGAGATCGCGGTGGGCCGCACAAGGCGGCTGATGTCATGACAAGCTCGGGGTTTGCGCTGCGCTGACGCGCATCGCCCGATGCGGAAAATCATGGATTTTCCGCCGCCGGTTGCGGGCCGGTCATCGACACCACGCACGTCAGCGCGCGCCGCCCCCTCGGGACGCCTCCGGCGGCCATATTTGAAGGATAAAGATAGCATGGTTGCGTCAACTCCCTGTTAATCTTCATCCTTCATGTTCTGGGTGCGGTACAGGCAGCCATGCCGATGACCGCGGATGAAGATGCACACCTTCCCCGGGCGAAGCCCTTCGGGATAGCGGGGGAAGGTGTCGCCCATCCCGGTTCGCGCCCATCATCTTTATCCGTCAAATATGGCCGCCGGAGGCGTCGGTCGGCCAGCCCGACGCATGTCGCCCGAAATCGCTCGGACCGGATCGGGCCAGGCCCAGAAAATCCATGATTTTCTGCGCCGAGCGACGACAACGTCGGCGCAATCCCGGGGTGAGGCGGGGCCCGCCCTCAGGTGGTTTCGGTCACCTTCTTCAAGTGCCTTGGCATGTCAGGATCCAGCCCACGATCACGTGCCACGGTTTCTATCATGCTGTAGAAACTCACGATCAGAGCCAGCGGGTCGGTCAGCGGGTGCCCGGTGCGCACCAGGGGCAAAGCCGACGCACGGCGCACCAGGGACGTCGTCGCAAAGACCTCGGCCCCCTTTTCGGCCAAGGCATCGGCCACCTGGGCCAAGGGGCTTTCGGCCGCATCGGCCGCCGCAAAGGCCAACACCGGAAAACCGCGATCGACGATCGAGACCGGACCATGCAGCACTTCGGCCGAAGAATAGCTTTCGGCGTGGATCTGGCAGACTTCCTTGAATTTCAACGCCGCCTCGTTCGACATCGCCCAGGATGGCCCGCGCCCGAGCGTGTAGATCGACCCCACCCCAAGCGCCGCGCTCACCGCCGACCAATCCATGCCGCGCGCACGGTCCAGCTTTTCGGGCAGATCGTGGATCGCGGCGATCAATGCCGCGTCTCCCTTCACTTCGGCGATCAGCCACAATCCCGCCACCGCCGAGGTCACGAATGTCTTGGTGGCAGCAACGCTCAGTTCGGGGCCCGCATGGATGTCGATAACAGCCTCGGCCACGTCAGCAAGGCGCGAGGCCGCGTTGTTCGTCAACGCCACGGTCAGCGCGCCACCCTCACCCGCGGCGCGTGTCATCTCGACGATGTCCGGGCTTTGCCCCGACTGGGACACCGACAGGCAAACCGCGCCCTTCACCCGCAACCTTGCCCCGTAGATCGAGGCCACCGACGGCCCGACCGATGCAACCGGCAGGCCCAGCAGCAGTTCGGCGGCGTATTTCAGATAGGTGCAGGCGTGATCCGAAGACCCACGCGCCACCGTCACGATCACGGCCGGGTCCGTGGCGCGCATGGCGGCCGCGGCGGCGCGGACGGGCCCACTTCCCCGATCCAGGAGCCGCGCCACGGCTTGCGGGATTTCCGCGATTTCCCGGCGCATCAGGGAGTCTGTCATTTGCCTCTCCTTCGCGGCCACCCTGCCCCGCCTGCGGGGGCTTGTCCATCACTTGCGGCCCCCTGCGCGACAGTCCATCCTGACGCGGCAAGGGGGTGCGCGCATGGTCAGGGTTCTCGTCATCGGATTGGGCAACATGGGGCAGAGCCACGCGCTGGCCCATCATCGGCTGAAGGGCTGCGAAATCGTGGGCCTGGTGAACCGATCGCCTCGCGATCTGCCCGAGGCCTTGCAAGGCTACCCGGTCTTTTCGGATATCGCCGACGGCCTTGCGCAATCCCCGGACCTGGTCGTGATCGCCACCTATTCGGACAGTCACGCCGATCTTGCGATCCGCGCGATGGAGGCGGGCGCGCATGTCTTTGTCGAAAAACCCCTGGCCACCACGGTCGCCGATGCCCAAAGGGTCGTGGCCGTGGCAAAGGCCACGGGGCGAAAGCTGGTGGTGGGGTATATCCTGCGCCACCATCCGTCCTGGATGAGGTTGATCGACGAGGCGCGCGAACTCGGCGGGCCCTACGTGTTCCGCATGAACCTGAACCAGCAAAGCAGCGGCGCGGAATGGGCGACGCACAGGGCGCTGATGCAGACGACCTCGCCGCTGGTGGATTGCGGCGTGCACTACGTCGATGTCATGTGCCAGATCACCGATGCCAGACCGGTGCGCGTTCAGGGCATCGGCCTGCGCCTGTCCGATGAGATCGCGAGCGACATGTACAATTACGGCCAGCTCCAGGTGGTGTTCGCCGACGGGTCGGTCGGCTGGTACGAAGCGGGCTGGGGCCCGATGATGTCCGAGACGGCGTTTTTCGTGAAGGATGTGGTCAGCCCCAGGGGCTCTGTCTCGATCACCGATGCCGACAAGGGGGCCAGCGCCGATATCGACGGACATACCCGTGTGGGCGGCCTGCTGGTTCATCGCCCCGAAGGTGACCGGATGATCGACCTGCCCGATGAACCCGGCCACCAGGCACTGTGCGATGCCGAGCAGGCCTTCGTTCTGCGCGCCATCGGCGAGGATCTGGACCTGAGCCGCCACATGAATGACGCGGTGCAAAGCCTGGCGATCGTTCTGGCCGCCGATGAAAGCATCCGCACGGGCCAGCCGGTCTTGCTGTAGCGCGCGCCGGCGATCCGCAAACCCCCGGCCGACCCGCCACCCCGGCCACCGAAATGCAAAACGCCCCGGCGCAAACCGGGGCGTTTCGATTATCGTGTGGCAGGCGCTCAGGCCAGGTCGAAACGATCCGCGTTCATCACCTTGGTCCAGGCCTTGGCGAAATCGGCCGCGAATTTGCCTTTTGCGTCTTCGCAGGCATAGACTTCGGCCACGGCGCGCAGGATCGAATTCGAGCCAAAGACGAGGTCGACCGCCGTGCCGGTCCACTTGACCTCGCCGGTGGCGCGGTCACGGCCCTCGTACAGGCCTTCGGTCGCGGCCGGCTTCCAGGCCGTGCCCATGTCGAGCAGGTTCACGAAGAAATCCGTGCTCAGCACACCGGGGCGATCGGTGAAGATGCCGGTGTCGCTGTCATCGGCATTGGCGCCAAGCGCGCGCATGCCGCCCACCAGAACCGTCATCTCGGGCGCGGTCAGCTTCATCAACGCAGCCTTGTCGACCATGAGTTCCGCCGCATCGCGTGACGGCGTGCCCTTCACGTAGTTGCGGAACGCGTCGGCACGGGGTTCGAGAACGGCGAAGCTGTCGACATCGGTCATCTCGTCGGTCGCATCGGTCCGGCCCGGCGCGAACGGGATCGTCACGGTTTCACCGGCGGCCGCAGCTGCGGCTTCGACCGCAGCATTGCCCGCCAGCACGATCAGATCGGCGATCGAGATCTGGACGCCGCCGGCATGGGCTGCGTTGAACTCGGACCGGATGGCCTCCAGCGTGTCCAGCACCTTGGCCAGTTCGGTCGGACGGTTGACCGCCCAATCCTTTTGCGGCGCCAGCCGGACGCGGGCACCGTTGGCCCCGCCCCGCTTGTCGGAACCACGGAAGGTCGAGGCCGAGGCCCAGGCCGCGCGCACCAGTTCGGACACCGTCAGGCCCGATGCCATCACCGTGGCCTTGAGATCGGCAACCTCGGCGTCGCCCACCAGCGGATGCGTGACCGCAGGCACGGGATCTTGCCAGATCAGGACTTCGTCGGGCACTTCCTTGCCCAGGTAGCAGTCAACCGGCCCCATGTCGCGGTGGGTCAGCTTGAACCACGCGCGGGCAAAGGCATCGGCAAATTCCTGCGGGTTGGCGTGGAAGCGGCGCGAAATCTTTTCGTAGGCCGGGTCCATCCGCATTGCCATGTCGGCGGTTGTCATCATGATATGGGTCTTGCCCGCACCATCGGCGGTGGGGGCCATGTCACCCTCTTTCAGGCCCTTGGGCTGCCATTGCTGCGCGCCCGCGGGGGAATGGGTCAGTTCCCATTCATAGCCGAACAAGACATCGAAATAGGACATGTCCCACGTGATGGGCGTCGGCGTCCAGGCGCCTTCGATGCCCGAGGTCGTGGTGTCGACGCCATTGCCGGTGCCAAAGGCATTGGTCCAGCCAAATCCCTGCTCCTCGAGACTGCCGCCTTCGGGTTCGGGGCCGACCAGCGCAGGGTCGCCCGCGCCGTGGGCCTTGCCGAAGGTGTGGCCGCCCGCGACCAGTGCCACGGTTTCCTCGTCATTCATCGCCATCCGCGCAAAGGTGTCGCGGACGTCGAAACCGGATGCCAGCGGATCGGGGTTGCCATTGGGGCCTTCGGGATTGACGTAGATCAGGCCCATCTGAACCGCGCCCAGCGGGTTCAGCAGTTCGCGGTCACCACTGTAGCGTTCATCGCCAAGCCATTCGGCCTCGGGACCCCAGTAGATGTCCTCCTCGGGTTCCCAGACGTCGGCACGGCCGCCGCCGAACCCGAAGGTGGTCCCACCCATGGATTCAATGGCGACATTGCCCGCCAGGATCATCAGATCGGCCCAGGACAGGTTGGCCCCGTATTTCTGCTTGATCGGCCACAGCAGGCGGCGCGCCTTGTCGAGGTTACCGTTATCGGGCCACGAATTCAGCGGCGCGAACCGCTGCGTCCCGGTCGAGCCGCCACCACGGCCATCGGCGATCCGGTAGGTGCCCGCCGAATGCCACGCCATGCGAATGAAGAACGGGCCGTAGTGGCCATAGTCGGCCGGCCACCAATCCTGGCTGTCGGTCATCAGCGCGGTCAGATCCGCCTTTACCGCGTCCAGGTCGAGTTTCTTGAAAGCTTCGCCATAGTCGAACGCCTCGCCCATCGGGTCGATCTGGGGCGCGTTCTGGTTCAACACCTTGAGGTTCAGCTGGTTCGGCCACCAGTGCAGGTTCGCCGTGTTGCCGGTGGCCTGTTCCTTGTGCGCGCCGTGCATCACGGGGCAGCGGCCGGCCATGTCCTTGGGGGCTCCGTCCATGTCTCTCTCCCTGAGATAGAATTCCGAAAAACAAAAGGACACCATGCAGCGATTCCGCATCTCGAAACCGGTAGGAAGACGTCCCTCTTAGAGTCGTTCTAACAAACTCCGACGATTAGTTTAAGTTGGATTTCCTGATAGATGCGATAAGTTATGGTTATGACAAACATAACATTCAAGCAGTTGCGCTATGTGGATGCGTTGGCCCGTCATCGCCATTTCGGACGGGCGGCCGAGGTCTGCGCGATTTCGCAACCGGCTTTGTCCATGCAGATCAAGGATTTGGAGGCCGAACTTGGCGCTCCGCTGTTCGAACGTGGCGCGCGGAAGGTCAGCCTGACCGCCCTGGGCGAAGAAATCACCGCCCGCGCCCGCGACATTCTGCGCGCGGTGGATGAACTGGGCGATCTGGCGCGCGCGCGGCAGGGCTGGCCGACGGGGCGGCTGAGGGTCGGGGTGATTCCCACGATCGCCCCCTATTTGCTGCCACGCGTGATCGGGGATCTGAACCGGCTATACCCGGGCCTGGACCTGCATGTGCGCGAGACCCAGACCGAACGCCTGGTGGCGGAACTGCACGACGGGCAGCTTGATGCCGCCCTGGTGGCGTTGCCGGTCTCGGAACCCCGGCTGGAAGAGGTCGCGCTGTTTTCCGAAGGCTTCATGCTGGTGCGCCCGTCCAGCGATGCGGGCCTTCCTGCGCCGGACGCCGACACGCTGCGCGACATGCGCCTGCTGCTGCTGGAGGAGGGCCATTGCTTTCGCGACCAGGCGCTGGCGGTATGCGGTCTGCGCGCGGGCCAGCCCCGAACCGGGCTTGATGGCAGTTCCCTGTCGACCCTGGTGCAGATGGTGGGCGCAGGCATCGGCGTGACGCTGATCCCCGATATGGCGGTGGCTGTCGAAACGCGGGCACGGCGGTATCGGTGGCAGGGTTCGACCGGGGCCGACCAGCCCGAACCATCGGCATGATCTGGCGCAAGTCCAGCCCCATGGCTACCGAATTGCACGATATCGCCGAGGTTGTGCGCCAATCGGCCGAAGCCATGTATGCCCAGCCCCCCCAGCCGGCCTGACATCGCTTTTTCCCGCACGGGCGGTCTCGCCAAAGCGGAAAATAACGCTAAGGTCACCGAACCGGGGGGAAAACCGGGAAGGGGGACAGATGACAGATACCTTGATCGCCATGCTTGGCGTCCATGCGGGCACGGCACCCGCCATCGGGGCGCCCGGGCGCGACTGGCTGAGTTATGACGGTCTGCGCGCGCAGGCCGGACAAACCGCGGACGCGCTGCATGCAGCGGGCGTCGGGCGCGGCGACCGGGTGGCCATCGTGCTGCCCAACGGGCCGGACATGGCCACGGCCTTCGTCACCGTCGCGGGCGTGGCCACCACCTGCCCCCTCAACCCCGCCTACAAGGAAGACGAGTTTGCCTTTTACCTTGAGGATCTCAAGGCCAAGGCCATCATCCTGGCGGAGGGTGAAACCGGCCCCGCCTTTGCCGCCGCCACGGCGCAGGGGCTGGCGATCTTGCGTCTGGCCAGCGACCCCGATGCGCCCGCGGGCCGTTTCACGCTGCGCGCCGAAACCAGCGCGGGACAGGCCGACACATCCGCCCCCGGCCCCGATGACGTGGCACTGATCCTGCACACATCGGGGACCACGTCGCGGCCCAAGATCGTGCCTTTGCTGCAGTCCAACGTCGCCGCTTCGGCCAGGCATATCGGAACGTCGCTGATGCTGACGCCCGACGACCGCTGCATGAACGTGATGCCGCTGTTCCATATTCACGGGCTGATCGCGGCCGTCTCCGCCACGCTGGCGTCGGGCGGGTCGGTCTGGTGTGCGCCAGGCTTCGACGCGCTGAAATTCTTTGGTTGGATGGATGAGGCGCGGCCGAACTGGTACACCGCCGTCCCGACGATGCATCAGGCGATCTTGTCGCGCGCGCCGCGCAATGCCGACACGATCCGGAACGTGCCGCTGAGGTTCCTGCGTTCGTCCTCGGCCTCGCTGCCGGGGCCGGTCATGGAAACGCTGGCCGAAACCTTCGGCGCACCGGTGATCGAGGGCTACGGCATGACCGAAGCCGCCCACCAGATGGCGTCGAACCCGTTGCCGCCGGGCGCGCAGAAACCCGGTGCCGTGGGCATCGAGGCAGGGCCGTTGGTCCGTATCGCCCATGAGGTGGAAAACCGCCTGATGGATGGCGTGGGCGAGGTCGTGATCTCGGGCCCCAACGTGACCCCCGGATACGAGGGCAACCCCGAGGCCAATGCCAAGAATTTCTTCGAGGCGGACGGCCGGCGATGGTTCCGCACCGGCGATCAGGGGCAGTTCGACGCGGACGGTTACCTGACCCTTACCGGGCGGCTGAAAGAGATCATCAATCGCGGCGGCGAAAAGGTGTCGCCCCTCGAGGTCGATGGTGTCTTGTCCGCCCATCCCGCCATCGCGCAGGTGGTGACCTTTGCACTGCCACACCCGAAACTGGGGGAAGAGGTCGCCGCCGCCGCCGTCCTGAAAGACGGCGCCGAGGCCAGCGAGGCCGACATTCGCGCCTTTGCCGCAGACCGGCTGGCGGCGTTCAAGGTCCCGCGCAAGGTGGTGATCCTTGACGAGATCCCCAAAGGCGCCACCGGCAAGATGCAACGGATCGGGCTGGCCGAAAAGCTTGGGCTGACGGGCGACGCCACATGAAGATCTGCATCTTCGGCGCAGGCGCCATCGGCGGTTTCATGGGCGTGAAACTCGCGCAGGCCGGGGCCGATGTCAGCCTCGTGGCACGAGGCCCGCACCTGGCGGCGATGCGCGAAAAAGGCCTGACCCTTGTTGAAGAAGGTCAGACCACCACCGTCGCGGTCACCGCGTCGGACGATCCAGCGGCTCTTGGTCCGCAGGATTACGTGATCGTGACGCTCAAGGCCCATTCGGTCCCGCCTGTCGTGGGCCGGATGCAGCCGTTGATCGGCGATCACACGACGATCGTTTCGGGGGTGAACGGCGTGCCGTGGTGGTATTTCCACAAGATCGGCGGCCCGCTGGAAGGCACGCGCCTGGCCAGTGTCGATCCTGGTGACGCGCAATGGAACGGCTTTGGGCCGGACCGGGTTTTGGGCTGCGTGGTCTACCCGGCCGCCGAAGTGCCGGAACCGGGCGTTATCCACCACATCGAGGGCAACCGGTTTTCCCTTGGCGAACCCGATGGCTCCAAGTCCGACCGCGCGATGGCCCTGTCACAGGCTCTTGGCGCGGCGGGGCTGAAGGCCCCCGTCCGCCCGCGGCTGCGCGACGAGATCTGGGTCAAGCTGTGGGGGAACCTGTCGTTCAACCCGATCTCGGCGCTGACCCATGCCACGCTGGATGTGCTGTGCACCGATCCCGGCACCCGTGCCGTGGCGCGCGCCATGATGCTCGAGGCGCAGGCCATCGCCGAGGGTCTGGGGGTGAAATTCCCCGTCGACGTCGACCGCCGCATCGACGGCGGGGCCGCGGTGGGCGCGCACCGCACGTCGATGCTGCAGGATCTGGAGGCTGGGCGCCCGATGGAAATCGATGCGCTTTTGGGGTCGGTGCAGGAACTGGGACGGATCTCCGGCCATGCCACGCCCACGATCGATACCGTGCTGGCGCTGACGAAACTCAGGGGACGGGTTGCAGGGCTTTACGCCTGATCCGCCACCATCCTCGGCGCCTCACGTCCCCCGCACTGCCGCGATCACGGTCACTTCGACCAACAGGCTGTCACGCGCCAGGCGCGCCTCGCCGCAGGCGCGGGCAGGCGCATGACCTTCGGGCACCCAGGCGTCCCAGACCGCATTCATCTCGGCGAAATTCGACATATCCGACAGCCAGATGATGGCCTGAAGGATATGATCAGGCCCCGAACCCGCCTGTTCCAGCAAGGCTTCGACCTTGGCAAGGCAGCTTTCGGTCTGTTGGGTGACGCTGTCGCCCTCGCCAACCTGCCCGCTGAGATAGGCCACGCCATTGTGGATGACGATCTTGCTCATCCGCTGGCCGGTTTCGATCCTTTGGATCATGTCGCTGTCTCCTGTTCGGGTTGGGTCAGACGGTATAGTTCAGGCCAAGCCGCCCGCCGTCCACATAGATCGTCTCTCCGGTGATGTAGCTGGCTTTTTTCGAGCACAGGAACGCCACCACATCCCCGATTTCGCGCGCCGTGCCAGCGCGGCCCAGCGGCGTGCGCGACATCGCCACGCGAAAGGCATCGGGGTTGGCATTCACGCCCGCCATCATCGCGGTATCGATGGATCCGGGGCCCACGGCATTGACGCGGATATTGTGTTTGGCCAGTGCGATGGCCCCCACCTTGGTGAGCTGCATCACCCCGCCCTTGGAGGCGCAATAGGCCGGGATCGCGGGAATGGCGAGTTGCGCGTTGATCGACGACATGTTCACGATCGCGCCCTCGATACCGGCGGCCACCATGATCCGCCCGGCCCGCTGCATGGCCAGGAACACGCCGCGCAGGTTGATGTCGATGACCCGGTCGAAGGTATCCAGATCATAGCTCAGGAAATCGCCCGGCATTGCCACGCCCGCATTGTTGACCAGCGCCGACAGGGGGCCATGGTCGGCCTCGACCTGATCGAACATGGCCGTGATCTGCGCCGGATCCCCCATGTCGCAGACGATGGCCGCCTCGGCGCCAAGGGTCTTGGCCGCCGCGGTCAGGACATCGGCGTTGATGTCGACCAGGACCACGCGCATGCCGTCTTCTTTCAAGGCCTCGGCGCAGGCATATCCGATCCCTTGCGCGCCGCCCGTCACCAGGGCCAGGGGTGCATCGCTCATGGTTCAATCCTCATCGTTTGCTTCGTAAATCTCGCGGGCCTGTTGTGCGGTGATGAACCCGGCCCTGACATCCGCCGCCACCGCCTCGCGGTCGCGATCCGCGGGCGGACCATAGCCGCCGCCGCCCGGAAGCGACAGGCGCAGGCGCTGACCACTGCGCACCAACTGGCGACCTTTCGATTTCAGCGGCGTGCCATCGGCGAGTTCCACCCGGCCCGGCGCGCCCATCTGCCCGCCCTCACGGCCACTGGCGGCGTTTTCCACCCGGTCGAACATGGCGTTGAAGTAGAAATCGTAACCGGACCGCGCCTCGATCTCGATGACCTGGCCAAGCCCGCCGCGCAGCGTGCCGGCGCCGCCCGACCCTTCGCGCAGATCCTTGCGCCAGACCGTGATCGGGCCGACATGTTCGGTGGCCTCCACGCTCATCGTCGACACGCCCGACGGAAACGCCGTGGCGGACAAGCCGTCAAGCGTGGGCCGCGCGCCCGTGCCGCCGGAGTTGAACATCAAGAGCTCGGCCCCTGGCAGACCGCTGCCCGGATCTGTCGCACGGGCCGAAATCTGGATGTTCCAAAGCGCCGATGCCCCCTCGGCAGGCACCACCCCCGGCAGCGCCTTGTGCAAGGCGCCCAGAACCACATCGGGCACCAGGTGCCCCAGGACGTGGCGCACCGATACCGGCGCGGGCCTGCGCGCGGCCAGGATGCAGCCTTCGGGCGCGGTGATCTGGAACGGGTCGAGCGAACCCGTGTTGTTGGGCACCTCTGGTGCGATCGAACATTTCAACGCGAAACACGCATAGGCGCGGGTATAGACCTCGGGCACGTTCACGCCGAAACTCGACGGGCCCGAGGTGCCGGCGAAATCCGCCACCAACCTGTCGCCTGTCACGTCCAGCGTCACCGCCATGTGCACCGGCGCGTCGTAGCCGTCGACCTGCATCGTGTTGGTGTACCGCCCGTCCGGCACCCTGGCGATCGCGACGCGGGTCGCGGCATGGGAGGTGTCGACGATGAAATCCGACAGGCCTTGCAGATCGTCGATGCGAAATTCATCCATCATGGCCTGCAGGCGGCGGTGGCCGGCCTCGTTGCAGGCGGCCAGCGAATAGATATCGCCCACGGTCTGGTCGGGTGTGCGCACATTGGCGCGCACCATCTCGATCAACAGCGAT
>Ga0102941_1000799_pt1 | contig 14901 bp, 16 predicted proteins | sample SalPonR2_C_D2_MG_FD_79281 | JGI IMG/M metagenome (GOLD analysis project Ga0102941, IMG submission 79281) | Salt pond soil microbial communities from South San Francisco under conditions of wetland restoration - Salt Pond MetaG R2_C_D2_MG | ecosystem: Environmental > Aquatic > Marine > Intertidal... | reverse complement strand
GCATGATGAGTAGCTATAGCCATGATAGCCGCAGACTTCCCCGTGGCTACGGGGGCTGTGTAAGCCGTGACGGTTTGAGAACCATGGTATTTAAAAGCGTGCTCTAAAATTTCTATTTGCTGCTCTTTAGGTACAAACCTCTTCTCAAAACAATCAATATAACTCTCATCAAAACCTATGTCTTTTCCGTGATAATCTATCGCCATATTATGCATAGTGTCTTCTTTCTGCTACTTGCTTGATGCGCTCTTCGTACTCTAAATAATATCGATGTATCACATCCTCATCCAAGGGGCAGTGACGGGTTTTATTTCTTTCTAGGAGTTCTTTTAAGGGAACTTCTAGAAAAGAATCATTCTCGACCACTTGTACGGGGAAAGGTAATTTTTCTACAAGGAGTTTTACCTTCCGAGTATCTTCTTCGGAGTTTACCCCGTCGATAATTACGTTATATCCACTAGTGAGAGCACTCTTTATAAAATAATTACGAGAAAGAGAGATAAGGTTTTCTATCTCCTTCGAGTACCTTTTCTCCGATACCATGGAACGGAAAAAAGTCCTACAAAATCTAAGCCACTGGAGGTCTCTTCCTACCTTTTCTCTTGCATAAGATGACTTGCCGGAGCCAGGGAGCCCCATTAATATTTCAACTACCTGCATCGCTCTAACTCTTTCTGTAATAGCGGTTGTACTGCTTTAAAGTTCAAATCAAGAAATTTCATACCGAGAGCTAAAATCTCCGTAAACTCTGATTTTACCTTAGCTCTTCTAAGTACTCGGAAAAAAGAGAGATATTCATAATCAGCCCCTTTAAGGTCTTCCGTCGTAAGAGCCTTCTCATCGTAGATATAATGCTTAAGCTTTTCGGGGAACTTAGTATTTTCTATTATTTGTAGTACGTTTTTAATCGCTGCTTCGTTGATGTAGAACTCAGGCTCTTTTTCTTTATCTGCAGCATAAAGACTTACATACTCTTTTAAATGCTGCTTCGCATGGGTAAATACTTCATCCTCTAAACTGGGGTTCTTCCAAGTATCCGTTCGGTATTTCCTCCCTGCAGGGGTTATGAGCTTTTCGTTGTAAAGATAACAAGTTCCGACGATCACCCGCCAAAGCTCATTTTTTTGTTTTTTATAGAGACGGGGGAACTCTTTTAAAAAAAGCCAATGCTTTGTATAATCTTGAGAACATAGTAAAATCACGATAACCTCCTAAGAATATTTATCAAAAAACTCTTTTTCCGTAAGGATAGGTATACCTGCTTTCTCTGCTTTCTTGTATTTAGAGCTGCTGCTTACTTCATTACAGATAAGACATACAGCAGAGTTTATCGCAGTAGAAACTGTAAATCCTAACTCTTCAATGGACTTTTCTATCTCTTTTCGGGGTTTTTGGAGCTTCCCTGTAATAACAACATTACCTTTGCGTTCTTTTTCCTCTTTTCTTAAAGTAAAAAAGGATGCTAGCTGAATAATGTAAGAACGGTGGGACTCTAAAATAGCTTCTCGCACATGAGAAGGTACTCCGAGTCCTAGAAGATGAAGGGGGGTCGTCTCCCTCATGGGAGGTACGGTAGACAGTTTTTCTGCTACTTTTTTACCTATAGAAGGGATATTACTAACCTTCCAAAAATCCTCGTAAGAAATAATCTGAAAAGCTTCGATAAGCTCCTTTTTATGCTGCTCTGCATATTCTCGTATTTTACCTTCCCCCAACGCTTCTAACGATACACTCTCAAGGAAAGAGGTAATGTGATTGTGGGAAAAGAGAGGTTTATCATAGCAGGGGAAAAGAGTAGGTAACCCCACAAAATCAGGAATGGGTACGAACTGTATAATATTCTCAATCAATCCCGTAAGATTACACCAGATATTATTACATGCAAGGTGAACCCCTGACCATTCAAGTTCCCCTTTACAAGAGGGGCAATATTTAGGCAGCGTAGGGGGTAGCCTATCCGTGTAATCAACGGACACAATATGAGGAATTACGTCATTGGATCTCGTAAGATTGAATACGGTCCCTGGAGTGATGCTATGATTTGAAATATACTCGGCATTGAAACCAGCCGCTTTAGATATCGTCACCCCTCCTAATTCAATGGGGTGGATATGCACAACGGGAATCATTTTATTACCCTTAGAGAGAGTCCAAACGACTTCCTTTACCTGGACTCTTACCGTATCTCCTGCAAACTTAATGGCGATAGCTGAATGGTTCTCTTCTTCCGAATAATTATACACTTTCGTCCATCCAAGGTCTAAAATACTCGGGGAGGGGAGTTGTATTTCCCTAAAAACTAACCCATCCGTATAGTATTGGGCGCTCCACTTCTTGTAAATGGGTTCTAGCTCTTCTTTGTCTACTCGCCGGTAAGAGATCAAGTTCTGTAAAAAATTTACAGAATCTAGCATGTCGATGTAATCTTTAAAGGGCTCATCACTAAACCGCACAAAAAGAGGTTTGATAGTTAAATATTTTAGTGCAGGCTTGTCCTCCGGTCTTCGAGAGAGAAGTTTACCTGCACTAAAATTCCGAAAAGCGGTAATACCTTGTTCTTTTAATACAGACTCAAAAAATCTATCCGTCAGCACTTCGCAACGGATAGATAAAAATAATTGTTTAAGGAGATGTTCTTTAAAATCAGGAAAAGAGTTATCTAGAATGTACAGGATATTTTCCGTAATATCAACTCCTAACTCTCCATTATTTCGAGTAAGAGCTGTAATTCTCCCCATTACAGCTGTAATAACGACGCTCATTCCATCATATTTTGGGGTAACTACTCCACACAGATTATTAAGCTCACCCTTCTTTTTTTCGTACTTTACTTTATTTTTGATCCCTTCAACCAGACCTCCAAAGTGAGGCTTTTTTTTCCCTGGTTCTATAGCTCCCCAGTTTGGGGTACTGAGAATGGGGTGTTTGGGTTGAATCTTTTTAAGCTTTTCTATGAGAGCGTCAAAAGCCTGATCTGAAATTTCAGGTTCCCCTGCGTAGTAACGCTCTGAATTATATATTATTTTAGATACCAAATCTTGCATACTTTTACCTCGCTATAGCTGTTATTTATAATAACGCTGAAGCAGGGAGCGGATGCTAACGAAGAGTTCCTAAAAAGGAAGAAAAGGATAATTTTTCCCCAAATCGTAATGTTTCAAGCTCGGAGTAAGGGGTGATGTAACGAGAGTTAAAGTATACGGTAACTATCATATTTTGATGAGTGTGCGCTAGGAGGTACCGTTCTTCAAGCTTTTTTTTAGGGAAAGATATATACTCTCTAGGATTACGAGATATTTCTAGGATAGCTCGGTCGAAAAGGAAGAGCATACGAGAGTTATTGTGGAAAGCAGCTTGATGCTGCTTCCACCAGTCGAAAGAAGCTCTAAAATTTCGGAGTTTGTGATTTGCGTACCGCTCAATGCGAGTAGACTTAAAATCCAAGGGGAAATCCAAGACGTGTCCGTTACAAGATGCATCTACGTATAGCTGAATAGCGAAAAACTTATCCTGGTGTACTCGAACACTCTCGGGGCATGTGAGGTGCCCTCCTTTGGCATCTCCAGCGAAAATAAAGTACCCCTCCACAGGAGAAAAGATGTGTCGGGGGATACTTATATCCTTGGGTGTTAAGTTTTTCCGTATTCTTTTTATCATATTACAATTCTATAATAATAGTCTCAATCTCAAACTCCTGTTTGATCTTATCCACTAACCCTCTATGGGGATATGATTTTTTGTTTTTCCAAGACCAAAGAGTCTGACGAGAGATCCCTAGCCTCTTACATAACTCAGCTTCATACTTCTCAATAAACTTTTCAAACAACATAGGTCCTCCCTGAAAGAAAAAGGTGTCAACTTATATTTAACATCTTTCACCTTCGTTGACAAGCTGTTTGTGTACGGAATAATTACAAAAGCTTGCTTTAAAGGAGAAGTTCCTCATCTATTGTATTTACATCAATATCCGCTTCTTTTCCGTGAATAAGGTGCTCTATATCAACGTTGAGTAGCCACTCACGGATTTTTGCTTCCATGGACAAAGGTGATCCTCGAGTTGTTGGGGGATCGGAATAGGGAGTTGGAGGATCTTCCCCACTCGCTGCCCACAGAGTACGTAATCGCCTTTCTAATGCGCTTGAGCTTCCTTTATTAGGCTTCCCCCTCCCTCGCTCTTTAGGGAGCGATGTCGGAAGCTGAGGATAATTAGGTGATATGATTTTCAAGGGTACATCCTCAAACCTGTTACGCAGAGAGGTGAGGATCGGTGGATCTTGATGTCGAAGCCTCCGTTCTCCTTTTTCCTCTGAGATCTGAGGAATCCAAAGTCTCTGATTTACGAAGGATTCTATGGAGTCTACTGTTTGAATCTCCGATTCTTTACTCCTTAGTTCCCCAACTTTTCCTCGGGGAGCTGCCAAGCTCATCCGGGGGAAAGGCCAAAAAGATTCTTCCCTATCCCAACCTGTCATCAATGTCTCGTTACGAGACCATATGACAATCTGGGGAGTGGGGAAATTTATAGTTGAAGTCTTTTGATCTACGAGAGACTCTTTCTCTTGGGGTTTTTGGTTCTCCCATTCTAAGTTCTCTTGTTCCCTAACTTTTCCGGGGCGAGCCCTAAAGCTCGCCTTAGGAAAAGAAGAGCTATAAGTATTCTCACTGGTCATCAATGTCTCGTTACGAGACTGTATGACAAAGAGAGAGAGAGGGAGTCTAGGCTCTAGGATATTGTGGGGTATCTCGGAACGAGATGAGTTCACAAAAATCCTAAAGAGATCTAACCCCAATAAAGATCTATGGGAGAACGGACTTAACCTCTTGTTTCTCTTATCAATCATGATTTTCTTAATTTCGTTTCGTACTCCCCAGTACTCTTTCTCACTCATTTTTTCTCGTAAAACGAGAGAAGTGTGAACCCGATTTCCAAACTGTTCAAAGTTCTCCTGTTGTATAATCTTCTCCTGGAATGTAGCAGAATCCATAATCAACGGTGAGCCATGCTCACAAAATGATTTAAGATTATCTGCTACATAAGGAGAGGTCACATACAAGTGGAGAGAATTTGAACCTTTTTGGAGGGGTTCACTTCGAAAGATGTTGACCACTAAATTTGTGAGACTGAGTACATAGGGATTAACGGAACGATTAAAGAAAATATGATCACAAGGAGAAGGGTTAGCACAATGAGCGTAGATCATACCTTTAACTTTTGACTCTTTATAGTCAAAAGTTGTTGGGTATTTCTGTATAAATTCTGCTCCATTATCTAAATACAGATAAGAACTAGATTGTTTAATGGCAACATAGGACAGTCTATCGCTTTTAGCGATGCGTGTCCCCCGTTGCCAGGCAGTGAGAAGTTCTTCATTGTATTTTCTGATAATTTTTGTAGCTTGAGGATCTCCTTTTTCGATCTGATTCCAAAAAGTAAAGGAGAATGGAGTTCTCATTCGTGTAGGATCCATAAATCTTTTCTGATTTTTTTTCGAGAAAAAATCAGAAAATTGTCGAGCAAAGGAGAATACGTTATACTCTTGAGAAACTTTTCCTTTCAAATCGTGCCCCATTATAACTCTTTCTTTAATGATTTTTCGTATATCATCGTTAGACATAATGGGAGTATCACGAAGTGATACTTTCCCATTGTCTATATCGATATAATAAAAATCAAACCCAAAGAATTTATAATATTGGCAAAGATTTGAAGCTTGAAAATTGAAGTTAAAAGTATAAATTTCTTTGAATATACAGGAGATCAAAGGAGATAAGATTTTAAGTACACTGAATCTCTTGTTATGAGACTTAGGGTCTTCTTCTTGAGGAATTATATACGTTTTAATATATCTCTCCAAAAGAGCTACGCTCTTTGGTTCGAGATAGAGATCATGAGCATAATTAGCTTGGAAGAGAGAATTAAAAGTATCATTCGTAATGATATTTTTATTGAATTTATCGTTTGCGTTTCCTCGGTATACTTCGTATACCTGATGGAATCTCAAACGGAAGTGCTCTTTGATCTTTTTAAAGGGTAGAAGAGAATTATCGTATTGCTTTGCTTCTTCTATATTCGCTAAAGCGAATGTGTTAGACCAAAGCATAACGGCAAGATCTTTAATATTGTACGAGTAATACTCGTACAATTTTGGGTCTCCAAGATAAATTAAAGAGTAATTTTGGGCTTTTTGAAAAAAAGCATTGGTTTTCTTCTTAAGAGCTTGAAGAGTAGCTTGGGTACACACGATAGTTTTATTTTGCTGCATAGCAGCAAGTAAACTCTCGTGTGTTGTAACCTTTTTATCGGAGTTTAAGAGTTTTTCTTTTCCTGTAAGGGAACCCTGAGATCTTATGTAAGCTATTTCTTCCGAGGATCCTAGGTTTAACTCTACTTGATTCAATGCAGCCATATTTGTCGTCACGACAAATAATGGCTCTTTTTGACTCATTTTAGAAGAGATCAATTCTATCATTTTATTTAGAGATTCTAACTCGTTGGGAGAATCGTAAGAAAAAAGCTTGCTTTTTGAGTTTAAATTCTTTATCATAAAAACCTTGGATTGGAAAGAGGAGAGGATTACTCTCCTCTTTTTTGTTTAAAAAAATCCTAACACTGAGATTTACCCTACTATACTTTTTTTCGCATTTCAACTTCCCCCTCCCCGCTCTTCGGGAGCGGGAGTGGGAAGCCCTGGGGATTCTGGGGGTTAAGGACTCCAAAGACTCATTCATTTAGCGCTTTGCGACATCAAAATAACAATTACCTTGCTTTCTCCGTCATTTTCTGTTACACTATTTGTAGTAATAAAGAAGATTTTAAACTCTTAGACACATTCTAAGAGTTTCTATTTATAATGATTTTTTCTTCCTTCGCCTCCAAGATTTCCTTTTGGGGGATTTTTAGTATAGGTGTCTTATGAACAAAATGTCTTTTCTCGTAGCTGTTTGCTTCCTTCTAGGTATTGCTGTATTCATAGGGGGTTTTTTGTGAGAGCTTTCCTCCTTCTTTTAATCTCACCTCTTACCGTAAGCGCTCTCCCTCTGAGTGGCTACTGTAATGGGGAGTTCTTCGCTAACTCTCTTTATGCGTGTAATACAAAAGAGCCCGTAAAGGTAGAGGTTCATATACCACCCGTGGAAGGTAAGATTCGAGGGGTAAACTGTAATAGAGAGATTACCCAGGGAGGAAATCCCGACGATTTCCACATCTCTGAAGAGAGAAAAGGGTTTCTTTTTTGGAAGCACACTTATATTCGAGTGACAGAGAACCCTTTTTATACGTTAGCGCCTACCCCTACCTGCCCTACGATACTTACGACCATATCTAAAGAGCTAGGTGTCGATAGTGGAGCACTTTTTATGTATAACCTAAGAGATCTCCCTCCCGATACGGAGTACTCTTGTGCAGGTGAGACTCGGGTTACGAAAGATGGTGTAGGTTACTGCACCCTCCTCCGGGGTGCGGAGTTCACTATCCCTGCACCCAGGGATGACGAAATGCGAGAGTTTTATGCCGTGTCTCATTCCTGTGGGATCAACAAAAAAGATAATTCCGAAGAGTTAGTTCTATCCCTCGATCACCCAGGGTTTTGCTCCCTAGCCGTAATGTATAGTAGTCTCGAAGCTATGTATGAATATCGTTTTGCTTTCCGGGTACTCCCTCGAGACTCCGTAGGTATTGATGATACCTCGGTAGAGAGAAAAGGGGGATCTTTCGAAGTGCGAGCTCCTTTAGATTCCAAAGTGCTTCAAGTAGAGCACTGGGAGGGAGGTAAGCTTATTCGTCGATCCCCTCAAATAAAAGATAAAAAATTTTCTACACCTATCTCTGAAAAAACATGTTTCTTTGCGTATGGTTACAATACCTCTTCTCATATCTGCTACAACAAAAATGGAAAGTTATAAAATAAATTAGCATCCGCTCTCCTCTCGTTCGTTATTCTAAGTAGAAACAACAAATGAGTTCTTACACATGAAGAAGAACAACTATTGTGAAAGAAAGGAATAAGCGATGTATATTTTACTTTGTATATTAGCATTAGTATTTTTATAAAAACATAAAGTAAAGTAAGGGGTTATGCAATGGAAAAGTTTCTAAGCAAGGGAAGGTGTACATGAGAAATTTTGAGATTATTAAAGCGCTTGATGATAAGATCTCCGATATAAACAGTCAGAAGTCTTTGGTTTCTATAAGGGTGGATAGGTTAGTACGTATTACTTATATCGGAGGTGCCTTTCGTCTCGTTTTTGTTGATTTAGAAGTACTAGCTACGGAGCAGGCAATTACTATAACACGCCCCTGTGCTAAAAGGTTTTTGCGTAAATTAAGTAAAGGGTTAGATATTGATCTTTATTCTTATCTCATAAATACTCCCCTTTCGGAAGAGTCTCCTTGTTATAACTTCGGAGAGGAAGAACTCCAAAGATATTGCTATTCCGTAGCTCCTCGTAGTGTAAAGAAAAAGGTATTAGGTGAGTCGGAGATAGGCTTATATATTGGGGACATTCCCAATGCGAAGTTCGTGTTCCTTCAAATTTCTCAGCTCTGTTATCTTTTCTCTTGTGGTTCCCAAGAAGACCTTCCCATGGATCTATACTCTTTAAGAAACGTGCTTAAAGAGTTCCCCGATCATTATCAGGCGATTATTCCTCGTGGTTTTCGAGAGCTTCTTGTGGATAGAGGTGGAGATTCTTTCTTGGAGACTTTAGATAAATATTCTATCAAGCTGGTTGATACTGAGGCGATCATACCAGGAGAAGAAGACCGGCTTGCCATGCATAAGTGCTATACTATTCATTACGATGGCATGAAAAAGGAAGATAAAATGGGCTTTGATGTGTCCCTGTCCTCCTCCGACGGGTTCAAGCAATTTATTGTTTACCGTAATATTATTAATAAAATGGAATTTGAGGTGAAATATCTGCAGACACTTGCTGTTACTCTTTTTGAGGCAGCAGGGGTTCTTGTTAGGGAGTATGAAGCTAAAAAAGACCAACTCATAGATCTCCAGAGACTTTATAAGTTTCAAGTAAATCTTCGAAACTACAAGTCACTAACGGCAAAATTTAGTGATTTTAAGAAGTCCTCCACATTAAAAGATCTCGTTTCTAGGTATTACTCTTCTACTTTCTTAGTGGGTGCGGCAAAATATATTTACTTTTTAAAAGCAGGTGAGTGATGCTTCCCGAAATAGAACACGAGAGAGATGATTTTTATTTTGCGATATTTGATTGTGAGATTGCTGGCTTAGAAAGCGGTAGTCTTGCGTCGGGGCTGCCTAAATTGTATTACCCTATGCGGATGGCTACAAGAGACTCCTCTCGCCAAGAGCTTGCAGCTAATGCAGAGAAGAGAAGTGTTGTCTTAGCAAGTGCAACTCTGGGGAGTGGGCATGACTGCTGGTTGAAGTCCCCTGTTGTTTGGGGGTATGTGGTTGCAGCCCAGCCATGGATACAGCAATTTGCTCGGTATACTTCATCTATGCGCTTTGTATCTTCCCAGAGCACTATGGTTCTTGTTGCGGAGACTCCGTTGGAGATTTTAGCGAACACCCTCCCTCAGTTTTGTTTGGGTGCTTCCCTTGAAGAGATTCAGCGAGTCTATAAGCTTATTAAAGAGTATCGAGATATTCGTTCCGATAGTTGTGCGTCCGAGTCCCAGGTTGAAGAAGCTTTTGTAAAAGCAAAAGCGGCGCTTCCTGCCTGCACTTTGGGAGTGAGGTTTCAGGTTAATTATATGACGTTAAAGACTATCTATAAGCAGCGTGCGCACCATAAATGCCTTGAGTGGAAGCTCTTTATTGATTGGATGGAGAGACTCCCCCGTTTTAAGGAGTTAATTGGAGGTTTGTAGTGTGATTATATTTATAGACCCTGGGAAACAGGGTGGTTATGCAGATTTTTCCGAAGAAGGAAAGATCCGGAGTGTGGGGAAACTAAAGATAAAGAAGTCAAAGTTAGGGGTGGAGCATTTCGAGACCCTTCACATACCGGAAGATACCACTCGCATTTACATTGAGAAACAGCAACCCATGGGTGTGATTCCTGGCAGATCCCGAGCGGGGGGTGCTTCTCGCACAGATTTTAAAATAGGTTTACTTTACGGGTCTCTCTTACAAGCGGTATATGGAGAAGCAAAAAAGTTAAAAACTCCCCCTGTAATTATTCAGGTACCTATTGCTACGTGGAAGGCTGCGCTAAAAAAAGAGACTCGAACCTATCCTGTTCTTCCTTCGGACACAAAAGCTCTTGCGGAAATGTATGCAAGGCAAGTTTTGGGGAGTGCTGCTTTTGAAGAGTATACAATTCTCTCGAAAGCCCAAAAACTCCCCCATGACGGTATAGTGGATGCCCTTGTTTTAGGATTACTATATTTTCAAGGGTACTTAGATATGTAGGAGGCTAATTTGTTTGAGCAAGTTCTATCCTGGATTACTGGGAGTCCTTTTAATATTTTTGCAGGCTTATTGGGGGGTATTGGTCTTTATGTAGGCGGAAGATACTTTAAAAAGCTTAATGAAGAAAAAGAGTGGAAAGAGCTAAAAAAAGGCTTAGGGCGTTCTGGGGAAAAAGCACTATCTCTATCCCGTAGCATGAAAAGAGACGAAGAAGCAATGACTCAATATAAGATCGAGAGAAAAAAAGAGTTAGCTCTTCTAAGAAAAGAACAAGAGATTTGTGATTTTCGCATAGACCACGCTCAGACAAAAGCTCCTTTTACTGTGTTTTTTGAGAATATTCCAGATGGGGAGCCTGTATATATCGATTCTTATAAAGTAGGGGTTATTCATAATGGGAAAGCTCGTATTCTTCTGCAAACAGGTGGTATTCGAACTCTATCTGTTCCTAACTATATATCTAAAGAAATAAATATCCTGGAGAGGTGATGGCGGAACTAGTAAAATTGCAGACTTCTGCGAAAGAGCTTTTAACCTTTTTTCTTCTGAAGTTTAAAGTGGAAAAAGGGGAGATGGTGAATGAGGAGTTAGCAAAACTCCCATCGATTCATCGTAAAAACCGATTGGGGAAATACTATGAAGTAATTCTTCACAGTAAAATGCCCTATCCGAAAAGGGTTTTTAATATATTACTTTTACGTTTTTTTGAAAATCCATCTGAAGTACTGCTTCGTCTTCGAAATACCCCCTATGATCCTATCTATTCCGATGAAGCGTATTTTGATTCTGTATTAAAGGGGGTACCTTCCTCTTCGAGCCATGGTCTTATTGTGCGTAGAAGAGGTAAATATTTTGACTATATAGCCAATAATATAAATACACTTACAAAGCATCTCGATGCGAACTCTACTAAAGATGCCATGCAGGGGGTTGCTTCAGTTTTAGGGAGGGGGTCTGAGGGACTTGTCTATGATCTGCATAAAGATCTGGTTCTCTCTAAAGACCTAAAATATCGCTTTAAAGAGTCTCGTCATATCCACTTACGGCAAGAAATTCGTTCTGTAGTCTCCTCTATCTTAGAAAAAGAGGTGGATAGCGAGAACTTTTCTCTTTTTTATGATATGCTCATGAGAAAGTTAGCAACAATAGCAGTTTGGAAAGAATTAAAGGTAGACATGGATATTTATACTTTTGAAGAAGGTATCTACATCTACGCAAAACATATTCTTGGTTTGTAGGGGGGATTATGCAAGCATTGAGTGTTTATCAAAGAGATAGGTTAAGGTTTTTTCTTGATATTGTAAAAGTGGATGCTGGGTATAACAGTTTGGAGCAGTTTAAAGGAAGCCTTTCCGAGGATAAAAAAGCGTGGTTAGAGGCGGAAGGTCTACTCCTTCTAGCGTACTATACCCCGAAAAGGCTGTTTATTCATTCCCGAAGATTAAAAGAGACTGCACCTCATCCTGTAACACTTTCTGCTTTAGATTCGTATAAGACTTTTTCCTCTTTTTTAAAAGGTTGTCATCACGTAGACTCCCTTTTTGCGGCACACTCCGTTTGGTACTACTTTTTATTTAAAAAAAAAGAGAGGTTCCAATGGCTAATGCACGGTCATCGAGCAACGCACCCCCGAGCGGGGGAGCTCGCGCTATACTATAGGGACGAAGGTTTCTCCTATCGGCAAATTGGAATAATCCTAGGTTTAAGTAAATCATCTGTTTCCCGTGTTCTCCCGCCTGGGGAGGCATCGAAACAAGCTTTTGAAGCAAGTTCTTTATCGGAAGAGCATTTGCAGAAATCTTCCCAAGAACCTGCGGATGTTCCTCGGGGTGATGTACTGCAAGAGACTATAAACCCCTCTCCCGTTATTCCCCCCCAAGAAAATAGAAACTCTTTGTCTCCTTACCTTCCTTTTATATATCTTCTCGCTTTCCTCGTGGGGGTAGGACTGGGGATTATTTACTATCACTTGACTAAGTAAGGGGGGTAATGTGGGGGATATTGTTGTTTTTAATAAAGTAGACTTATTGTTTAAAAAACCACCTAAATACTTTATTTATAGGTATAAGCAGGTGGAATTTTTAGGGCATGTAGAGACGATAAATAATTCTATTATCTATTTTAATGCGGTAGGGCTTGAGGGTTCGAAGAAACGGGTAAGAATTAATGAGTCTATTTCGGTGATTGAGCGAAGGAAGCATCTCGTTACCTGCGTAGTGGAGGACTTAAGCTACTTTAAGCCTAAATATAATAAGTTGAAGAAACTTTATGAAGATGTGTTTTTCCATAATCATCTGCTTTGATTTCAATCGTTATATTGAATGTCAAATGAAAAATTTAAAAAGGAGTTGCAATCATGGATGCAGCAATGTTGAAGCAATTGAAAGAAGAGTTGGCTAGGAAAAAAGAGGTCAGTAAAATGACCGGAGGGGGTGGGGAGACGCTTTTCTATAAAATCCCCAAGGAAGAGTGCGAAATTACCGTACGTATTCTACCGGGTAAAGACAATTCTGTTATATCATTCCTAACAGGCAAACACTGGAATCTGAAGGGAGAAGATGAGAGCTTACCCTGCATAGGTATCGAGCATGGTATGGAGTGCCCTATTTGCAAGGCGATACAAGAGTGTGAAGGGGGAACTATCGATTTTTACGAGCAAAAACCCCGAGGTCAAACTTATGTAAACGCTCTTATTTTAAGGGACTCAACTCTTCCGGAAAAAGATCAACCCAACCCGAAGCTACCTCATATATTAAGGCTCCCCGAGTCGCTGCACTGGAGAATTATTGAGCTTCTTCTTGATGATGAAGTAGGGGATCATATTTGCAATGTAAAAGATGGGGTAAACGTTGTTTTTAAGCGAGTATCTAGCGGAAAGCGTGTTGATGTGGCTTATAAGTTTAAGCGAACCCCATTAGCAGATACCGAAGAGGAAATCAAAAGCATTCTAGCAAAAACCAAAGATGTATCTAAGTTTGCATCGAAAGTAGATGATAAATTAAAAAAATCCCTAGAGAATGCAGCGGATGCTATTTATCAAGAGGTCTCTTTAGCTAAAACATCCATTTCTACACCTGCAGCAGATGTTGCTCAAGCAAAACAGGATATTAAAGATAATGTTGCCCAGGCTGTTCAAGCCTCGGTGCCTAAGAGTGCAGAAAAGCCCGTAGACGCCCCGGACTGCTGGGGTAACTATGTGCAAGATCAGGATAAGTGTATCTGTTGTCCCTTTGATATCGTGTGTGAAGAGGCAAGTAAATAGCAAGGCGGTGTGTAGTGGCAAAGAATCAATCAAGTGGGGTGCTTAGTTGTGATGTAAAGCACTGGTACCCTTTCAATTGTCCCCCTATAGACCTTGCTCTAGGGGGAGGTATACCTTCAGGGAAAATCATAGAGTACTTTGGGTGGGCTCATGGAGGAAAGACGACTTTTGCCTTAGAGAGTGCAAAAGCATTCCAGTGTTATTGGGAAGCTAAGAAAGTAAAGAATCATAAAGTGCTGTGGATAGAAGCGGAATCCGCACTTGATAAGCTGCGGGCTTCGGCTATTGGCTGTAATTTGAAAAAGTTCGAATTAGAAGAGGATATCGAAACGCTGGAGCAGCTAGATAAACGACTAAAAAAGACATGTGATGAGGTAGCTAAATCCCAGGATAAGCTACCTGTGCTTATCGTACTAGATACTTTAGCGGCGCTTACTACGCAAAAAGAGCTGGATGATGGTACTTTTGGGGGCGGTATTGGCTATAAACCCCGCCTTCTCCGGCAGATATTTAGGCAATATACCCGAGTCATTGGTAAGCTTGACATTACTTGGATTATTGTAAATCAAATGTCTCGTAGCATGGGGAATACCGAGAGTGAGTCTACAGGTGGAGAGGGGTTGAAGTTTCATGCATCTATTCGTGCTCATCTTGCGCAAACGCTTCGGGTAAAGGAAGTTACCGCAAAGGGGCAAGAGCTGCAGGTAGGCTACTGGTCAAATATCAAGTGTAAGAAGAATAAGCTTACCTCTTTACAAACCGCAAGTGCTTACTTTGATAACGAGCGAGGGCTTGACCCCATAGAAACAATTCTTAAGTATCTGCACAATTTCCAGCTTGTAGAAACGGCAGGAAGTTGGAAGACTTTACAAGTCCCTGCTATCAAAAAAGCAAAAGCTTATGACTTAAAATATCAAAACTCAAAAACTGTAAAGGAAGCTATAGAGCAAAACCCTCTTCTTAGAGATTACTTAGATTATCTAGTCTATGAGAAACAAAGTTCTTTTACCACGCTTACAAAAGTACGTTGTATTTTAAAGCTTTGGGAGTACGAAGAAAGGCTTTTTGGGAAAAGAAAAACAGTGCTTACGGAAGAAGAGAAAACCTTAGCATTGGTACATTATGAGGAGTTAAATCGTGAAAATCTTAAAAGTTAAAGCTGAGAACTTTCTTTCTTTTAAATCATTGGAGTATATTATTGAGCCGGGGAAGACTCTTATTCTAGGAAGTAATCCTACCTCTCCT
>Ga0102941_1000798_pt1 | contig 14905 bp, 13 predicted proteins | sample SalPonR2_C_D2_MG_FD_79281 | JGI IMG/M metagenome (GOLD analysis project Ga0102941, IMG submission 79281) | Salt pond soil microbial communities from South San Francisco under conditions of wetland restoration - Salt Pond MetaG R2_C_D2_MG | ecosystem: Environmental > Aquatic > Marine > Intertidal... | reverse complement strand
AGGTTCAGCTTGTTGACGAACCCTCATTCTGCAGCTGCTACCACGCGGATTCCGTGTTCAGGCGTCAGTCGCGAAAGCGGCGATTATGGCAATTCGTGGGTTTGTGAGGCTTGTGATTATGCCTCGAAAACAGTCTTCAGGGCCTTTCCGAGGGGGACTCGGACCGGTCAGGGACCGATCCAAGCCGAATCAAGGTGCCATTGGGGCAGCAACCGGCGCGTCCCGTTCAGGCACCTCGAAGCTCTGCCCTCCCGTGCGGACGAAACGGACACGCATTGGAAAGACCTGCGTCGCAGGGCAGCCTCTTTTCGGGCGACGGCTGCACCCGACTATCGACGCCAGCTATTTGTGAGGAGCAACATAGTTTCCCAACCGCACCATCTGGTCCTCGAACCTGGCAATGCGGTCAGGGGCGTTTGCGCTCTGGGCGATCATCTCTGCGATGATGGCTTCGGCCAATGCAAACCCAGCGCCATGAGAGGGGAGCGGCTGTGGACCCGCCATTGGCAGACAGAAAACGATCTTGGACTTTCTTGCTATCGGGGATGCGTAGCTGTCGGTGATCGCGATGACATCGACACCCTTCGAGAGTGCGGCTTCATGGGCGCGCACCACCTCTGCCGAGTACAACGAAAAGGTGATGAGGATCGCGATGTCGCCCGGATCCGCGTATGCCAACGTGTCCGCGATGCTGCCGGTTTCCACCAAGGGACGTTCGAAGCTGCGGAATGCCATGCCACCGGTGTAGGCGAGGTAGTGGGCCAGAGAGAAACAGCTCCGCACACCGATGCAGTAAACGCGCCGGGCCGTCAGAAGCCGCTTCGAAGCGTCCCTGATCTTTTCGACATTCTCGCCGGACAGCGCATCGTCAAGGTTGGCATGTGCCGCTGATCGCAGGCCGTCGATCAATGTGTTGCCGCTCAGGCCGGCAAGCTGCTCGGCCCGCCGACCATAGAGCCCTTTGCTGAGCCTTAGGGCCGATTGAAATTCGCGGCGGCATTCATCGTATCCCGAAAACCCTAGTGTGATGGAAAGACGATAGGCCGTGTTGACGTTGACGTTGGCAAGCTCTGCGAGGCCACGGACCGAGTTGAAGGCAATCTCCTGTGGTCGTTCCAGGACCCATTGCGCCAGGGACGCGATCGCAGGCGATCCTTCGCGGGCTAGCGCGGCCAGGTCGCGGCTCAGGTCGTCGAGGGTCTTTGTCATTGGTACAATGTCTTTCATCAAAATAAAACAAATCAATACAAAACTTGACGGTTTTTAAAACATTTGTTTCACTCCCGCGCTATCCACCAGTGAGTCTTTCAGGGAGAAAAAAATGAAATCGTATATGTTGGCGGCCCTGGTCGCCAGTACCGCGGCGATTGTCGGCGGGACAGCGTCCGCTCAGGACCAGACCTTTATCGCGATCGGCACCGGCGGCGTGACGGGCGTCTACTATCCGACCGGCGGCGCAATCTGCCGCCTCGTGAACCGCGACCGGGCCGAGCATGGCGTCCGCTGCGGTGTGGAATCGACCGGCGGATCGGTCTTCAACATCAACGCCATTCGGGGCGGAGAGCTGGAATTCGGCGTGGCGCAGTCCGACTGGCAGTTTCACGCCTTCAATGGCACCTCGCGCTTCGAAGAGCAGGGCCCGTTCGAGGAATTGCGCGCCGTCTTCTCGGTCCACCCCGAACCCTTCACCGTCGTGGCCCGCGCCGATGCCGGCATCGAGAGCTTCGAGGACCTTCAGGGCAAGCGCGTGAACGTGGGCAACCCCGGCTCCGGTCAGCGTGGCACGATGGAAGTGCTGATGGAGGCCATGGGCTGGACGATGGACGACTTCGCCGTCGCCTCCGAGCTTCAGGCCGCCGAACAGTCACAGGCGCTGTGCGACAACAATATCGACGCGATGATCTACACCGTCGGTCACCCCTCCGGTTCGATCCAGGAAGCGACGACGGCCTGTGACTCGGTCCTGGTGAATGTCTCCAACGAGGCGGTCGACATGCTGGTGGAGGAGAACTCCTTCTACCGGACCGCGACCATCCCGGGCGGCATGTATCGCGGCAATGACGAGGACACCGTGACCTTCGGCGTCGGCGCGACCTTCGTCACCTCGGCCGACGTGCCCGAAGACGTCGTCTACACCGTGGTCAGCGCGGTCTTCGAGAACATCGACCAGTTCCGCAGCCTGCACCCGGCCTTTGCCAATCTTGATCCGGCGGAAATGGCCAATGACGGCCTGTCCGCAACCCTCCACCCCGGCGCGGAGCGGTATTTCCGCGAGGCCGGCCTGATCGAGTGATCGGCTGACAAAACCTGTACACACAGGGTCCGGGCGGCAGGCTCGCCCGGACCCCAAGACACCGGCCGCATGAACCGGCCGAACAGGGGGACGGCCCGATGGCGGCGGACAACAACGAACCCGGCGGGCGCGAGGCGCGCCAGTTTTCCGACGAGGAACTTCAGGACCTGGTCGCGAGCACCGACAGCGGTGCGCGAAATCCGACGAACCGCAACATCGCGCTGCTGATTTCCGGGCTGGCGCTGGTCTGGTCGCTGTTCCAGCTCTGGATCGCGCAACCGATGCTGTGGTTCGGGGAATGGTTCTCAGTGATGAACTCGTCCCAGACCCGGCCACTGCACCTGTTCTTCGCGATCGTCCTGGCCTTCCTGGCGTATCCGGCCTTCAAGAATTCGCCGCGCGACCGCATCCCCGTCACCGACTGGATCTTGCTGGCGGTGGGCGGTTTCTGCACCTTCTACATCTTCTGGGCGGCCGACGAGCTTGCGATGACGGCACGGTCGGGCTTGCCGACGCAGTTCCAGGTCATCGTGGGTGCGGTCGGCATTCTGGTCCTGCTCGAGGCCAGCCGCCGTGCGCTTGGTCCTGCGCTGACGATCGTCGGATCTCTCTTCCTGCTCTACGCCTATATGGGCACCGGCTGGTTGATCCCCGACCTGATCGAACATGAGGGGCTGAGCTTTACCGCCCTGATCAATGCGCAATGGCTCGACACCGGGGGTGTCTTTGGCATCCCGCTGGGCGTCTCGACGGCCTTCGTGTTCCTCTTTGTCCTGTTCGGCTCTCTGCTCGACAAGGCCGGGGCGGGCAACTACTTCATCAAGCTCGCCTTCGCCGGCCTCGGGCACCTGCGCGGCGGCCCGGCCAAGGCCGCGGTTGTCGGCTCGGCCATGACGGGCCTGATCTCGGGCTCCTCCATCGCCAACGTGGTGACGACCGGCACCTTCACCATCCCGCTGATGAAACGCGTTGGCTTTACCAACGAACAGGCCGGATCGGTCGAGGTTGCATCGTCCGTCAACGGTCAGATCATGCCGCCCGTGATGGGTGCCGCGGCCTTCCTGATGGTGGAATTCATCGGGATCTCCTACGTCGAGGTCATCAAGCATGCGTTCATCCCGGCGGTCATCTCCTACATCGCGCTGGTCTACATCGTGCATCTGGAGGCCCTGAAAAAGGACATGCCGGCGCTGGGCGAAGCGAAGTCCTTCGTCGGGATGATCGTCAAATTCTTCATTGGGTTTGCCGTCGCGGGCGCAGGCTTCACGGCGCTGATTTACGGGGTCGGCGCGCTCGAAGCCGCCGTGCCTTCGCTGAGCGCACCGATCATGATGACGGTGATGGCCGCGGTCTACATCTGGCTTGTCGCCATTGCTGCCCGCAAACCCGACCTCGAGGTCGATGACCCGAACGCCGAAAAGATCGAGCTGCCGCAGGTCAAGGACATCTACTCCACGGGTCTGCACTACGTGCTTCCCATCGTCGTGCTGGTCTGGTTCCTGATGGTCGAACGCCAGTCGCCTGCCCGTTCGGCATTCTTCGCCACTGCCTTGATGATCGGCATCATCGCCACCCAGCGGCCGCTGAAGGCGCTGTTCCGGGGACATGGTGCGCACCTCTGGTCGGAATTCATGGGTGGCCTTGCGGACCTGCGTGAGGGTCTCATCGCGGGCGCACGAAACATGATCGGGATCGGGGTGGCCACGGCCGCCGCGGGCATCATCGTGGCAACCGTCACGCGCACACCCATCGGGACCGAACTTGCCGGTCTGGTCGAGCAACTGTCAGGCGGCGTTCTCTTCGTGATGTTGGTCCTGATCGGTCTTTTCTCGCTGATCCTCGGAATGGGCCTGCCGACGACGGCCAACTACATCGTCGTGTCCTCGCTCATGGCCTCCGTTGTGGTGAGCCTTGGCGCGCAGGAGGGGCTCATCGTTCCGTTGATCGCCGCGCACCTCTTCGTGTTCTATTTCGGTATCATGGCGGACGTGACGCCACCCGTGGGCCTGGCCAGTTTTGCTGCCGCCGCCGTGTCGGGGGGCGATCCCATCAAAACCGGCTTCACGGCGTTCTTCTACTCGCTCAGGACGGTGGCCTTGCCATTCCTCTTCATCTTCAACCCGACGCTGATCCTTTATGGTGTCGATCTGGGGACCTGGTCTGGCATCTTCCAGGCGATCAGCGTCTTCATTGTGGCGACTTTCGCGATGCTGCTCTTTGCGGCGGCCACGCAGGGCTATTTCCTCGCCCGCTCGCGCATTTACGAAAGTGCGGCGCTGTTGCTGGTGGCGTTCACGCTCTTTGTGCCGAACGTCTGGCTCAACATGGTGCAGGACCCGTTCCGTACGGTGGAGGCCAGCCAGTTCGAAACGCTTCTGGGCGACGTCGAAGAGGGTGAACAGCTTCGCCTGCTGATCAGCGGCCCTGACTTCAACACGGGCGAGACCGCGGAAACGACACTCGTCGTCAACGCGACCGGGGCAAGTGCTGCACAGCGACTGGCCAACTCGGGCTTGCTGCTGTTGCCCGAAGGGGATGTCATGCGGCTCGACGAACCCATGTTCGGAACGGAAACCGCCGAAGCACTGATTGACTTTGATTTCTATGCCGACGACCCTGTGACGCTTGCCTCGATTCAGGTGGAACAAGCGCGCCTCCCGGAGCAGGTGTTCTACATTCCGGCGCTCCTGCTTCTGGGTCTGGTGATCATGCTGCAACGTCGACGTCAGACAAAACCGGCCTTCTGAGGGCCAGGAGGGGGGACAATCCCGTGTTCAAATCCGTACTTCTGCCGATCGACCTGTCGGCGCCGTCCAGTTGGGAAAAGGCGCTGCCAGCCGCGTTGCGGCTCTGTCAGCCCGAAGACGGCGGTATCCTGCACGTGCTGACCGTCGTGCCCGACTTCGGCATGTCCGTGGTCGGCAGCTACTTTGAACCGGGCTTTGAAAAAAAGGCGATGCACCAGGTAGGTGAGGATCTGTCGCACTGGGTGGGCGAACACGTCTCCGGCGTGACCGAGATCCATCCCCACGTCGTCCATGGCCGGGTCTATGACCAGATCATCATGGCCGCGGACAGACTGTCGGTCGATGCGATCGTCATGGGGTCACACAGGCCGGAGCTGACCGACTACCTGCTTGGTCCAAACGCGGCGCGGGTGGTGCGTCACGCAAAGCAATCCGTGTTCGTAGTTCGCGGGGACTAGGGGTCATGAGCCACATATTTGGACGCGGGTCTGCATCACTGCCTACCGCTGTGCGTGGTGAAGGCTGTTACATCTACGACGCCCAAGGGCGTGCCTATCTGGACGGTTCGGGCGGCGCGGCGGTGTCCTGTCTTGGTCATTCCGATGCTGCCGTTCGCGCCGCGATCCACGGTCAGTTGGATCAAATTGCCTTTGCCCATACCGGGTTCTTCACGTCCGAGCCTGCCGAAGAGCTCGCGCATCTTTTGGCACAGAACGCGCCCGAGGGGATCGAGCGGGTCTACCTGCTCTCCGGCGGCTCCGAGGCGGTGGAGGCGGCCATCAAGCTGGCCCGTCAGTTTTACCTCGAGATCGGCGAGCCGCAGCGCCACCGCCTGATCGCGCGGCGGCAGAGCTATCATGGCAACACGCTGGGTGCGCTGGCCGCAGGTGGCAACGCGTGGCGGCGGGAGAAATACGCCCCGCTTCTGGTCGAAACCCATCACATCGCGCCCTGCTTCGAGTACCGCGAACGGCAAGACAGCGAGAGCCCCGAGGCCTATGGCCACCGCGCCGCCGACGAATTGGAGGCGGAAATCCTGCGCCTCGGCCCCGAAACGGTGATGGCCTTCATCGCGGAACCCGTTGTCGGGGCGACCGCCGGTGCCGTGCCGCCGGTTGCCGGCTATTTCACGCGCATCCGGGAGATCTGCGACCGCTACGGCGTCCTCCTGATCCTCGACGAAGTAATGTGCGGCATGGGTCGGACGGGCACCCTGTTTGCCAGCGAACAAGACGACGTGATCCCAGACATCGTGACCATCGCCAAGGGCCTCGGCGCAGGCTACATGCCCATCGGTGCGATGCTGGCCTCCGCCCGGATTTACGATGCGATCGCGTCTGGATCAGGAAGTTTCCAGCACGGGCACACATACCATGGCCATCCGCTTTCCGCCGCGGCCGCCCTGGCGGTCGTCAAGGCGATTCTCGACCGTGGCCTGGTCGATCGCGTGAAACAGCAAGGTGAAAAGCTGAACGCCGCGCTGACGGCCGCGTTCGGCCAGCACGCCCATGTGGGCGATATCCGCGGTCGCGGTCTGTTTCGGGCTATCGAACTGGTCGAAGATCGGTCCACGAAAACACCGTTCGACCCGGCGCGCAAACTGCACGCGAGGTTGAAGTCGGCCGCGATGAACGAGGGGCTGATTGTCTACCCGGCCGGGGGGACGGTAAACGGGCGCGACGGCGATCACATCCTGATCGCACCACCCTTCATTATCGAAGACGGTCAAATTGACGAATTGGTCGGAAAACTTTCCCGCGCGCTTGAGAACGCGTTGGATCAGTGAACCGTTTGATACCCCTGCCACGGGTGATGCTGGCGCCGAACGGAGCAAGAAAAACCAAGGCGGATCACCCCGCGTTGCCGATGACGATCGCTGAGACCGTGGCGGCCGCCCGGGACGCGTTCGCGGCAGGCTCGGATGCGCTGCACGCGCATGTTCGCGACGCTGTCGGACAGCACAGCCTTGACGCCGGTCTCTATCGCGAACTCATCAAGGAGATGGACCGCGTCGTGCCGGAGATGCCGGTGCAGATCACAACCGAAGCTGCCGGAAAATTCGGGCCGGACAGTCAGCGCAAAGTCGTGCGAGAGGTCCGCCCCGAAGGTGTGTCCGTCGCGTTGCGCGAGATGTGGCCAACTGACGGCCCCGATGCCGATGCGCGGACCTTCTACGCCTGGGCGGAGGATGAAGGTATCGCCGTCCAGCACATTCTCTACACCCCCGAGGACGCCGCCCGACTTGCTGCGCTTGTGGAAGGCGACTGTCTTCCTGCAGCTGTCCAGTGTCTGTTCGTGCTTGGGGCCTACGCACCTCCACGTGACGGCCGACCTGAAGACATAGCGCCGTTTCTCGAGGCATTGGCCCCCCTCGGCTCACAGGTCGACTGGGCAGCTTGCGCCTTCGGAAAGACCGAAACGATCTGCCTCGAAGCGGCTGCAAAACGCGGTGGAAAAATCCGGGTCGGTTTCGAGAACAATGTCTTTGACGCCGATGGATCACGGGCAGCGGACAACGCCTATCGCGTGGGCCGGGTATTGGGTGCACTTTAGGCAAACGCCCGCCAGTGCTTTTGCCGATCCGGGCGCAAAAGGCGCGCGGTCACAGTTTCAGTTCCAACGGGTCAGCGACCTTCGCGGTCCCACAAGCACGGTCAATGGGTATCGACGACCCAGGGGCGTGGAGAAGTTCCGCGCCCCTGGGCAGTTCCGCCTCCGGTCCAGTGCCGCCATCGATCCTGATTTGCTTCGTTTTGTATCACAGATGGAACGAATCCGATTTGGGATAGCGCGCGCAGATCCGGATTACGGCATGTCCCCGAAGATCGTCTTGAAGCGATCGATGCAGAGGCGGAAGCCGTTCTCGAAATTCCCATCGCCTGCGTGATAAACGCTCTCGAAGGAGATCACCCCGTCATAGCCATCGGCCCGCAAGGCATCGGCCATCGGCTGGAATTGATCTGCCAGCTGCCCCTCGCCCATTCGCCGCACTTCCAGCGTTGCGCGCGGCGTGTCGACTTGGACGTCCTTGATGTGGATATGGCCCAGGTAGCCGTCCTTTGCCTCGTCATAGCCGTCCGGGTAGGCGACCTCGTGACACCAGCAATTGTTGGCAGGGTCCCAAAGAATCTTCAGAACGTCCTTGGCCCCCAGATCGTCAATCATCTTCCGACCCGTGTAGTTCGAATTGACCATCGTGCCGTTGCCGGTTTCGACCACAAGGGTTACGCCCGCGTCCCTGGCCACGTCAACCGCCGGGGCGATCAGCGGAAGCATGGCGTCCCACGCACCATTGGCGACGTTCCATCGCTCGGCCCCGTTGCGGCCCCAAAGGATCTGTTCCTTCTTGGGCGTCATGATCCGCACCAAGGGGCTGCCGACGACATCGGCCATGTCGATCACCCGCCTGAGCGCATCCATGTGCCGGGTGTGCAACGCGTCTCCGGGTCGGTTCGCCCCAGTCATTCCGGCAAAGATATGACGGCTCAGGCAAGACACCGGCTTGCCACGGTCCCGCAAAAGCGTGTCGATCTCGCGGATTTCCTGTGCGCTGTGATCGCCCACTTCAGTGTCACCAACGAATTGCAGCTCGGCCCATTCCAAGCCGAACTCATCCATCACGTCGATGGTGTGTTTCAACTCGCGGCTGATGCCGTCACAGATTACACCCAGTTTCATTGCGCGCCCTCCCGGTGCAGTTCGGCACCTACGATGTCTTCGATGACCCGGGCACAGACCCAGTTATCGGCGTCGGGATATTTCGACTTGCCCGCATGGAATATCTGCATGGCCGCTGCGGCCATGTGCATTGGCACGGTCAGCTCTTCCGCGAGGTTGAGCGAGATCGTCAGATCCTTGTGCATGGTGCCGATGCCACTTCCGGTATTCTCGAATTTTCGGTCGATGATGTTTTCCAGCGCCGTGTTGGTGCAGCCGCAACCCGCGCCGCTGGTAGAAAACACGCGGTAAAGATCCTCTCCCTTCACCCCCGCCTTGGCGGCCAGAACAGCCGCCTCGAACGTTGCCGAAAAGATCGAGCCAATCAGTGTCTGGAGACAGGCCTTGACTGTCTGACCCATCCCCGGCGCAGTCCCGATGTGATGGATCGTAGCCGATACCGCCTCCATTGCCGGGCGGGCCCGCGCGATGACCTCTTCCGGGGCCGACGCCATCATGGTCAGCGTCCCGCCCTGCGCGCCGGGAAATCCGCCAGAGACCGGGCTGTCGATCAGGGCGATCGTGCCGCCTTCCATCGCGGCCCCGATCTCGCGCGCCTCACGTGGCTTGATGGTCGCGGTCAGGATGATCACCCCACCATCAGCCATGGCGGCAGCCAGCCCGTCGGGGCCAAGGATCACCGATTTCGCCTGATCGCCGTTCATGACCATCACGAAGGCGACGTCCGCGCCTTTTCCGGCTTCAGGGATCGTCCCCGCGGCCTGTCCACCCATCTTTGTGAACGTAGCCATTCTGGCCGGGCTCAGATCGAACCCGGCGACGTCGAAACCCGCCTCTATCAGGTTCTTGGCCAGGCCCGAACCCATGTCGCCCAGACCAATTACACTTACGCGCATGACGCACCTCTTTTCTTGTTGCGCGGGCTTGGCCCGCAATTGAATTCTGGAGATTTCGGTCGCCGCAAACCGCGGAGACGGGCCGATCCGGAAGACACCCCAACGCCCATTGGCTTCATCAATTCATGGCCCCATCACGGCGTCCGGTATCCACATCACCAAGTTCGGAAACACACAGATGAGGAACAGCACTGCCACGTTGCCCAGAAGGAAAGGCGCGGCCCCCAGAAAGATTGTCCCGATCGGCAGGCGGCAGATCGCAGCGCATACATTCAGACAATTGCCCACCGGCGGCGTGCAGGCACCGACCGCAAGGCCACAGACCATGACAACGCCGAAATGCACGCCCGAGATGCCGAACTGCTCGGCCACGGGCAAAAGAACCGGTGTCAGCAGCAAGATCGCGGGACTGACATCAATGAACGTACCAGCCAGCAAGATCAGCAAGGCCGTCACGAGAAGGAAAGTCGTTGCATTCAGCCCGAGGCCTTCCACGAAACCCGCGAGTTGCTCGGGCACACGTTCAAGCGCGAGGACGGTAATGAAGACCTGGCTGAAAGCGATGATCATCATGATCTTGGCTGACATGATGATCGCCGTGCGCATGGCCCCCGGCATCTCCCGGAGCACGCCGAAACCGACGATGAACAGCCCGATGATAAGGCCGTAGACCGCTGCTGCCCCTGCTGTTTCCGTCGGCGTGACGAAGCCGAAGACAACCGAACCGACGATCAGGACGGGCATCAGGACGACAGCTGCCGAACGGCGCATTTGGCGCAGGCCTTCTTCAAGCGTGAACGGCACCGCTTCGGTTGGAAAGTTCCGGGCGACGGCAATGCGCCAGACGATGACCAACTGGAAAACGCCGACCATGACGCCCGGAATGATACCGGCCAGAAACAGGCGTCCGATGGATTCCTCTGCCGCGATGGCGTAGATGATCATCGGCACGGAGGGCGGGATGATCATCCCCATTGTGGACGACGCAACGGTGATCCCCGCGGCGAAGCTCATCGGGTAGCCGCGCCGCACCATTTCCGGGATCAGGATCGACCCGATCGACGCCGTGTCAGACGCCGAGGACCCGGAAATACCTCCGAAGATCATCGACCCGACGACGTTGACCAGCCCAAGACCGCCCTTGAGCCGCCCGACAAAGAACATCGACAGGTCCAGAAGCCGCCGGGTGATCCCACCGGAGTTCATGACCAGGCCCATCAAGATGAAGAACGGAAGCGACACCAGCGCGTAATTATTGATCCCGGCAAAGAAGCGTTGAACCACGAAACCGGTCCCGAACGGGGCTTCCAGCAGGAAATAGGCAAGGCTGGCAAGGCCAAGCGCATAGGCGATCGGGACACCGATCAAGAGCAGGACGAACAGGGCGCAGAAAAGTACGAGCATGTCAGTCCTCGGGCATCCAGAGACGGTCGAGGCCTTCTTCGCCCCCCAGTGTGAGCGCGATTTTCACGAAGCTGTAAAAGACCGCCAGCGAGCAGGCGATTGGAACCACGATGAAGACATAGGCCTGTCGCATCCCGAACGGTTGCCAGATGTTACCGCCCGGCCCCGCTATCCAGTCGATTGACAGGTAGACGAGGGCCCCGTTCATGACCGCGACAAGCAAAAGGCCCAGAATGTAGAAGGCCATGGTGAACGGACGCGGAAGCGCCTCGATGAAAAAGGTGATCGCGATGTGCTCGCGTTTGCTGATCGCCACCGCGCCCCCAAGGGCGCTGGTCGTCAGGAATGCGATCTTTACCAGTTCATCGACGCCGAAGATCGACTGATCGAATGGCCGCAACAGGACCTTCGTGCAGACGATGACCAGAAAAATTCCGAACAAGATGACCATGACCGCTTCGACGAGACGGGTTAGCCAGGCGTCGAACGCCGCGAGCGATTTCATGGCACATTCCTTGCGGTCAGTTCGAACGCGCGGGGCATGAATCGAGGCCCCGCGCGTTCTGGGAGGATCACGTTAGCCGCAGGATTGCGCGGCGGCCCGCGCCGCCGTGACATCTTCCGCGGTGAAATGCCCCGCATCGATCATCTGCTGGTACACAGGTTGGACACGCTCCTGGAATTCCGCAAGCGCCTCCGGGGTGAGCGTATTGATTTCCATGAACTCTGCCAGGTCCTCGATCACTGACGACTCGGCCTCGCGATAGAGTTGATCGGACATCGCCAATGCCTCGACCGCGACTTCGTCAAAGATCTGCTGCAGGTCCTCGGGCAGGGTCTCGTACCAGGCCATGTTGACGATCAACGGATCGGGACCGGTCATATGATTGGTCAGCGAAAGGTAATCCTGCACTTCATGAATGTTGAAGTCCCAGATGTTCTGGGGCGGGTTGTGCTGCCCGTCGATCACGCCCTGCTGAAAGGCCTGATAGGCCTCGGAGAACGGCATTGCCACCGGCACAGACCCAAGCGCCGTGCCGGTTGCGATCATCAGATCGGACTGCGGCTCGCGAATTTGCAGACCGGCCAGGTCGGACACTTGCGTGATCGGACGCGCGTTCGTGGTGTAGGCTCGGAAGCCCTGGCTGATGCCTGTCGCCGGAATGTGATAGCCGTTGCCTGCGGCGCGCATCTGCACGTCGCCGGTGAAGTCCGAGGCAACCAGACATTCCATTTCGTCCCACCCCGATACAAGGAACGGCAACTGGTAGAGGTTGAACGAACCGGACGCATCCGCGAAGAAGCCGCCCCGGGTTCCCTGAAGCAGGCCGGACGTGACCTGATCCATCATTTCCCGTTCGTTGCCGAGCGTCCCCCCAAAGAAGTTTTCGACCTCGATCCGTCCCCCGGAACGCTCTTCGAGTTGCTCTTCGAAGAACACCATCGATTGCGAGCGAATAGCCGTTTCCGGTTGAGCATTGCCATACCGGAACGTGAAATCCTGTGCTGCAGCGGCAGACGCAAAGAGTGCAATGCCGGCGACGCTCGCCGACAGCAGCTTGATATTTGACATTTCTTCCTCCCTTGACCCGTTAAGGGCCCGTTGTGTCGATCAATCTGTTGAAAGGATGCAAATACGTAAACAAAAAAGACCATCAAATGAGACAATTGATGTTTCTTGAGGTTTTACAGTGCTCAAAAGGTGCAGTATTGGTGTGAAATGATGGATAATTCCAATACCAAATCGAATCTCGGGATCCGGCGACGGGCCACGGTTGCGCAGATTGCAAAACTTGCCGGAGTGGGTCCCGCCACCGTGGACCGGGTCTTGCACGACCGCGATCACGTCGGGTCATCGACGCGGCAACGCGTACTTCAAGCCAAGGAGGCTATAGAAACCGGGGTCACACCGGCCTCGCGCCTGCGGCCATGGCGGCTCAGGGTTCTGCTGCCGGAAGATGCCGGCCCCTCGACCGAGTTTCTGGGGCAGTGCTTTCACGAATTCGGCGCGCGCGGCACTGCGACAGTCGAATGCATCTACACCAAGAAGATGGAGCCCGGCATCCTGGCGCGCAAGTTGCTCGCCTCGGCGGGGCACGGCATCGATGCCGTCGCGTTTCAGGCACTTGACGATCCACGGGTCCACAATGCCGTGCATGAGCTGGAACGACTGAAGGTGCCGACCCTCGCGATCCTGTCTCAGATCGAACATCCCTCGCTGGTCAGTTACATCGGACTCGACAACCGCGCTGCGGGGCGGACGGGCGGCTACCTCATGGGGCGGTTGACGCAACGCCCGGGCGCCGTCGTGGTCGTGACCTCCGGCCAATTGTATCGCAGCCATGAAGATCGCGAGATGGGCTTTCGGCTCGCCCTTCGTCAGGGCTTTCAGCAGATCAGCGAAATCATCACCTGCAGCGCACAGGACGACGCCGAGGGAAACTATCGGGCGATCCGACGGTTGCTGGATGAACGGGATGATATCGTCGGCATCTACAGCGTCGGCGGCGGGAACATGGGCATTGCGCGTGCACTTGGTGAGGCCGGGCTGTCGCGCGAAATCGTCTTCATTTGCCACAACCTGACGTCCCGGACGCAAGGCTTCTTGATGGATGGAACCATCGACTTGGTCCTGCACGTCAACATGCGCTTGGTGGCCGAAGAAGCCGTCGAAGCGCTTTGTGCCCACCTTGAGCACCGCACGTTCAAACCACGCGCCCTGCTGACCGGCGTCATCACCCGCGAGAACATCATTGGGGCCACTTTTGGCTAGAGGCTTTCCTTGGTGAGGAGTTCAAACCGCAGCGGTGCGGGCTCCGGCCCGGCGTGGCCCCGCAGCACGGCATCGGCCATGGCATCGGCAACCTGCTTCGCCAGTTGATTGAAGTCGGCCGAGATCACCAAGTCGGCCGTGCCCGTCATCAAAGCCCGTTCGCTATCCGGTGAGCGTGAATGGCAAATATACGTGATCTCACCCGCTCGACCGGATTCCTCCAGGGCACGGGCAACCCCGCCAACGCCTCCGCCCGAATGATAGATACCAGCCAGGCCCGCGCTACGATCCAGAAGCTCTTGCGCCGCACCATAGGCCACGGTTTCGTCGTCGAGGTAGACCATCGTATCGCAGATCGCCGTGCCAGGCTGGTAGTCAAGCATCGCGCTGCGGAAACCCCGCTCATTCGCGTCCTGACCCAGATAACGGTGAGACCCCAAAAGAATGCCAATTTCGCCCTGCGAAGACGTCATGCGGGCCATTGCCCACCCAGCTGTCCGGCCTGCCACGACCCCGTCAACGCCAACATATCCCGCGATATCTGGCGCGCGGAGAGGGCTGAGAAGCGCATAAACCGGCACGCCACGCGCATTGCACTCCTGGACCGCATCCGAGACTGCGGGGTGGTCGACCGAGACGACGGCCAGAACATCGACCTCAGCGCCCAAGCGCCTGATTTCTGCCGCCAGCGCATCGGCAGACAGGCTCCCCACAAACGAGAAGACCGGCTCCGCTCGGACATTCCGGCATTCGTCGACCGCAATGCGCAGCGCATTCGCCAGCCGCTGGTAGACCCACTTCCCCTCTTTCTGAAGCAGAAAGCCCAACTTGCAGGTTGGTGCGAGCTGGGAAAGGCGATGACGCAGCAGAGCCTTGCCGTGGAAGCCCACTGCCTCTGCAGCGGCGACCACCCGCGCGGCGGTGTCAGGCGCGACGGGTGCCCTCGCGTTCAGAACACGATCTACAGTCGCGATGCCCACGTGGCCAGAGCCCCCCCCGAACGCAAAAGGCCTCCCAAATGGGAGGCCTTTGAGCGCTTGATTTGAAATCAAGGAATTTGGTTGCGGGGACAGGATTTGAACCTGTGACCTTCAGGTTATGAGCCTGACGAGCT
>Ga0102941_1000796_pt1 | contig 14948 bp, 10 predicted proteins | sample SalPonR2_C_D2_MG_FD_79281 | JGI IMG/M metagenome (GOLD analysis project Ga0102941, IMG submission 79281) | Salt pond soil microbial communities from South San Francisco under conditions of wetland restoration - Salt Pond MetaG R2_C_D2_MG | ecosystem: Environmental > Aquatic > Marine > Intertidal... | reverse complement strand
TTGCTCCTATTACCAATGTTTTTTTACTCATGATTTTCGTTCTTCCAGCAACAAAACAGCCAGTGCCGAAATTCCTTCTTCGCGCCCTTCAAAACCCATCGTTTCAGTAGTTGTCGCTTTTACCGAGATTTGGTCCGAATCGATTCCAAGCACTTCAGCCATTGTTTGTTCCATTTCAGGAATAAAAGGTTTTAATTTGGGTTTTTGAGCGCTGATTGTGGAATCGATATTAACTATTTCAAAACCTTTCTCCTGAACAAGCTGGTACGATCTTTCCAACAACAATTTGCTGTCGATATTTTTGAATTCAGAGGAATTGTCGGGAAAGTGTGTACCGATATCGCCCAGTTTCAGAGCTCCCAAAAGTGCGTCGCAAATGGCGTGAATCAGGACATCGCCATCGGAATGGGCGACTGTTCCTTTGGTGTGCGGAATTAAAATACCTCCCAGCCACAAAGTTTCACCTTTGGCCAGCCTGTGTACATCGTATCCCTGTCCAATCCGGAAGCTCATCAGTTTTGGTTATCGAAAGCGTCAACATCAAATGAGAGGGTAAACCTCAGGGTATTTTCAAGCGGATGGTTTCGCTGTGTTGGCAGAAGGTAGGAAAAATCGAGCGCAAACACATTGAGTCGCAAACCGGCACCTGCTGTCAGAAATTTCCTGTTTCCTTTATTTTCGTGCTCGTAAAAGTAACCGGCCCTTAAAGCAAATTGCTTGTTGTACCAGTATTCAACTCCAAGCGACAGGTTAATTTCCTGCAGCTCTTCTTCAAATCCGCCGGGTGCATCGGTAAAAGATGAAAATATTCCGGCGATAGGAGATTTGTCAGAATTAATTCCTCCGGGATAAATTACATCACCATCGCCAAAACCGATGGAATCTCTTGGTGGAGTCGGCACCAGTAATTTATTGGCTTCCACAGTAAAAGAAAAAGTATTGTACTGATCCAGCTCAGTGGTATAAGCAGCTCCGAGTTTCAGCATAGTAGGAATAAAATCTTTCACCTCGCCGTCGGTATAAGAAATTTTTGCACCGATATTCTGGATGTTTATTCCTGCTGAGAAAATATTGTCTTTCCGGTTTGCCCTGAATTCATTGTGGTAGTAAAAAGCCACGTCGGCAGCATAAGAGTTTCCGGCTTTTGATTCCACTCCGTTAATCAACTGCCCGCCGGTTAAGTCAGAACGGATATAACGTAAGGCAACAGCTCCTGAAAACACTTCGGACAGCAGCCGGGTGTACCCTAAATCGATGGCAAATTCATTCGGACTTTGCTGGCCCATAAACTGTCCGAAATCACTGGTAAAAACAATGTCTCCCAGCGAGAAGTAGCGCAAAGAACTGCTGACAGTTTGTACGTCGTCAATTTTTTTGTAACCAACCAGGTATGCCAGGTTTATGTCGTCTACCAGCGCACGCAGCCACGGCGAGTATGATAAACTAACGCCCATCTCACTTTCGATAAATGCATATTTTGCAGGATTCCAGTGCTGCGAATTCAGGTCGGGCGTAGTTCCCACACCTGCATCTCCCATACCTCCGGCACGAGAATCGGGTGTGATTGACAAAAACGGAACTGCTGTTGTAATGGTATTTGCCCCTGATGTGGTGGCCTGTCCGCTGGCATTTTCAACAAAAACAGCGATGAGCGCAATAACAAACGAAATTTGGATAAATCTGATCATACTTATTAAAATTGAGCGTTGCAAATATATAAATTGTAGCCAATGCAACAATTGACTAAAGTTAGAGAACGGGCAAATTTTACAAAAAGTACATTCAGGCTTAAAATTTATCTCCCAATCAGCATTTTGCCTGAATGCGAAGTAATTACTCCATCTTCATTTTGTGCGGTTATTTTATAAATGTAGATACCGCTTCGCAGTTGAATTCCCAGTTCATTTAAATCCCACCTCACGGGATTAGCGGAATTTCCATTGGAGCCCACTTCGGTAGTAAAATAATCTACCTTCCGCCCGGTCTGATCAAACACCTCGAAAACTGTTTCAAGCCTGGCATCGGCCTGGTTGTGTTCAAACGTGAAAAATGTATAATCGTAAACCGGATTGGGGTAATTTGTCACTCCCGAAATCACAAAATCGCCCGATACCTCAAACTCAATTTCAACTTCAGTGGAATTATTGGCCACATCCCAGGCTTTAAGTGTCAGCGTATGTTTTCCTACCGATAAGTTTTTCATCGGATAATTCAGAATGCCGGAAGTGTATTCTCCCGGATTGGCTTCGTAGTAATTATTCAGAACAATCACATTGGAGTAATCACCGTCGACGACGGCAGTAATGTCGTGCCCGATGCCGGTGCCGGCAGTATTGATTCCGTTTTCATCGGAAAGATTTGCCAGCAATGTCGGATTTTTGCTCACCTTATCACCCGAACGGAATTCTTCCGAATCGAGAAACAACTGTATTTCCGGCCCCTCATTGTCTGTGATGTCGGCTCCCGGTCCGCCAATATAAAAATTACTGAATGCTCCGTTGGCATCCACATCGCCATTGGTAGCATAGTAAATAATTTTTCCTTCACCCAGGCTGTAGGAAATATCTTTGGGAACCACAAAACTAAAGGTAAACTCTCCGTTAACAACATCTGTCTCTCCTTTGTAAATGATGTTTTCCTGAACCTTAAATTCCACAGGATTGTATCCACCATTGCCCAGGGTTTCCATCATCACCGCCTTATCAAAAACTGTGGGAGTTATCTCTCCTGAAAAATCATTCAGCTTTTCGCCGTTGTAATCTTCAATATGACCTGAAACAGTAACTTTCTGAAGGGCTCCCAATGTATCGGCTTCACTAATTGCATCGCGTCCGTTTACCGAAGTGGTAACCACTTTGTATTGCGGGTAAGACAGTTTCAGTGCCGGGTCGGCCAGCAAGCTGAAATTTCTCTTATTGGTAGTATTAATGGTATTAATTTTTGCCAGGCGCATTACATCTCCCATGCGGTAATGCTCGCCGTTTTCATCTTTTTGAAATACATGTTCATAAAAACTGCGGCTCAGGTAGAAATTTGAAAAAGCAAAAACGAGCCGTGTGGTTGAGAAAAGCCCGATTCCACCGCCTGTGGGGTTTAACAAAACATACTCGCCGGCAGAAGTTTCATCCGAATCAAACCGGCTGAATTCACAGGTAGCTGTTACAAAAATGGGCAAGGTACTGGCATTCGACCACGAATTGATATTACTGATATCCAGTACTTTTTCGTCGGCCATAAAACGCTCGTTGGCATGCCCTACATAATTCAAAATCAACACACCGTTTTTCACACGCTCGTTGATAGCCTCGGTTACAGCGGGGTAACTTTCGCCCCCCGGTCCGGTAATCTGCGGGTAAGCATCTAAGTAAATTTTATCGGTAATAAATTCGGGGTGGTTGGCGTTGATTTTATTGGCAAGTTTTTCGGAATCAGTCATGTGAAACGGCTGATTTTTGTCCTGGTCGTCGCCAATAAAACTCACCACATTTCGCCAGTCGCCAAGAGCTTCAGAAGAATAATAGTTCTGAATTTTATTTAACACCAGCTCCGCCTCAAACACAGTTGAAGCCGGGATTCTCCCGATTCCTAAATCAACCGCACCGTTATACACGCTTTCGTCTGCATCGAGCATCACAAAATAATCGTCGGTAACAAAGGAAGCCACCGGATTGAGTGAGTTTTCCGACTGGAAAGTGGGAATAAAATTGTGGCTGTCGGCATTGATGTTCCGGTTGTCGTAACTTCCATCGCCAAAAAGCAGCACATATTTTAAACCGTTGTTGCGGTCGTAAAACATTTTTATGAAGTTACGGATTCCGGTGGCGCTTTTCATTCCGGAACTAAATTCATTAAAAACTTTTTCAGAAGAAACCACTTCCACACTCATTCCATCGTAGCTCCTGTGAAAATTGGCCAGTTTTTCAGCAGTATTCAAAAATACCGGATGAGAAACAATCAGAAACTCCGGTGTTTGTAAACTGTGCAGATTCTGGTTGGAAACTTTGCCAATTAGTTCCGGTTCCGGGAAAGCTCCGTCAGGATTAAATGCCACAAATTCATTTGCCTGGGCTGCAACAGCTTTTCCAACAGCTTCGTTTCCGCTGACATTAACCGGAATTTCTTTCACATGAAAGGCATCAGAAACATCCCACACTTTTAAATTTGAGGAAGCCGTTTCAATCTTAAATTCAAGAATATTATCGTTCCCGCCAGGTAGTTTTTCCCGAAAAAACAGCACTTCATTATCCAGTTTCAGCTTTCGCCGGTAGTTTATTTCTATAAAATCGAGCCAGGCTTCGGCATTCGAAGAATTGCCAAAATATTTTAAAACTGCATCCAGCGAACCCGACGCTGGAGGCAACATTGAAAACCGGGCTTCCCGCAAATCAGCATATTTATCAACCGCATCCGATGTATTTACCCTGAAAAAATTCAAAGTTCCCAATTCCGTCTGATTAGCTGAAACCTCCATATTCGAAGTGGCTGAGGACCTGGCCGCTGCCTTTACCCTGACTGAAATCTCCTGAGATTCAACAGGATTTAAAACCGGCAATGAAATATTTTTTACCGAGCTGTGGATAAATTTCCCTCCAAACCATTGCTTGCCGGAATGTAAAAGATTATAGATTTCTTTTTCATAAAGAACAAAATCATCAAAATCTGTTATTGAAATAGCAGGTTCTTCTACAGGCGCAGTTAGCGGTTCCACATTTTTCAAATTCCCAACATCTTCAGTCAGAAAAAAACTGCCATTTTTTGAATAGGTGTTTGTGCTGTGCTCAAAGTATTGATTGCCTGCATTGCGTTTCCACCGGACAGTGCCGGGGGCATAAAAAAACAAACAATCTGTTCCGTTGTTTTCTCCGTGCCAAACTGCAACTTGTGGCAAATCATCATAAATTATTTCACCCGGATTCTCTGGAAGAATGGTTCCTCCGGCTCCAAAAACCTTTACCTGCGCCGGATTTGAAAATCCCCATTCAGTTAGTTTTGAATAAGGTATTTTATAAATTCCTTTTTCTGAAGTGCTGATCTTTTGCCAGTTTCCGCGGCTTAAAACCGATTCGGTTTTCCAGTTGTAATTAGTTACAAGAGCCGACTTTTGCGTAACAGGAACCTGTTTCAACTCAAATGCCTTCAGAATTTTTATTTTGCCGCCTTCCCGGACAACAGCCGGAATCCGTAATTCAATTTTACGGGTGTTCCCCGATTTTAGTGTGAATTTTTCAACAGTGATATCTTCAGGAATATTGGCTGATTTTATAAATACGCTGTCGGCTTTTATCTCCTTAAAAACCGGATTTTTGATTTCAAAATGAATGTCGCTGTTTTGATTTTCAGGAAAAATAATCCGTGAAAAATAAGGAACCATGCTTTGAGGAGAATTCGGGTAAACAGCATTTTCAAATGATAAACCTAGGCTGTTTTCAGTATTTAATCCTGTAAATTCAATTTTTTGCCAGTCAAGCGAAATAAATTCCCTCCGAACATCGTTTGCTGAGAAACTGAATAAAACAATTAGTAAAAAGAATAAATATTTGTTCATCATCGCTATAGTGGCAAATTTGTTTTTAAAACGTTATTTGAAAATAAATATTGCAAGTTTAACCATTTACAATAAAACAATTATTTTTGTAAATTGACGAGCAAATTTAGAGATTTAGAGAGATGATTTAAAAACTTACAAATTAAAAACTGAACAAAACAATAAGAATTCAACAAATCAGTTATATTTGTGACAATCAGATAAAAATGAAAAACACTAATTTAATGAAGCTAAAAACAATTTCTCTGCTGTTTTTAGCCGCATTCGTTTCAGGATGTGGGTTGTTTGGCAACGGAGGTGGACAGGCATCACGAACCACCGGATGGGAATACAATTCAGAAGAAACGGGCAATATCCCCTATCTTTCGGGTTACGAACAGGAAGCAGGCCCCGGTTTGGTATTTATCCAGGGCGGCACTTTTACAATGGGCCGCGTGGAGCAAGATGTAATGTACCAGTGGGACAATCATCCGCGAAGGGTTACAGTAGCGTCATTTTACATGGACGAAACTGAAGTGTCGAATCAGGATTTCAGGGAATATGTTTTCTGGCTCAGAAGAATGTATCCCAATGATCCCGAAAAAATCAGGGCAGCGACTCCCGACAGTTCTGTATGGCGGGAAGAACTCGCCTACAATGAACCCTACGTAAACAATTATTTCAGGCATCCGGCCTACAGCGATTATCCGGTTGTTGGTATAACGTGGGAGCAGGCAGAAAAATACTGCTCATGGAGGACCGATCGTGTAAATGAAAAAATTCTTGTTGAACGCGGAATTCTGCAACATGACGACGGTCAGGGCGGACAGAATGTATTTACGACTGATGCCTACCTGGCAGGTTTATATGCCGGAACAGAAGGCGAAGATCCGCAGGAAGCTCCTGACGGAACCACACGCCGGGTAAGATGGGAAGACGGAATTATGCTTCCGAATTACCGACTGCCAACCGAGGCAGAATGGGAATATGCAGCCTACGGTTTGATTGGCAACGTGGAAGATGAAATTCTTACCGACCGGAAATTCTATCCCTGGAACGGAGCCTACCTGAGAGAAGATGACAGAAAAAACAAAGGCAGACTGAAAGCCAACTTTACCCGCGGTCGTGGTGACCTCATGGGTATGGCCGGAGCCTTAAACGATAACGCCGATATTACTTCTCCTGTATTCTCTTATGATCCCAACGATTACGGACTTTATTGCATGTCGGGTAACGTGAACGAATGGGTTTCAGACGTTTACCGTCCGTTGTCATTCATGGACGTGAATGAATTCCAGCCATTCAGGGGAACTGTTGTCACAGAATACCGGCGAGATGCCAACGGCGATTTGATTCGTAATGAATACGGGGAACTGGTAAAAGATACCATTGCCGATTACCGAAATTTCGAAGACGGCAACGCCGATTCGCAGATTGTGGAATCAGGCGACTGGAATGCTGCCGATGAAAACAGAACAACCAACGATATGTATGTTAAAGATGACCGCCAGGGATATTTCTCATCACTTATCAGCGATGAAGTAAGAGTTTACAAAGGCGGCTCGTGGAAAGATCGTCCTTACTGGCTGGTGCCCGGAACAAGACGCTACCTCGAGCAAACCAGAGCTCAAAGCGACATTGGTTTCCGCTGTGCCATGACAAGGGTTGGAAGTCCTGAAGGATTCTAAAGAAATTATAACGTTCACCACAAACCTCATTTTTAACCGAATGAGGTTTTTTTATTTCCGATATGACCATCGAAAAAATTTACAGCATTTTTAAAAATTCGGCACAGGTAGTTACCGACAGCCGGAAAATTGTTGAAGGTTCCCTGTTTTTTGCCCTGAAAGGAGAAAAATTTAACGGCAATGAATATGCAGCCGAAGCACTTGAAAAAGGAGCTTCTTATGCCATTATTGACGAAGAAGAATACGTAAAAGATGAACGGACAATTTTGGTAGATGATGTTCTTGAAACGCTTCAGCATCTGGCAAATTTTCACAGAAAACAATTGGACACCCCCATTCTGGCAATTACCGGATCAAACGGTAAAACCACCACCAAAGAATTAATATCAGCCGTTTTGTCAACCAAATACAATATCAGTTTCACCCAGGGAAATTTGAACAACCACATTGGAGTGCCTTTAACGCTTCTTGCAATGGATGAAAAAACAGAAATCGGGATTGTGGAAATGGGCGCCAATCACCCGGGTGAAATTGGAATGCTGTCAGAAATTACCGATCCGGATTACGGAATCATTACAAACATTGGCAAGGCGCACTTAGAGGGTTTTGGTTCGTTCGAAGCCATAAAAAAAACAAAGGCAGAACTTTTCGATTATCTGAAAAAGAAAAAAGGAACTATATTTTACAACAGAGAAAATCCGATACTAACTGAAATTACTCACAACATTTCAAATAAAATCAGCTTCGGAACATCGGGTGCCGACTTAAACGGGGAACCTGTGCAGTCGCCGCCATTTATTCATGTAAAAGCGAAATTTCCAAAGGGAATTCTGTATCTCAATTCAAAACTTACAGGGAGTTACAATTTTGAAAACATTATGGCTGCGGCCTGTATCGGTCATTATTTCAAAGTCGATCCGCTAAACATTCAAACGGCCATTAAAAACTATTCGCCTCAAAATAACCGGTCGCAACTGATTGAAAAAAACGGATTGAAAATAATAATGGATGCCTACAATGCCAATCCAACCAGCATGCAGGCATCCATCGAAAGTTTCAATACATCTTTTTCAAATCCGAGATTCCTGATTCTGGGAGACATGCTCGAGCTTGGTGATGACACACAAGCTGAACATATAAAAATACTTGCAGAAATAAAAAAACACTCCTTCACAGAAGTGTTTCTTGCAGGACCTGTTTTTGCTGCGGCAGCAAATAATTATCCCTTCAAATCATTCGGGAATTCAGCAGAACTTTGTCGGTTTCTCGCCAAAAACCCATTAAAAGAAGGAGCAGTCCTTATTAAAGGATCCCGGGGGATCCAACTTGAAAAAGTGCTGCAATATCTTTAATTACTTTCCGGTTTTTCAACATTCAGCACATCAGCGATGGCTTTTTCAAACGTGTCTTTTGGCAACGCTCCCATAGCCATTTGCGGCTGGCCTTCGACAGGCACAAACAACAACGACGGAATGCTCTGAATACCAAACATACCTGCCAGTTCCTGTTCTTTTTCTGTGTCAACTTTGTAAATAACGATTTTATCGCCGTATTCTTCCTGCAATTCTTCCAAAACAGGGGCTACCATTTTACATGGGCCACACCAGTCGGCATAAAAGTCAATCAGCGCCGGCTTATCGCCTTCGTATTTCCACTCTTTGTTTTCTTCAAAATTGAATACTTTCTCTTTAAAACTCTCTTTTGTTAAAAATTCCAACATATCAAAAAATTTAAATTATTTCGTATTTAAAAATCTACATATATAAATGTGTCAAATATAATGCCACTGCATCTCTCACAAAATATAAACCATGAGTTTAGACAAATAGTTGTAATTTTGTCACGATTTTTTTCATAGTTGACAGAAAACATTAACATTTGCTCCAATTTTGGCAGAATAATGAACGAACAGTTAAAAAGCAAAATATTCGGGACAATATCAAATGCAGCGTCAGATTTAAACCAGGAAACGTATGTAATTGGCGGATTTGTCCGTGACCTGTATTTGAAACGCCCTTCGAAAGACATCGATATTGTAACCCTTGGAAGTGGAATCAAACTGGCGGAACATGTTGCTAAAAAATTAACGCCCAGTCCGCAGGTTAACGTTTTTAAAAATTTTGGAACCGCCCAATTAAAGTATAAAAATTACGAAGTTGAATTTGTGGGCGCCCGCAAAGAATCGTACCAGCGCAATTCGAGAAAACCAATTGTTGAAAACGGAACACTCGAAGACGACCAGAACAGGCGCGATTTTACAATCAATGCACTGGCACTCGGGCTAAACCAGCACAATTACGGTAAACTGATTGACCCGTTTGGCGGCATGAAGGATTTAAATGAAAAAATCATCCGGACCCCACTCGACCCGGACATTACTTTTTCCGACGATCCGCTCAGAATGATGCGTGCCATCAGGTTCTCGACCCAGCTCGGGTTTGAGATTGAACCAAAAACGTTGCAGGCTATTGCCAAAAACCGGGAACGGATAAAAATTGTTTCCGGCGAACGTGTTGCCGATGAACTGAATAAAATGATGCTTTCATCCAAACCGTCAGTCGGATTCAAACTGCTCGACGAAACCAGTCTTCTAAAAATTATTTTTCCGGAACTGGCAGATATGAAAGGAGTGGATGTAGTGAAAGGAATCGGCCATAAAGACAATTTCTACCATACTTTGGAGGTGCTCGACCGAATTGCGCCACATACCAGCAATCTATGGCTGCGCTGGGCGGCGCTTTTGCACGATATTGGCAAGCCTCCGACCAAAAAATATATTGAAGGTCAAGGCTGGACTTTCCATTCACACAACTTTGTTGGGGTAAAAATGATACCCCGCATTTTCAGAAAGCTGAAACTTCCGCTCAACGAAAAAATGAAATATGTGCAAAAAATGGTCAGTTTGCATATGCGCCCGATTGTACTCTCGGAAGACGAAGTGAGTGATTCGGCAGTACGCCGGTTACTTTTTGAAACAGGTAACGACATCGATGAACTAATGACTCTGTGCGAAGCCGACATAACTTCGAAAAACCCGGAAAAAGTTAGGCGATACATGAAAAACTTCAAAATTGTGCGGCGCAAACTTAAAGAAATTGAAGAGAAAGATGCAATCCGTAATTTTCAGCCACCTGTTTCGGGAGAACTGATTATGGAAACTTTCAGCCTGCCGCCAAGCCGGGAAGTAGGCATTATAAAAGACGCCATAAAAGATGCTATCCTCGATGGGGAAATTCATAACAATTTTGAGGAAGCGTACAGTTTTATGCTGAAAAAAGCGAAAGAACTTGGTATTGAAAAGAGAAATTAAGGTGTTGTTTTCAACCGTAACAGAACCGGAAGGTGGTCGCTGAAACCTCCGTTATACCTGTAACCAATAAAAGTACGGTTCGTTTTTATTCCTCCGTATCGTTCATCTTTTTCAAGCAAAAAAGGGAGCTTTACAATTTGAGCCAACTGTGAACTGGTAGTAAAACCTGTCTCATCCAGCAAAAGCGAACCGGAGACCATTACCTGATCAAAAACCGACCATTGGGACTGGTATTTTATGGTTCCGATTTCCTCACTTGTCCATTTTTCTGACAGATTTACAATATCGGCGAGACCAAATTTTTCTTCCACATCTTTTGTCTTTAAAAAACGGGCTATACTTTCATCCTGCGGCTGATCGTTAAAATCTCCCATCAGAATAACCTTGGGATTACTGTGATTTACCTGCAGGGTATCGTAAAGATTTCGCAAAGTTTGAGCAGCCAGGTTTCTTAACGACTGCGTTTCCAGCAAACCGCCATACCTCGATGGCCAGTGATTTACAAAAAAATGCAGTGTGTCGGTTTCATTTAAAATCCCCGATACGTAAAGTATTTCGCGTGTTTTTTCAACAGCACCGCTTTCATGCAATAAAGGATGATACCGGTAGAAAAGCGGGTAGAAAACATCTTCGTTGTATAAAAATGCAACATCGATACCACGTTCGTCCGGCGATTCTTTGTGAATAATTTTATAGGGATACCTTTTGAGAGGAGTGTCGGTTAAAAGTTTTTCAAGAACGAAGCGGTTTTCAATTTCACAAAGTCCAATCACTTGGGGAGGTTCCCATCCCGATGAATTCAAAATCACTTTGGATATATTCAGCAGCTTTTCATTTAGCTTACTGTTTGTCCAGCGCCGATCGCCCCCGGGAGTAAATTCTTCATCGATGGTTGCCGAATCGTCTTGAGTATCGAATAAATTTTCGACATTGTAAAATAAAACCGAAAAAGCATCAGGGTGGTTTTGTGCATAAATTTGAACAGAAAAAATCAGAAAAGCAGTAAGGAAAAGAAAAAACCTATTCTTCATCTTTCTTTTTCTCGATTCGTTCGAATGCGCCGAGATCGGGACCATCTTCACCTGTGCGGTCCTTGTTCATAATATCGAGCGGGAATTTCTCTGCATATTCTTCTTTTCCAATGTCTTTGGCGGCTGACAAAGTATCCAGAGAATAGTCGTATTCTTCAAACGGATCGACAAAATTCGGTTTATAATTTGCGCCTTTCCATACGCTTTTAAAATTGTCGTTGTTTGAAATATTGAAAGTATCGGGAACCTGGATAATGCAATGATCGAATTCGTAATTAAAAACATTTTCCATGTTGTTCCCCAGTTCAATTTCTTTGGCATTGTTTCCATAAATAATGCTGTTGCCAAAAAAGGCTTTCTGTAAATCGCCGGTGTGTGTAACCTTGGAGCCATCAGCCTGTTGAACAACCAGCACATTTGATAGAACCAGAGAAGAAGTTGAACGGGAACGGCTGGAATAGTTTCCCCAGAAATTGGCAATGGTAGTGTGGTAAAACTCGTATTCGCCGCCCACCAGTAAAGCAGCAGCATAAAAACCACAATTGGCTATAACATTATTGTATCCGGTAATTTTTGATTTCAACGCAAAAAGGCCGGCATAAGCCATATTTTCTATCCGGGCATTGGAAAGCTGAAGTGAGGCAAATCCCTCTTCTTCAATTGTTCCGACCTGCAAACCGATATTTGCATTTTTTATGTTTGTATAATTGAATACATTGTCGTGGCTGCCGGAGAACAGAATAATACCGTTCCATTGATCGGGAATATTTTTATAATTGTCTTCCAGCCGATCGGATAAAAACCGTATGGGTTCCTGGAAAGTTCCTTCGGCCTTTACAGTTCCTTTTACATACATGCCGGCACCTTTATGAAAATGAATTCGTGTTCCGGGCTCTATTGTCAGTGTCGACAAACTGTCGACAAACGCATAATCGTAAACCAGGTAAGGTTTATCCGAAGTCCAGGTTGTTGTTTCAATTGTTTCTCCTTTTATCAGTTTAAAATCCTGGCCATAGGCAACAAGTTTTATATTCTGAATATTTGAATTGGTAGTAAATTCAATAGAATCCTGAACAACCATCGGAAGATTTTGTCCGGTTGGATCGATGGTTACTTCAACAAAAATAAAAATACTGTCGCGGGCAGGTACTTCAATTTCATAAGCTTCGTTGGTTGATTCTCCGTTTACATTCAGCCTGAAATTGGAAAAATCGCCACCGGCAACGCGTATCCTGGAAATAAGAATGTTTTCATCGTAAGGATTGTAAACTCTCAGATGCTGGGTTGTAGAACCAATTGTGGTAAAAATAGTATCGAAAGTGATGGTGTCGTTCGAAAACTGAATTTGGGCATCCGGTGAATTCATATACCCCTCGTCTTCGCATGAAAAAAGCGAAACCAAGACCATGACTACTGTCAATATTTGAAGCAGATATCTAACCAATTCCCGGATTTTAATTATTAAACGTGTTTCCGATACACTTATTATCGCAAATATAAAAAATCAATTTACAACTTTTAACATTTATTTACAACTTTTGTTTTTTTCAACATCTTTTTTTGAAATCACCCATAAACCCAGTATTGTGATAAGCCCGTTTAATATCAGCAGTTCGAAACCAAACCTGTAGCCGTTAAACAACTCTTCAGAATATTTGGAAATAAAGAAACAGATAACAGGAGATGCAATTCCAACCAACGGTACCAGCTTGTCAATTACTTTCTTTTTCGAATAGATTCCAAATACAAAAAGTCCCAGAATCGGTCCGTATGTATAACCGGCAACAGTAAAAACTGCCACAACAATGCTTTCGTCGCTGATGGCGCGGAAACCTAAAATGACAACTATCAGAAGTACAGAAAACATGATATGCGCGCGCTTTTTAATAATTTTCTTTTTCGACTCTTCCTTATACTTATCGATATTCAAAAAATCCACACTAAAAGAAGTTGTCATTGCGGTTAGCGCAGAATCGGCACTTGAATAGGCAGCGGCAGTAATACCCAGCAAAAATGCAATACCAACCGGCAAACTTAAATGGTTGAGCGCAATCAGCGGGTAAAGTTCATCGGTGGTTTCGGGAATTGCAATTCCGGTTTGTTCGGCAAAAATGTAAAGCAGAACGCCCAGGCAAAGAAAAAGAAAAACCGCTGCCAGAAACGAAAGGCTAAATACAATCATGTTTTTCTGGGCCTCTTTTTTGTTTTTACAGGTCAGGTTTTTCTGCATCATATCCTGGTCCATTCCAACCATTACAATGGTAATAAACATTCCTGCAAAAAACTGTTTGAAAAAATTATTCCCGGTGCGCCAGTCCCAAAAAAATATTTTGGAAGTACGGTGCGACGAAATCCGCTCAACTACTTCTGCCCCGTCAAAATTTAATGTATTGGTAATTGCAATTATTGTGAAAATTACCGCACTGACCAGAAAAAAAGTTTGCAGGGTATCTGTCCATACAATTGTTTTAATTCCTCCTTTAAAAGTATATACCCAAATAAGGGCAATAGTTACGATAACTGTCACGGTAAACGGAATATTAAAAGCATCGAAAAATGCAATCTGCAAAACTCCCGCCACCAGATAAAGCCGAAAAGCAGCCCCTACTAATTTTGAAATAAGAAAGAAAAACGAACCGGTTTTATAGGAACTTATTCCAAAACGCTGATCCAAAAAAGTGTAAATAGAAACCAGGTTCAGTTTGTAATAAAGTGGCAGCAAAATACCGGCAACCAACCAGTAGCCCACAATATTTCCGAACACAAATTGGAGGTATGAGAAAGCGGTGCTCCCCACTTCTCCCGGCACCGAAATAAAAGTAACACCAGACAGAGTAGCGCCTATCATTCCGAAAGCCACCAAAAACCAGGGCGATTTGCGGTTGGCATTAAAAAAAGCCTGTGTGTCGGCATCACGCGAAGTTAACCACGAAATGCCCATCAATACCAGGAAGTAACCTAAAACCAAACTTAATACAAGTAAAGGACTCATAAAATGAACTATTCAAAATCGGGGTATAACAAATATTTTCTTCTCACATTTTTGTATTGCTCCAGATCAGATTGCCAGCTTTTTCTAATTTCTTCCTCGCTCCGGCCTTCCCTTATTTTTTTAATCAGTTCATCGGTTCCGGCAAGCAGGTTAAACCATCTTTCGCGGGTAAGAAACTCTTCTTCATTTTTATACTGATGATAGAAATCCATAAAATATTTCAATGTAAAATCAGGAGCTTCATTCAGCTTTCGCAAATCCACACCGTAACATTTTTCGCCCTCATTTTTAGGATTAACGGCGACTCCGGGAATGCTACGTGGGGTAAATGTAAAACTGCCCAACGAAGGTTTTGTTCCGCCAATTACCTGGAACGGGAAGTCAGTTCCGCGTCCGATGCTCA
>Ga0102941_1000792_pt1 | contig 14970 bp, 12 predicted proteins | sample SalPonR2_C_D2_MG_FD_79281 | JGI IMG/M metagenome (GOLD analysis project Ga0102941, IMG submission 79281) | Salt pond soil microbial communities from South San Francisco under conditions of wetland restoration - Salt Pond MetaG R2_C_D2_MG | ecosystem: Environmental > Aquatic > Marine > Intertidal... | reverse complement strand
GTGCGGCGCGGCTCCGGAAAAGGCGCTTCCGAGTCAAGGTCGGACTCGGCGGCCTGCGACGCGCAACCGCCTGCCGTCGCAACGAGGATCAGCATCAGAAGCTTCCTCTTCAAGTTCCATCTCTGGTGTCCAGGACGACGCTTCTCATGCTCGATGCGAGCGACCATGCCTCTCTCCTTCGTCGGACGACCGAGCGCGAACCTCGACCGGTCGGCGCGGCACCGATCAGAACGCCGCGTCCCGAAACGAGCGACACCGCGCGCTCCAGCGAGGCCCGGCACCCCATGCTCGTCCGTGGCTTTCTCGGGTTCTCGCGACCTTCGCTGTAGAATCTTCGTGCCGCCGGTGAGAAGCGTGAAGTCAGCGGCCGTTTCGAGCTCGGTGCGATATCTCCGCCAACCCCTCGGACACCTACGTCGACGCGCCCCGCATGCGTACAGGCGGGACGCGTCGCTTCGGGGTGCGCGGACGCATCAGTAGGACGTACCGTCCATCCCTTCGGTGCCCACGGCGTGCCCCTCGGGGCTCACGAGGTACCACACCCCGCCGAAGCTCTCGACCTCGTGGCCCTGGACCTGTCCGGGCTCCTCGTCGCGAACGAAGGTGAAGAGCGGCCAGCCGTTGTACACGACGTGCGTCCGCCCGTCGAACACGGCGGTGCCGAGCAGCTCGACGTCGACGCCCTCGCCTGCGGTGAGCTCGCCTTCGGTCGTGAAGGCGGGCCAGGCGCCCAGGCAGTCTCCTGTGCACGAGACGGCCGCGTCGCGCACGTCAGTGGTCATGCGCTCGGGGCCCTGTCCGTGCGTCGCGGGATCGGCGAACAGGTAGAGGGCGCGCCCTTCGCCGTCCGCGAGGTAGCTGCCGTAGGTGTCGTTCTCCATCACTTGGACGGTCGCGCCGCCCATCTCCTGAGCGAACCCGATTCCGGCGAGGAGCGACATCGCCAGAGCCGACAGGATCAGCATGATCGTGCGTTTCATGAGCTCCTCCGTTCCTGAAAGGGTCGGAGAGACGCCTCGTCGACGCCTCGCCATCACCGTAGGGACCGTTCCAGGTGCTCCATGTCGGCGAGACATCATGCCCGCCTCGCCTCAGGCGTCGGGCACCGATGCGCCGTGGACGCCTTGCACGCGGTTCTTGCCCAGGCGCTTGGCGCGGTAGAGGTGTCGATCCGCCCGCTCCAGCAGCTCCAGGACGGTCATCGGCGGCGCGTACGTGGCGACGCCGAAGCTTGCCGTGATCGCGACGGCGCCCGGGTAGCCGTACCGCTGAACCGCCTCCCGGACGCGCTCGGCCAAGCGCAACGCCTGCTCGTGGTCGGCGTCCGGCGCAAGGATGAGGAACTCCTCGCCGCCCCAGCGACCCATCACGTCGCCTGCCCGCAGCAGCGGTCGCACGCTGCGCCCGACCTGCTCCAGGATCCGGTCCGCGACCTGGTGGCCGTGGAGGTCGTTGATGCGCTTGAAGTCGTCGATGTCGAAGAACACGACCGATAGCGGCATGTCGTGTCGCGTCGCCAACGACGTGTAGCGGTGCAGGCTCTCCTCGAGCCCGCGGCGGTTCGGAAGCCGCGTGAGGGCGTCGCGGTACGCCATCTCGCGCATCCTCTCCGTCTCGATCAGGGCCCGCGCGTGATCGTCCTTGCTGCGCGCCAGAGCGTAGAGCATGAGCATCGTCACCGCCAACGCCCCTTCGTACGCCATCAGCTCCGCGATCGCGCCTTCGCTGTCGGCCTCCCACGAGCCGGCGACGAGCCAGGCGACCGTGATCCCGACGGCGACGGCCAGCTGGGCCGCCGACAGGGTCAGCGCCGTTCGCGTGGCGAACAGCAGGTGCGCCAGGACCACGAGCACGATGAAGATCATCGCCACGCCGGGCGTGAGCCGCTGCGCGGCCGGGATCGAGACGCCAGGCCAGAAGAAGCGCGAGGCGACCAGGCCCAGCCAGAAGATCACGATGACCGCGTACGAAACCTCCATCACGGTCCGGGTCGGGATCCGCCTCTGCATCAGGGCCCAGAACGCCCAGCCCAGCTGGAGCACGAGGGCCGGATACCCGTACGTGGCGTACGGCGTGGCGCCCGTGAACCGTCCGAGCGCCAGGAGCGTCGGGACGGCCAGGGCGATCACGGCGAGCAGGAGAGGTCGGTGTCGATCCAGGTTCATGGCCACCTGCACGGAGCGCGGCTGCCGGGAGCAGCGGTTCGCCCGGTGCAACGCGATTGTCGCACCGCCCCCCTCACGGTGCTGTCATTCCCTCCGACGCCGTTCGGGGGCGTCAGTGCGGCAGGCGCGTCTCCAGCAGGCCGTAGCAGAGCGTCCCGAGCCACGCCGAGGCGAACACGACCGTGAACGGCCACAGGCCCGCGCCGACCAGCGCCGCGATCGGCCCGGGGCAGGCGCCGGTCAGCGCCCAGCCGACGCCGAACAGGAGGCCACCGCCGGCGTAGCGTCGCCAGCCGCCGGGCATCGGCTCGGTGACGATGGGCCGCCCGTCCACGGATCGGGCCCCGAACCTGCGTAGCGCCCAGACGGCGATCGCGGCGACCAGCACCGCCGTCCCGATGACCCCGTACATATGGAACGAATCGAACCGGAACATCTCCTGGATGCGGTACCAGGAAACGACCTCGCCCTTCATCAGCACGAATCCGAAGTAGACCCCGATCGCCAGAAAGCGAGCGTCGGTCGGAATCGCCACGGCGGGCCTCACGGTCCGCCCAGCAGCGCCGGCCACAGGAGGTGCGTGGCCGCCAGCCCGCCGGCGAAGAACCCCGCGACCGCGATCGCCGAGGCGGGCTGAAGCTCGGCCAGCCCCATGATGGCGTGGCCCGAGGTGCAGCCTTTCGCCCAGCGCGCGCCGAATCCGACCAGGAACCCGCCCACGACGACGGCCACGAAGCCGGCCGGCGTGCCCAGGCCCTCCCACGAGAAGATCGACGCGGGCACGAAGCCGCCGTCCACGCTCACGCCCAACGCCTCCAGCGCGCGGGCGGTGGCCTCGGCGACGCGGAGAGGCTCCGGGTCGCCCAGGACGACCCCGCCCAGGAGGCCGCCGATCGCGATCCCCGCCACGAGGAGCAGGTTCCAGCCGCCCTGACGGCGCCCGTCGTAGCGGAAGTAGCTCGCGGGGACGTTCGCGATGGCGCAGAGGTGCCGGTAGGAGGACGAGAGTCCGAAGCGTCGGCCGCCGAACACGAGCAGGATCGGGACGACGAGGCCGATGGCGGGCCCGGCGACGAACCACGGCCACGGACCGCGGAGGAGGTCGAGGAGATCCATGATCAGATGGTTTACCAACTCGGTCAACAATGCGTCAAGCGGGGATGCCCATGCGCGGGCCGTCGCTCCCCGTCGCGACGTGGCGCGACGCGCCGGTCAGCGCCACGGGAAGCCCATCCCCTTCCAGCCGGTCCGCATCGAGCGCAGCAGGTCGCGCGTGCGCCAGGCGTCCGCCTCCGGCACCCGGCGAAGCCACGCCCACGCCAGCATCCGCAGCACGCCCGAGACCGCGAACAGCCAGTGGTACGCCGTCCACGTCCCCCCGAACGCGGGCGCCTCGAACCGCCTCAGCGCCACGAGCAACGGTCCCGAGAGCACGCCGCCCAGGAAGCCGGCGACGCCGGTCCCAAGGCTGTACATGGCGATGAACACGACCCGGTTCGTCCGCGGCGCGGACACGAGCGCGAGGTTGAAGATCGCCGGCCCGATCGCGCCCCACGCCACCGCGTCGAAGACGGCCGACAGCCAGATCCACTCCACGCGGCCGGTGAACCCCGCGACGATCCAGGCGCCGGGCAGGAGCAGCCCGGTCAGGAAGGTCCCGATCGCCAGGACGCTCTTGTTGCCGGAGCGGTCCGCGATCCGGCCCCACGCGACCGTCGTCCCCAGCGCGGTGATGGCGGCGACCGAGGACCAGACGGCGACCTGGGTGAAGCTGAGCCCAAGCTCGCCCAGGAAGTACGGAACGACGAACGGCGCGGCCAGCATCACGACGAACTGCCAGTAGAGCGCGAAGACCAGAAAGCGCCGGAACCCTGGATCCCGCCAAGGAAGCGTGACCAGGTCGCGCCAGCGGACGCGCTCGCGTGCGGTGGGCGGATCGAGCTGGACGAGGTAGATCCCCACCCCGATCAGCGCGATCGCGACGGAAGCGACCAGCACGGCCTGGAACGAGAACGGAGCGCCCACCCGGTCCAGGAACGTCCCGGCCGCGAGGTTGGCGATCATGGCGACGACGCCCACGATCCCCGCGCGGAGCCCGAAGTAGCGGCCCCGCTCGCGCTCCGGCACGACGTCGCCCATCCAGGCGGTCCACAACGTGCCGTTCGCGGCCAGGAAGACGCTGCTCACCAACACCAGCACGATCAACGCCGGTGGCCGCCAGGCGTCCGGCATGGGCGTGAGCGGCAGCGACGCCGCCAGCAGCCAGGTCGTGCGCGACGCCAACGCCATCGCCACCGTCAACGCCTTGCGGCGCCCCAGCACCGCGGCCAGGAACGCAACGCCCGGACTGGCGACCTGCGCCAGGAGCGGCACCGAGCCGACCAGCGCGATCTCGGCCGGCGACGCGCCGAGGTGCAGCATGAAGCCGATCAGGACGCTCCCCGACGTCCAGTTGAGGAACACCTGCGTCAGCGACCCCTCGACGACGGAGAGGCGCATGGTGCGACGCACCTGACGGCCGACGCTCGGCTCGAGGTCGCTCAGCCGCGCCGCGGCGCCCGGGGGCGGCGGTGGCTCGGAGACGTGGGCTGGCGACGGTTCGTGCGTCATGCAGCGCGAAGTCTACGTCATACGAACGCTGGCCGGGCGCGCAGACGAGCGATTCGGGTCGCGCCTAGCGCCGGTCCAGGGCGGGCAGCGACGCCGCGACGTGCGGCGTGATGGCGCGCGCCCGGTCCACGTCGACGACGCCGTTCGTGACGAACAGGCAGGTCGCGCCCGCCGCGATCGCCGCCCGTGCGCCCGCCTCGCTGTCCTCGACGACGAGGCAACGATCGGCGGCGACGCCGAGGCGCTGGGCGGCCAGCAGGTACCCGTCCGGCTCCGGCTTGCCGCGAGCGACGTCCTCGACGGAGATCCGCACGGGCAGATGCGCCGCCCAGGCGTGCGGCTCCAGCGAGGCGCGGATCATCGCGTGCGGCGAGTTCGACACGACCGCCCGCGGCACGCTCGCGGCCGCCGTCGCTTCGACCCAGGCCGCGGCGTTGGGCATGGCGCGGGCGCGACCGAGCGCCACGACGAGGTCCTCCACGACGCGCTCCCAGAACGCCTGGGCGTCGCCGCCGAGGCCGTAGCGTGTCTGCAGGATCGTCGTCGTCGTCGCACGATCCGATCCGTGCAGCGAGGCGTGCGCGTCTTCGGGGAGGTCGCCGCCGAACTCGGGCATGACGGCGCGGAGCACCTCGAACCAGATCGGCTCGCTGTCGACAAGGGTGCCGTCCATGTCGAACAGCACGGCAGCGTACTCGCGGGGATCCAGCGTCATCGTGTCGGGCCTCCTCCTCGGGCGCTCGGGGCGCCCGGCTCGCCATCGTCGCTGCCGATTCGAGCCCCCGTCACGTCGAGCAGGAATCGCCGCACCGCCTCCGGATCGGACAGGTCGCCGTAGAGCACCTCGGCCGCCTGATCGTCACGCACCGCGACGAGGGCGGGGGTGGCGAACACCCGGAAACGGATCGCGACGAGCGGATCGCGAAGGACGTCGATCACCTGCGCGATCGTGACCGGAAGGCCGGCGTCGCGAATCGCTTCCTGGAGGTGGCTCCGGGCGCGGTTGGAGCGGGGGGCGTCGCCGGTGACGAGGAGGGCCAGCGGGCCGCTCTCGTCCGGGGCCACGGGGGGCGGGTCGGTGCGGCGGGCGTCGCGCATCAGTCGTTCCTCCGGACGTCGTCGCTGGACGGGTCGGGCGTCGATTCACGTCGCGTGCCGCCCGATCGCGCGCCCGGCTCGCGGCGTGCCACGATCCCGGCTTCGTGCTCCGCTTCCGCCTCGTCTTCGAGGCGATCGGCGCGGCGCTCGGCATCGAGGCTGCTTCGTAGCCGTTCCGCTTCGCGGGCCGCTTCCTGTCGGTGCGTCTCGGTCGCGGCCAGGCGATCCTCGAGGTCCCGCCGGCGCCGCGCGCGATCACGGTCGGCCTCGACCCGCTGGGCACGGGCCCGGTCCTCGGCTTGGACCCGGGCGGTGCCCATCAGGACGTCGCTGCCGTAACGGTAGACGCTGGCCAGCTCGATGCCCTCGTTCCCCAGGAGCAGCTCGCGGACCTGGTTCGAGTGCGCCGTGCCTCGCGACTTGACGATCGACAGGGCCCGGTTCCGCTCGCCGCCCAGGACGCGATAGTCCAGCGTGATCCAGGTGTCCGCGATCGTGCTGGTGTGGCTGAGCGTGGCCTCGCTGCTGGGCTCGTCGTTGTTCGTGAGCGACGTCATGAGCGTGGTGATGTTCCGTGAGCGCGTCAGGGACAGGACGTACTCGATCGCGAGGTAGGCGTCGTCGACGTGACTGGCCTTCTGCAGCGCCGAGACCGGGTCGATCACCAGCAGGGCCGGCTTCACCTCGTCCAGGAGCTGCTGTATCCGGATCACGTGCTGCTCGGCCGAGGACTCCCAGGCGGCCCTGAACCGGACGGCGACGCGTCCGCGCTCGATGTGGGGCGCGAGGTCGATCCCGACGGAGGCGACGTTGCGGACGATGTTGGAGGGGGGCTCGTCGAAGCTCAGGAACAGCGCGGTCTCGTCCCTCTCCGCGGCGGCCAGCGCGAACGAGGCCGCCAGCGTGGACTTCGACGTCCCGGGCGCCCCGGAGATGAGGAGCGTCGATCCGCGGAAGATGCCTCCGCCGAGAATCGCGTCCAAGTGGGGGATGCCGCTTCCGACACGCTCCACGCTGGCCACCTCGGGTGGGAACGTGGCGGTGAGCGGGAGGTGGACGCCGCCTTCGTCGACGATCATCGGGATGTCGTCGGTCGCATGGGGCGAGCCTCGGTACTTGACGATGCGTAGGTGTCGCGCCAAACGCCGGCCACTGGACGTCGTGGACAGCGTGATCGACGTCGACAGCAGGAACTCGATCGCGTCGAGGTAGGCGCGACCCGACGTTCCCGTCTCGGTCCGCTTGCAGGTGAGCAGCGTCGCGAACCCCCGCTCCCGGCTCCACTCGTCGATGCGGCGGATCTCGGTGATCGCGGTCGCTTCGTCCGGCTGCAATGCCAGCAGCTGGTCGATTCCGTCGAGGACGATCCAGGCGGGGGCGCTCTCGGCGGCGAGGGCGTCCAGGACGGCAAGCAGCCCTTCGACGTCGAACGCGCCCGCGACGTGATCCGACAGCTGCGGTCGTCCGTCCACCAGCCGCACCCGATCCCCCATCGCCAGAGCGTCGCCCCACGGGAACGATCTGGTGTTGCGACGGAGCTGCTCGGGAGGCTCCTCGAACGACACGACGATGGACGAGCGTCCCTGCCGCGCCGCCAACGCCGCGACTTGGAGGGCCAGCACGGTCTTGCCGGAGCCCGCCCGGCCGCTCAGGAGGGTCGTGCCGATCCGCGGCAGGCCGCCACGCGTGGCGGTGTCCAAGCCGGGCAAGCCTGTCGGTGTCTTCTCGATGCCGAGACGCGTCGTCACGGGGCGTGCTCCTTTCCTGGGGGTCGTGGTGGTCGTCACTCCGCCGCCAACGGAAGCGGTACGCGCTTCTCGAGGAGCCATACGAAGTCCTCCTCGCTCAGCGGCACGCTGTAATGGTAGCCCTGGCCCAGCGAGCAGCCCAGCGCCAGAAGGGCGTCGCGTTGCTCGGGTAGCTCGATCCCCTCGGCGATCACGGTGGCGCCGGTGGACGATCCGATCGTGAGCACGGACGCGACGATGTCACGGCTGTACGGATCGTGGGGCAGGCCTTGCACGAACGTGCGATCGATCTTGATGTCGTCGAACGGGTAGTTCTTCAGGTACGCCAGCGAGGAGTAGCCGGTTCCGAAGTCGTCCAGCGAGAGCTTGACGCCCAGCGCGTGCAGGGCGTCCAGGCAGTCGCGGAGACGGGCGCTCTCGTCGACGAAGACGCTCTCGGTGATCTCGAGCGTGAGGCTGCTCGCAGGAACGCGGTAGCGCGTCAGGATCTCTTCGACGTCCGCCACGAAGTCGCGGTCGGACAGCTGCTCTACGCTGACGTTCACCGAGATCTCGACGATGTCCAGACCGTCGTCCTGCCAGGCGCGGAGCGTCCGGCAGGCGCGATCGAGGACCCAGCGCCCGATCGGCACGATCAGGCGGCTCGTCTCCGCGACGGGGATGAACGCTCCTGGCGAGAGGAGTCCCCGCTTCGGGTGGTTCCAGCGGATGAGGGCCTCGCCCGCGACGAGGCGACCGCTGGCCAGCTCGACCTTGGGCTGGAAGTGGAGCTCGAACTCGTCGTTCTTCAGCGCTTCGCGCAGCTCGTACGCGAGCTGCACCCGCCCGCGTGCCGCCCGGTCCAGATCGGCCGTGAACGCCTGACCGTTCGTGGCGGACCCGAAGCGGCTGGCGTTCAGGGCCACCTCCGCTTCTCGCAGGAGCCCATCGACCGGCCGCGGCTCCGGTCCGAGGAGGGTGTACCCGTAGTGTGCGGCGACGTCGAGCTCGAACCCTTCGATGAAGAACGGCTCGGCGAACGCGCCGTCGCGGCTTCCGAACAGCTGGGCGCTCAGCGACGTCTCGGACTCGTGATCGGGGAGGAAGACGGCGAAGGCGTCCCCGCCGGTCCGCGCGACCAGGCCGCCCCTGCCCGCGACGGCGGCGAGGCGGTCGCCGACGGCGGCGAGCAGGGCATCGCCGATCGGGAAGCCTTGCGCTTCGTTCACGCCGCGCAGCTCGACGAGGTCCAGGGTGACGAGGGCGGCCCGTTCCGGCCAGGGGCGCTGCTCGAGGTAGGTGGCCAGGTTCCGGGTCAGGCCGTCGCGCGACAGGTAGCCCGTGAGCGGATCCTCGTACGCGATCCGCTCCAGGGCCGACTCGGCCTGCTTCCGTTCGGTGATGTCGACGTGCATGACGACCGCGCCTGTGGGCCCGCCACCGGAGCGAAGCGGCGTGGCCGCCAGACGGAACCAGCGCTCCTCGCTGGGCGAATGGCACGGGTACTCGTGCACGAACGACGTTCGCTGGCCAGCGAGGATGGCGCGCAGCCCGGCCGCCACGTGGGCGCCCGAAGCGGCGTCCTCGCCCGCGGCGTCGTCGCAGGCCGCCAGGTAGTCTGTCCCGACGTGATCCTCGTCCGCGTCGTTGTCGCGTGCGAACGCCCGCCAGCGGTCGTTCACGCTGGTGATCACGCCGAGCGTGTCGAGGACCGCGATGTTCGCGGGCAGCGAGTCGATGAGCGCCTTGCGCGTCGCGAGCTCGCTCGCGAGCTCGCTCTCCTGCCGCCGCAGCCGCTCCATCATGTCCCGGCGCCCGGTCACGTCTCGGAGGCCGACGGCGAGACCCTCCTCGGTCGGGTCCGCCCAGATCTCCAGCCATCGGGCGCTGGTCGCATCGAACGCTTCGAAGCGGACCGAGACGCCGTCGCGCATGGCGCGGCCGATCTCGCTGCCGGTACGGGTCCCCATCACCCCCGGCAGAACGTCGTCCAGGCGCTTGCCTGCGACCGGCATGTCGCGCCCCGGTCCGGCCATGCGGATCGCTGCGGTGTTGGCGAACGTGATCGTCCAGTCGGCGTCGATCGTGACGAAACCGTCCGTGAGGCGCCCCAGGGTGGTTCGAAGGCGCTGGTCGAGGCGCTGCGCCCGGAGCTCGACGCGCTTGCGCTCGTCGATGTCCTGGAACGCGCCCTGCACGCCCGTGATCCGGCCCCAGGCGTCACGGACCGCCTCGCCGGCGGTTCGGACCCAGATCCGTCGCCCGGTCGCGGTGACGATCTGCAGCTCCTGGTCGTACGGCACGCCCTCGTGCAGGGTCCGCTCGAACAGGGCGCGGAGCAGGCCGCGATGCTCGGGCGCATAGTGGTGGATCCCCTCGTCCGCCGTGAGCTGCGTGCCGGGCGGCATCTCGTGGATCTCGCAGACCCGGTCGGACCAGACCATCCTGCGCGTCTTGGCGTCGACGTACCACCCACCGAAGCGCGCGATGCGGCCAGCGATCTCCATCACCCGGCGCTGCTCGTCGAGCGCCAGCTGCGCCTCGACACGGTCCGACACGTCTTGAACGACGCCCGAGACGTACATAGGGCGGCCGTGCTCGTCACGTCCGAGATCCCCACCGAGGTGGACGTGCCGAACGTCGCCTCCAGCGGTCCGCAGCCGAACCGTGTCGTACGCCGGCCCTTCCCCGCCCTCGACGGTGGCCTGGAGCGCCCGGAACCTGGCCGCGTCGTCGGGATGGATCATCCCCCGAAGCCGGGTCAACGTCGGCGGGGCGGCGTCCGGGGCGAAGCCCAGGATCCGCAACGCCTCGGGCGACCAGGCGAGCTCATCGGTGCCGACCTTCCGACGCCACGAGCCGATCCGGCCGATGCGCTGCGATTCGATCAGCATCGCGGCGTGCCTCTGAAGCTCCTGCTGTCTGTCCTGGATCTCCCGTTCCGCCGTGGCGCGCCGATCGAGCATCGCGTTCAGCGCGGTGCCGAGCCGCGCCATCTCGTCCCGACCGCGCACGTCGGCCCGTGCGGAGGCGTCGCCCTGAGCCACGCGGTCGACCACGCGCACCAGCCCGGCCGCGGGACGACCGAGGCGCCGGTACAGGAACCAGGACGCGACGAGGCTCAGGAGCGCGAAGAGGACCGCGGAGCCGCCCAGCGCCCGAGCGACGGCCACCACGGTCGTTTCCGCTTCGGCGCGTCGGGAACGGAGCAGGTCCGAGACGACCGACTCGACCGTGGCGCCCAGCTCGGCCATGCGCGTCATCGTCACGGCCGCCGGTGCCGGCACGCCCAGCACGCCTCGTGTCGGGCCGATCGTGGCGCGGCGAGCGAGGCGGGGATCGTCGAACGCGCCGGCGGCGAGCGCCGCCATCTCGTCGAGAGCGTCGACCGCTCGTTGCACCGAGGGCGCTGCGGGGCGCATCTCGCTCAGGTCCGCCCGGACGAGCCGCAGCTCACGAAGGAACGCCTGGTACGACGCCTGGCCGACGGGGTCCAAGAGGAGCGCGTCGCCGGCCAACGACAGGTCGGCGGCGCGCTGCTGCAACGCGGCGAGCGGCTGGACCTGGAGCAGATGGCGTCGCGACTGCTGCGTGGACCAGGCGGCGAGCACGATCAGGGCGACGCAGCCGGCGAAGCTCAGGATCGTCAGGAGCCGGGCCGCCGCCGACACGCTGACGGGACGGGCGCCGCCCGGCGCCCCGGCGGCGGGACCGTCGTGGACCGTCGATCCGGCGTCCGGGCGTGACCGGCGCCGTGCGTCCGGCACGCGCGTCATGGGTCCGCCACGTGGCGGCTGGTCAAGCACGCGGGAGCCGGTCCGCAGCCAGAGGGGCCGGGCTGCCGGGCGGACCCCGGCCGTCTCCGCGAAGGCCGCGGCACGGTTCGACGCTGCCGATCGCGCGGTGAGAAGCGGACCTCGTCTGGGGTTCGGACGTCACGGACGACACGGCCGAGGCGGCGTATCGAGTGACGAGTGATGGTTGAATCGCGTCCATAGCGGCCAGAGGATATGTGATCGGGTCACACAGACTCCTTACACGCGATACGAACGTTCAGGAGCCGATCGTCGCCGCGCGTCCGGCGCCCGGAGCGCTACGCGACGAGCGTGAGCCCGCGCCGCCGCACGCCTGGGAGGCCGCCACCGTCGCCCTCGCGCGGCTGAATCCACAGCCGCACCAGCTGCGGCAGGACCGTGGCGAGCAGCGCCGCGAGGCTCCCGATCACGAACAGCCACGCTGCAGAGGATGGCGCCTCGACCAGATACAGAACGCTTCCCACCAGGTAGAACCCGTGTCCGGCCACGGCCAAGCGATCCTGCACCCGTTCCAAGCGACGACGTTCACGACCACGCATCGGCATTGCGCACCTCCCGACCGAGAGGACGACGGTAGCAGTCGCCTCGCGGCCGAGGTGTCGGATGCGATCCCCGAACCCCGCCGAACGTCAGCCGCCCAGCCGGATGGTGCTGCCTTCCGACGTCAGCTCCAGGGTGACCGTGAAGCCGGCGAGGGGCGCGTCGGCGTCGATCTCGACCGCCACACGGAAGGTTCCGTGGTTGGGCGTCTCGTCGCCACGCAGCATGAGGATCGACACCAGCGTCTCGAGGTCGTCACGTTCGGTCAGATCCACGTTCAGCGCGTCCGTGAGCGCTTCGGTCCCGACGTACGTGTAGGTGCAGGCGTCCAGGTCGCATTCGCCGCGCGCGAACGGAAGCTCCAGGACGACGTCCCTCGTGAACGACACGGAACCGTTCACGTCGTCTCGGAGCGTCGCTGCCAGCACCGCGCGGCTGATCGTGAACGTTTCGGGATGGTCGGCGACCGAGCTGCCTGCCGGCCCGGTCAGCGTCACGCGATTCTCGAGCCCGGCGTTGGTGTGGAATCCGGCCAGGCTGAAGCCGCGAAGGTCCTCGTCCATGTCGGGAACGTCGAAGCTGCGGGTCTCGTCGAGATGGCTGACGCTCTGCGTCGCGAGCGTACCGTCGTCGAGCGTGGCGGTGACCACCTGGCCGTCGACGCCCAGGGGATCGCCGACCGAGAGCGGCGGCACGAACGCTGCCACCAGGCCGCAGCCGGCGAGCAGCATCGCCACGCCGGCGATGCCGGACGAGATCGCGGCCAGGCGGGCGCGGCCCGCTCGCTTGGGTTGTCGTGCGGGGGTACGAATCATGGTGCCTCCTACGGTGGGAAGGTCGATACCACCGCGGAGGCCCGTCGTTCGCCCATCGGCTCGGATCGGGGTCTCTCCTGCGATGGCCGGTTGCGCTACTGGCTCCGCCTGCTCCAAGCGCCCAAATACGGAACAGGCTTCATCGCCGCCATCGAACGAACGTCCTCGGGGCCGTGCGGCGCCGAGATCGTCGGCAGGATACGCCCCGCGATCGCACGAGCTTCTTACGCCGAAGCGTGAACGGATGACCTCGTCGCCGCACGCCATGCCACCTCGGGATCCGAGCTCGGGTTCGATAGTCTGGGGTGTCGTGCGCGACCCAGAGGAAAGGGACGAGGATGGCTGAAGGCGCGACGGACGCGGGGCGCCTTCGGCGCGAGCTGGGTACGTTCGGCGCCGTGATGATGGGTCTCGGCAGCATCGTCGGCACCGGCGTGTTCGTCTCGATCGGCGTCGCCGCGGGCATCGCCGGGCCGTCCGTCGTCCTGGCCATCGCGATCGGGGCCGCCGTCGCCACCTTCAACGGCCTGTCCAGCGCCCAGCTGGCCGCCGCACAGCCCGTCTCGGGAGGCACGTACGAGTACGGCTACCGCTACCTCACGCCCCGCCTCGGCTTCACCGCCGGCTGGACGTTCCTCCTCGCCAAGAGCGCGTCGGCCGCCACCGCCGCGCTGGGGTTCGCGGGCTACGCGCTGGGCGCGTTCGGGATCGACGCACGCGCACCGCTGGTGCCGCTGGCGCTGCTGCTGGTCGCCGCCCTGACCGGCGTCGTCCTCGCCGGCATCCGCCGCTCCAACGCCACCAACATCGCCGTCGTCGCCGTCACCCTCGCCAGCCTGACGTTCTTCGTCCTCGCCGGCGTGCCGACCCTGATCGAGCGGGGCGGCGCGGCCTTCTCGCCGTTCCTGGACCCCGAGCCGGGGCGTGGCGGCCTGCCTGCGCTCCTCTACGCCTCGGCGCTCATGTTCGTCGCGTACACGGGGTACGGCCGCATCGCCACCCTGGGCGAGGAGGTCCGCGACCCCGCTCGCACCATCCCCCGCGCGGTCGTGACGGCCCTGGTCGTGGTGATGCTCCTCTACGCCGCCGTGGCGACCGTCGCCGTCGGGACGACCGGCGCGGGCGCGCTGTCCGCCGTCGGCGCCCGCACCGCCCCCCTCGAAACCGCCGCCGCCGGCTTCGGCGTGTCGTTCGCGCCCCACGTCCTGGCGATCGGAGCGGTCACCGCCATGGTGGGCGTCCTTCTGAACCTGATCCTGGGCCTCTCGCGGGTCCTCCTGGCCATGGGCCGACGACGCGACATGCCCGCCCTGTTCGCTCGCGTGAACACGTCGGGCACCACGCCCGTCCCCGCCGTCGTCGCGGTCGGCGTGCTGATCGCGGGGCTGGCGCTTCTTGGCGACGTCCGGACCACCTGGTCGTTCAGCGCCTTCACGGTCCTCGTGTACTACGCCATCACCAACCTCGCCGCGCTCCGCCTACCGCCGGAGGCGCGCCGGTTCCCTCGCTGGGTTTCGCTCGCCGGTCTGATCTCCTGCCTCACGCTGGCGCTCTTCGTCGATCCGACCGTGCTGGCGGTGGGCGCGGGGCTGCTCGTGGCCGGGTTGGCGTGGCACGAGGCGGCGCGGCGCCGCCGCCGAGGCTGAGCGGAACGACGCGAGCCGGTCGACAGGCCTGCGGCCATGCCGGCGGGCACGCCGGCCGTGCGCGGAGCCGACGCGGCGCCGGCCCACCAACCTCAGTTCAGGGCCGGGGGAGGCGGCGGCGGCACATCGTTGCCCTTGCCGTCCAGGCTGCCGCGTTGCCGGCCGTCTTCGAGCACCACCCATCCGGCGGTGCGGTCCACGCCGTCGAGCGTCGCCTGGGCGCGATAGAGGCCCGCGTCACCGGTGGCGGCCGTGGCCGCGAACGGCTTCGACTCGGCCTCGCCCAGGCGCGCGACGCCGAACACGCCACCGCTGGCGATCGTGCCTTCGATCTCGATGACGCCGTCGTCCGAGGACAGCGTCACCTCGTCACCGTCGACCTCCCCGTGCAGCCACACGCCCACCTCGTGGTTGCACACGTAGCCGCGGACCGACCGGGCCTCGTCCGGTCCCGAGGCGTCGTCGACGACGACCGCGAGGAACAGCTCCTCGTCGACCGGGCCGACGTGCGCGCCCGGCACTTCGGTCGCGTTCAGGGTCGTCTGATCGAGGCG
>Ga0102941_1000788_pt1 | contig 15011 bp, 10 predicted proteins | sample SalPonR2_C_D2_MG_FD_79281 | JGI IMG/M metagenome (GOLD analysis project Ga0102941, IMG submission 79281) | Salt pond soil microbial communities from South San Francisco under conditions of wetland restoration - Salt Pond MetaG R2_C_D2_MG | ecosystem: Environmental > Aquatic > Marine > Intertidal... | reverse complement strand
AGATATATACGTAGGGATCCAGGGCATTATGCCTTTTTAGCCACAAGCTAAGATAGTACGCCTTAATCCTGTAAAATGCATCAAAACTGTACCGCTCATCATTGCGTGTTAATCTACCGGGCGGGTCATTCCATAGCAAAAGCGCCTCAGGTAATTTAGCAATTTTCACACCATTTTCCAGCCATCTGAGCCATAATTCATAATCTTCAGGAAAATTTCCATCTCTAAAGCTTCCCATTTCTTGTTCCACAGACTTACGCCACATAGCGGTTGGGTTTACAATAGGCGATTCAACGAACCTGTTGGCTAAAATATCTTCATAACTCACCAATGAATTATTCCAATCTACAAATCGCTTAATACCTGCAGCCTCCTGGGCATCTCCTCCAAATTTAACGAGTGAACCAACAGCTCCGTAATCGTGATTTTGCTCTAAAAAGTCTAATTGTTTTTCCAGTTTTGTTGGTAATGCAATGTCATCTGCATCCATTCTGGCCACATACGGACTTTTAGCATAGCTGCTACCGGTATTGGTAGCGTAAGTCACTCCCTGCCTGGCTTCATGATATATTCTGAATCTGTTATCTTTAGCCGCATGAAGTTCTGCATACCTCAAACTACGATCTGTAGCGTTATTATTTACCAGTATGCACTCAAAATTTTGTAGCGTCTGGTTCGAGATACTCTCCATGGCGCCGCTGAGGGTATCTTCAGCATTATAAAACGGAAGCACAACAGAAACATCAGGCATAAAAAAAACATTGTATGGTTTATAAATTTATTTGGTGTAATACTTCACCTGATTAACTTTATTCCAGGCGCCCCGCGTAAAGTCGGGTACTTTTACCGGCATACCCTGATTTTTATTTGAAATTCTAGACAGTTGAATAATTGCAGACCATTCAGCGGCATCATATACATCCTGGTCAAGGGGTAATCCATTTCTCAGGCAATAGATCAACCGGTAATCCATAATAAAGTCCATACCACCATGTCCTCCAACCTCTTTGGCCTTTTCTCCAACCTCTTTTACAATTGGATGTTCATATTTTTCGAGCATTTCCTGCATTTCATCCTCGTGCAGAAAATGGTGCGCATTCGGCTCCAGGGCGATTCCTTTTTCAGGCCATTTACGAGCAAATCCTTTAGTGCCGCTCACCAGGTGTATACGGCTATAAGGCCGGGGGCTTGTCACATCATGCTGTATAAGCATCGTCTTACCTTTTACAGTTTTGATAATAGAAGTATTCATATCGCCCTTTGCATATTCTACCCGGGCGTATCGAGAGGTATCACCAAACTTGTCTTTTGCATAAGCTGACATGCCGAACTGGCCAGATGAAATTGATACTAAATAGTTCATTCGGTCGCCACGGTGAATATTTAAAATATGAGCAATGGGGCCCAATCCATGGGTTGGATAAGTATTGCCATCTTCTTTTTCAAGATGCTTAAGTCTCCACATATCCCAATAACCATCTTTTTCCTTAAAGTTTAACCATCTGAGATCATGAATATAGGCACCCTCAGCATGTACAATTTCTCCAAAAACACCTTGCTGAGCCATATTCAAAGTAGCCATTTCGAAAAAATCATAATTACAATTTTCGAGCTGCATGCAGTGCTTTCGTGTACGCTCTGCGGTATTTACCAATTGCCAGCATTCTTCTATTGTTAAGGCTGCAGGCACCTCAACAGCCACATGTTTACCATATTCCATGGCATAAACCGCAATGGGCGTATGTAAGTCCCAGTGTGTACACACATATACCAAATCAATATCATCACGCTCACATATTTTTTTCCAATCCTCTGCACCTGTATATTCATCTGCGGCAGGGTTGCCTGCAGTGGTTAACATTTCCTGAGCTCTTTGCACATATTCAGGTACAACATCGGCAATCGCAACAATCTTTGCGCCTTCAATATAGTTATAGCGTTTTACAGCCTGCGATCCGCGCATACCCAGGCCAATAATGGCCATTCTTACGGTATCAATCGGATCGGCTCGCAGTTCAATTACATCTTTTTGCCCATCTGGCCTTGCAGGTTCATTAAAAGCCTCAATAGCTTTAAAATTTGTATCAGCCGATTCTTCATTGGTGTTTTTGCATCCTGTAAGTAAAACCAGGATCAATGCGAACAATGCAGCCCCTGAAATGAAATATTGATTTTTCATAAGAATAAATTATTGATTGTCAGTTAACATTTGTTCAATTATTGTTTTAATTGGATGATAATTAGATTCCATTGAAGCTATTAGTTTGCTCTGAACCTTTGTTCTAACCAAATTATGACCTTCATACTCCGTTTTATAATAAATATCACCGTTTAAATAATCGGTTAAAAACCGCACGCCCATAATTAGTGTCATGTATAAAGGTGCCTGCCAAAAATGAAACTTTTCTGTGTCTGAAAGCATATCTTTTGTTTGAGAAAGATAACCCTGAGCAAATGCTTTAAAGAAATCCATATTAAATGCTACATTACCTAATTCCTGCTCATCCTCATCTGAGCTGTTGGCAATTGTGCGAATGGCATCACCAAAATCGAATATAACACTTCCGGGCCCTACTGTATCAAGATCTACTACTGCCCTTACCTGTTCGCCCCGATACATTAAATTATTAATTTTTGTATCGTTGTGGACAATCCTTACAGGAATTTCACCGGAATTTAATACTGCAATTAAGCCATTAAGCCGTGCATATTGATTTCTATAAAAGCTCACCAGATCAGTAACTGCACTCAAGCGCTTCGCGGTATCCTGCTCAGCGGCCAAATCGAGCTGTTGCATGCGCCACTTCAGATTATGAAATTCCGGAATAACTTCCTGAAATTTACCAACCGGACACTTAACGCACCCCTTCAGAAAAGCACCATATCCAAGACCCGCCTGATATGCCTGTTCTTTATTCACAATATGGTCCAGACTATAAGCAAACTCAACAAATTCTATAAGCCTCCATGGATTTCCATGCTTATCGAATTCCAGCAAATTATTATTCACAGACTCATAAAAACCAGGCAGACACACGCCTGCATTATTCAAAAAATTATTCACAAGCAGTTTATAATTATACATTACAGCGTTTGTATCTTTAAAAACCTTCTGGTTAAGTCGCTGCAGCACATACTTACAGCCGTCAGATGACCTGACAAGAAAAGTATCGTTGATATGGCCATTACCAAGCGGCTCTATACCCGGATACTTTTCACCTGGCAAGAACAATGATAGGATTTCGCGGGCTGGCAACTCCATTTAATGAGTGATTTATATTTTCAAAGATAATATCTATTGTTTTTCTGAATAAAGACTTTACTCATGTTTTTATCTCCGGGTTGCATAAAAACATTAAAATAAGATTATTCAGGTTTTATTTTCAACGGATTTTAAGCTCACCAATACTTAAAAGGCTTTTATCTTTCGTTGAAAAAAGCTAAATTGCAGATAGATATTTCATTAAAACTGCATAAATTATGGCCAAAGTAAACAAAATTAAAGGCGTCATTGGTATTTTAACCGGCGGCGGAGATGTTCCAGGATTAAACCCGGCTATCAGGGCGGTAACAATAAGAGCTTTGCGCGAAGGCTACAAAGTAATTGGTTTAAGGAAAGGCTGGGGCGGAGTTGTAGATATGCAACGCAAACCAAAAGTGGACGAAGGAGAGCACTACATTGAACTTAACGAAGACATAGTAAACAAAGCCGGGCGAACCGGTGGTACCTTTTTGCACAGTACCAGGACACGTCCAAGTCACATACCAAAAGAACGTGTGCCTGACCACCTCAAAGAACAATACACCGATGAAGTGAATGACCTTACTCCGGAAGTACTTAAAAACCTTGAATACCTCGGAATAGATTACCTCATCCCTATTGGCGGAGACGACACAATTAGCTACGGTGTTCGCCTATACCAGGAAGGTGTGAATGTAGTGGCTATACCTAAAACAATGGACAACGATGTTCCGGGAACCGATTATTGTATTGGTTTTAGCACTTGTATTACCAGAACCATTATGATGACGAATATTTTGCGCACATCAGCCGGATCACATGAACGGTTTCTCGTTTTGGAGGTATTTGGTCGTTATGCAGGTTTTACTGCAATGTTGCCAACCATGGCAGGTGCTGCCAACAGATGCGTCATTCCGGAACATAAATTCGATATTGAACATCTTACTGAGTTACTTACAGAAGACCGCAAAAAAAATCCAAGCAATTATTCAGTAGTTTTAGTTTCTGAAGGTGCTATGTTTAAAGGCGGCGAAATGGTATTTGAAAATAGCCAAAAAGATATGTACGGCCATGCTAAACTTGGCGGAATTGGAGACCTCGTATCTCAAAGGGTAAAAGAAATTTCACCAAAGTTTAATAAAGGCCGTAAAGTAAATGTGATAAATCAAAAACTCGGATACCTCGTACGTGGTGGCGATCCGGACTCTATTGACTCTATTGTTCCAATGGCCTATGGCAACCTTGCGCTGGATTTAATTTTGCAGGGAGTACATGGCAGGCTGGTGGTGCTCCAGAATGGCCGTTATGACAATTTACCCATCGAAGTAGTTACAAGTAACACTAAAAAAGTTAACGTAGATAAACACTATAATATTGAAAGATTACGTCCGTATTATAAAAGCTTTGAAATGAAACCATTATTTCTCATGACAAGCGAATTTTAACCGAAAAAATTTTCTTATCAAGGATCAAAAGTTAACTTCGGGAGCTAAGAATATATGCAGGAAGGTTTATGAGGTTATCTAACATTTCATGGTTATTTATTTTTATAGTTGGCCTTACAGGCTGTGCTACACTTAATCAAAGCGAAATAAATCAGGCAAACAGAGTACAGCCTGACTCACTGGAGCTTACACCAATGCTCGATATTTACGGGCAAAGGATTGATATTGTTCGGAACAAAACAGATCGCGATCGCAGCACCGAAGGTGAAGGAAGCGAAGAGATGCCATACCATGATGCAGGCTTTTATCTAGGCAACGGACTTTTTTACGATTTAAACGGCAATTTATGCCTGCTAATTCCTAAAATTATGGGGATAAAAAATGATCAACCATTTCACATTACCAAGAAAGATCATACTACCCTTTTTAACCGCGTTACAGCACTCAAACGCGATAACAACTCATTTACCGTTAGAATAAAAAAAGGGATAGGATTCTCTGCGCACTATAATATTCATCAAACCGATTCGGTTACTGAACTTATTAAAGGAAAACTTTCGAACCAAAAGCTGTTATTAAATACTAATGGCGACTATGAATATAAGCGTGCCCTGGCTGGAGAAGACATACAAAAAACAGCTAAAGGTTACTATATCAAAAATTTATTGAACCGGGATGATTATATAAAAAAAGACCATGCTTTAGTACTTAAAAATGACCTTACAATCAGGCATCGAAAAAATGCCATTGAGATACTCAAACTTGGTTGGGGAAAAGAAAAGCTACTGTACCAAATGATTTTCACGGAAAATGCAGTTCTCATATACAACAATAAGTACACGGGTTATAAAATATCACTTAAAAATCAGAACTCTGCAGAGGTATATAATAATCAACGTTTAATAAAAACTTACCAAAAGAAATAAAAGCCAGCTGGTGCGCAATAGAAAATAACTATAAACATCTCATCAATCAGGGGCAAATGGAATAACACACAGATGAACGAATTTAAAAACATAGAACAATTATTCGAAAATGCTCCGATAGGGATCTTCGAGACAACAATTGACGGAAAATTTGTTGATCTTAATACTGAATTTGTAAGAATTCTGGGCTATGAATCAAAGCAAGACGTTTTTCAGCACATTCAGCAATTGGAATACGACTTATACGAGTTTGCGGGCCTGAGGAATGAAATACTGGAATCAATTGCAGAAGAAGATAAGTTATCGGTATTTGAGGTTCGGTTTAAACAAAAAAATGGTAACCTTATCGATGTAAGGATGTCTATCAGGCATCATTACAACGAACAGATGAAACAGATCAATAATATTGGCATTATTGAAGATATCACTGAAAAAGTTCGTATCGAGGCAAAAAGAAAAGAACAGGAAAAAAAGTATAAAACCCTCTTCGAATATTCTACTGATGCGATACTAATTATTAAGCACCCGGACATAATAGAGTGGAACAATAAAGCACATGATTTATTTTGTGGGAATATTGAATGTAAAAGTATACCTGACTTTAATACACTGCACCCGGCAAAACAACCTGATAATCAGAATAGTCTAAATAAAGCTACCCGGTTAATAGAAAAAACACTTAACGGTGAACCCCAGTTTTTTGAATGGGAGTTAAAAAAAGTCAATGGAGAAACATTTTTCGCAGAAATTACGCTCAGCCTTCTTGATCCTGAAAAAAAATTGACTCAAGCGATTGTCCGAGATATTACAGAACGAAAAAAAGCAGAGCAAAAAATACGTGAAAGCGAACATAAATACAGAAAAATTGTTGAAACGGCTCCCGATGGAATAATTACAGTAAGTAAAGAAGGAATTATTCTGGATGTAAACAATTCATTTTGCGAGCTCACCGGTTACACCAAAGAAAAATACCTTAACAATCATTACGAGGTTTTCACCGGACTAACAGAAGAGAGCAAAAAGAGCTCATACGCGCTTTTTAACTCATTACTTAATAATGAACCTGTTAAACCAATCGAAATACAATGGACACACAAAAAGGGGGAATTAAAAACAGGAGAAATTAGGGCTATAGCGTTTTATGATCAAAACCACGATTTTGTGATGCAGGCAAATCTCAGGGATATTACAGTGCAAAAGCGCGCAATGCAAACAATTGTTAAAAGAGAAGCTCTGCTAAACTCCATATTCAACTCTATTCCGCTTGAGCTCTGGGTACTCGATAAAGAAAAAAACATCCTGGCTCAAAGCGGATTTTCAAAAAATAAATGGGGTGATTATATAGGCAAAAATGCCAGGGATTTTCCGACTGCCATAGACAAAAAAAGTTATGATGAAATACTAAAACAGGTAAATAAGGGAGAAGTGGTAGAATCTGAAGGTGAGTTTAGTTTCGAAAACAAAAGCAAAAATTTTAAACGTGTTTTAGCCCCCTATTACGAAAATGCTGAAATAAAAGGACACATTGCCTTTTCTTTAGATATCACAGAATTAAAGCAAATGCATAAAGAGCTTGAAACCCACAAACACAACCTCGAATCACTCGTAGAACAAAGGACAGAGGAAATTCAGGCACTTAACGAGCAACTAACCGACTCAAATGAAAAACTTGAGTTCCAGCGGGATGAATTAAAAAATGCCTTAAGCAAACTACAAAGCACTCAAAACCAACTTATACACACAGAAAAAATGGCCTCCATAGGTATTTTAACTGCTGGAATAGCGCATGAAATAAACAACCCCGTAAATTTTATTCATAGCGGAATTATGGGTCTCGAAATCATGTTGTCTGATTTAATAACGGAACTCAAAGAAATAATAAAAACAAATAAAGAGCCGGCAAACAACCTTAATATTAACAGGTACTCAGTAAAAACAACAGAGTTGGTTAAAGCCATAAAAACAGGTGTGAATCGAATAACAAATATTGTAAATGGCTTAAGAACATTCTCACGAATGGATAATGAGGATAAAAGCCCTGTCGATATTGAAGAAACCATTAATTCCTCGCTGATAATTCTGCAAAATAAATTTAAATACAACGTTGAAATCAGCAAGAAACTCGCAGAAAATAATACTATTAACGGGTTCCCCGGAAAAATGGGTCAGGTCATTCTGAATATAATAATGAATGCTATTCAGGCTATTACCGATACAGGAAATATTGAAATCAGAACCCGCAGAAATGATCAAAAAAATGAATTTAAAATAATAGTTCAGGATGATGGTATAGGTATGGACAAAACGACCCAGGAAAAGCTTTTCGACCCGTTTTTTACAACAAAAAAACCAGGGGAAGGCACAGGCATTGGGATGTCGATTGTACATACAATAATTGAAGATCATAATGGAAAAATATATATAGATTCAGAGCCGGGTAAAGGCTCTGTTTTCACAATTGTTTTACCTATTGAATAGTATGAAACATAAGATTTTATACGTAGATGATGAACAAAACAATTTATTGACGTTTGAACTTGCGCTCAATAACTGGTATGATGTCGAGATTACAACATCTCCACAAGAAGCTTTGACTATCATCGATCGCGGAGATATTGACGTTTTGCTTACAGATCAGCGGATGCCTGAAATGACAGGTCTTGAATTGGCCCAAAAAGTAAAGCAAAAGCATCCCTGGCTCAGTATCATAATTGTAACTGCTTTTGATGACTCAAACACGGTAATGCAAGCGGTAAACCAGGGTGGTATTTATCGATACATCTTAAAACCATGGAATTTAAACGATATAAAACAATCCATAAATAACGCCATAGAAAATTCCACCCTAAAAAAGAATAATGAAAACCTGATTAACGATCTGAAAGCGAAAAACAAAAAACTTGTTAATTCATATAACTTCATTCTTTCTCTTAAAAAACAGGTAGAAGAAGAAAATACACAGCTAAAACAATTAATAACTAATGAAGAGACCAACAACAAATACATTGTAACCCAAAACCGGGAATTTCAAAAAACCATAAGTCAAGCACTGCAGGTAGCAAAAACAGACTCAACCGTACTGCTTTTAGGCGAAACAGGAACAGGGAAAGAACTTATGGCCCAAATTATTCATGAAGAGAGCACAAGAGCCCGACAATTGATGATAAAAGTTAACTGCGCAGCTATTCCTGAAAACCTTGTTGAGAGTGAACTATTCGGACATGAAAAAGGAGCCTTTACAGGAGCCGATAAACTAAAATATGGTAAATTTGAACTTGCCCATAAAGGCACCCTCTTTTTAGATGAAATTGGAGAACTCCCCCCGGCTATTCAGACAAAATTGCTTAGAGTTTTACAAGAAAATGAGTTTGAAAGAGTAGGTGGAACAAGAACAATTAAAACCAATTTCAGGCTCATCGCAGCTACAAATCGGAATCTAGAAAAAGCGGTGCAGCAAGGCGAATTCAGAAGCGATCTTTATTATAGAATCAATATTATTCCGATAAAACTCCCGCCGCTCAGAGACCATCTTGAAGACATTCCATTGTTAGTCGGGCATTTTATTGAAAAACTCAATAAAACCAGTCATAAAGCAATCGACACAGTGCCGCAAAAAGCGCTAAAGAAACTTCAGGCCTACCAATGGCCGGGAAATATCCGCGAATTGCAGAACATAATAGAAAGAGCACATGTTTTAAGCCCCGGAAATAAGCTTGTAATCGATGATTGGTTTCAGGTACCAAAACCCCAAAATGCAGAAAATGAACCCACAGCACTACACGAGCAGGAAAAAAAGCATATACTCAAAATATTAAAAAGTACAAACTGGAAAATACGAGGCGAAAACGGCGCTGCCAGATTGCTGGATATAAAACCGACAACGCTGGAATCACGAATGAAAAAATTAAACATTACCAAGCCCAAATAATATACGAAATATCGTATACAATACGAAATATCGTATATTTCAGGCATCCCAGGCCAAACATACAACCACTCAAAAACATAATAAACAACACCTTACGCACATTGGCATATCTATTGGATTTGTTAGAAAAACTAAAAGCCAATAGATATGAAAAAAATCAACGACATTAAAATTGGAGCCAGACTAAATATTATCCTTAGTCTCACAATTGGTATAATTGTAATTGCACTGGGCCTATATATGATGAACACTCAGCGTGCAAAAATTATAGAAGATACTGACACGCGCATGTATGAACAGGCGGAAGATCTGACCAGACTCATTGAGAACCAGATTACACAAAACCAGGAAAAAGTGAATACAGACCTGAAAGTAGCGCACCAATATTTTTATAGCCTCGGTGATATTGAAATAAACGAAGAAGAAAAATTGCCATTCCAGGCAGTAAACCAGGAAACCAAAATCAGCACAAGCCTAAAAGTAAATGAATGGACTTTAGGTGGACAAACACTACAAAACAACACAAAGGTTGTAGATAAACTAGAATCGCTGACAAATTCCACTGCCACCATATTCCAAAAAATAGACCAGGGTTTTCTCAGAATTGCAACTAATGTGAGAAAAAAGAGCGGAGAAAGAGCTGTAGGAACATTCATACCAAATAGTTCACCGGTAGCACAAACAGTAATGCAAGGCGGCACCTTCAGAGGCAGAGCCTTTGTTGTAAGTGATTGGTACCTTACAGCATACGAACCAATTCGCATCAATGGAGAAATAAAAGGTATTCTGTACGTAGGTGTAAGAGAAAAAGATATCGAAAGCATAAAGAATATCTTTTATGCAAAAACCTATTTTGAATCAGGATACCCTTTCCTTGTTGACGATGAAGGTACACTTATCATACATCCATCAAATGAAGGAGGCAGCTCTACAACAATAGACAAAATAAAAGCCACAGGTAAAGAAGAAGGAAAACTTACTTACGAATACGAAGGACGTAACAAGATATTGTATTTTGAAAATGTGGATGCCATTAACTCATATGTTGCAGTATCAATTTACGAAGATGAATTGATGGGTATTGTAAACAGCACCCGGAACGCCCTTATAGTGGCCATACTTTTGGCAATAGGGATCTTCATTTTAATCAACTCATCCATCAGCAGGGCCATTTCACGCGGACTGAATAAAGGTGTTCAACTTGCCGAAGAAATATCCCGTGGAAACCTGGATGTACGGGTCGACATTGACCAAAAAGACGAGATAGGAAGACTGGCCAATGCATTAAACACAATGGCAGGCAAGCTGCGTGAAATTGTAACCGATATAACCAACGAGACCGAAAATGTGGCTTCGGCAAGTCACCAAATCAGCAGCAGCTCACAAGAACTCTCACAAGGAGCCAGCGAGCAGGCATCGAGTGCCGAAGAAGTATCTTCAACCATGGAAGAAATTTCGTCAAATATTCAACAAAACACCAATAACGCCAATGAAACAGAGAAAATATCATCAATGGCCAATAAAGGTATCCAGGAAGTAAGTACAAAAGCAACTCAATCAGAGGAAGCTGTAAAGTCAATCTCTGAAAAAATTACTATAATCAATGAAATTGCCCGCCAGACAAACATTCTAGCACTAAATGCAGCGGTTGAAGCAGCCCGTGCAGGAGAACATGGAAAAGGATTTGCAGTAGTTGCTGCAGAGGTAAGAAAATTGGCAGAACGCAGTCAGAAATCAGCCGATGAAATTATAGAAGCCGCTAAGAACTCGGTTAAACTTACTCAAGAGTCAGGAGAACAAATGCAACAACTCATGCCTAATGTGGAAAAAACAACTCAGTTGGTGCATGAGATTACTGCAGCCAGTAATGAGCAGAATTCAGGCGCCGATCAAATTAACAATGCTTTACAGCAACTCAACCAGGTAACACAACAGAATGCTGCCGCAAGTGAAGAGCTGGCAACAAGTGCTGAGGAACTCAACAGCCAGGCAGACAATATGCGTGATGTAGTTTCATTCTTCAAATTTGATGATGGAAATAATAAAAGAAAAAAGAAACAGCAAACAAAACAAAAAACTAATCAACAACCCCATACTGTAAAAACTCAGAACACTAAATCAACCAGTACCAAAGGGGTTAATCTGAATCTTAACCAGGAAGATGATAGCGAATTTGAAAACTTTTAATGATTCTTAAAAACTAAAGCATAAGTTTTAGGCAGGGTGGCTCGAAAAGATGTTTAATAGGTTTAACATGAGCTACCCTGTTTAATATCAAAAAAGTTAAATCAGTGCATAATGAACCAAAAAGTCAATATCCTCTATCTTGATGACGATCGTGAAAATTTAGTTGGTTTTGCGGCAACATTTGGTAAGCTCTACAATATTTTTGAAGCACAAACTATACAAGAGGCCCAAAACATACTCTCGGAGCATGATATCCAAATTGCAATTATCGACTTTAAAATGCCGGAAATGGATGGCGTTGACTTTATCAATCTGGAACAAAAGCGCACACCACACATCATCTTCATTATCATCTCTGCATATACCGATGCTTCAATAGTAATAAAAGCCATAAACCAACACAACATTTACGGATATATTCAAAAACCATGGAATTATGATGAAGTAGCCATAATGCTAAAAAATGCCAGTAATGTATTTAGCGAAAGACAGGAAAAAACCAGACTGACCAAAGCCCTAAAAGAAAAAAATGCGCAACTAAAAAAGGCCATCGAAAATGAACATAAAGCACATGAACTAAAAAATATTTTTCTGGAAAATATTTCACATGAAATACGGACACCATTAAACTCCATTCTTGGGTTTAACCAACTAATTGCCAGCTCATCGGACACTAACAAATTGGCAGTATATACAAAATGTTCTCTTGATGCAGGATACGATTTGCTTAAAATAATTGATAATATACTGGAGGGTGCAAAGCTAATTACCGACCAAACAGACTATCACATAATATCAATCGGTTTTAATGACCTGATAAAGGAGGCTTTTGAAATTATGGAACAAAAATGCACTCCCAGGCCAAACTTCAGTACGCACCTTGAAAAAAACTATAGTATTTTAGTTGACCATGAAAAATTTATCCATTTATTGGTTAATATTTTGGAAAATGCCGTAAAATATGGCGAGAATAAACCTGTCGAGGTAACCTCAGCAACCACAGAAAATGCAATTCAATTAGAAATATCTGATCATGGCTGTGGAATGGACCAAATTGAAATTGAGAGCATTTTTGAACCATTTAACCAAACCAAAGAGCGACTTTTTGCTCCGAAAAAAGGTATCGGAATGGGCTTATTCATAGCTAAAAAGCACATCGAAAACATGAACGGGCAATTAGCTGTGAGCTCAGTGTTAGGTGAAGGTAGTACTTTTATGATATCAATGCCACTGCCTGAAAAAAGGCTGCCCGATGCCTCGGGCAGCCTGTAATTACTCTAAATAACCGGTAATAGAGACTAATCTTTTAATCGAAAACTTTATATGTTGAAGTTAATCGAAAAACAATTCTGCTATTAACGATCGTTAAACTGACGGCGTGGCCGTGCTTCGTTCACGATCATTTTACGACCTTCAAACTCTGATTCGTTCAGAGCTTCCATAGCGGAACGTGCTTCAGCATCGTCTTGCATTTCTACAAAACCAAAACCTTTGCTGCGGCCGCTCATTTTGTCGGTAATGATCTTAACTGAATCGACCTGTCCGTAGTCTTCAAATACAGATTTCAGGTCGTCTTCTTTAACCTTGTAATTCAGGTTACCTACATAAATGTTCATTGTGAAATAATTTAAATTAAAAAAGAAATGATTAAAGCAGGAATCCGCTAATCGAATTCCAATATTGTAGAGTTTTAACAGGCAGGTTTTTCAAAAGTTTAATGTATTCATAATTACTATAGCAAAGTAAAAGATAAACTGTTATAAAAACAAAAAAAAATTGTGAATAAAATGTCAAAACCTTTGAAAATCACACAGTTTTAGAAATCAGGAAAGAACGCGAAAAATCAAAATCAGCTGACAACAAGCAATTTAAAGCTATTTGCGATCTTTTACGAAACGGAAACCATACATAAAATAATTGGTATATTCGCCAACGCTCACACGATAAGCCACCCTGCAGGCTTTGGGCTCATCGCCCCAACTTCCTCCGCGCAGCACTCTTGAATAGCCGCTTTCAGGACCTTTGGGGTTTTCGACCGGGCTATAGCCATAATAGTCGCGGTTATACCTATCGGAACACCATTCATACACATTCCCGGTCATATCATAAATACCAAGTTCATTAGGCTGCTTTAATCCAACAGGCATAGTGCCATGTTTTTCATAAAATCCTGAGCTGTTATCACGCTTTGAGTTGCCATAGTGCCAGGCAACCTCATCAAGTTGGTTTCCACCACTGTACAAAAAACCTTCGCTTTTTGATCCCCCACGCGCAGCATACTCCCATTCGGCTTCAGTTGGCAAACGGCCACCGGCCCATTTACAAAAAGCTGCAGCTCCAAACCAGCTCACCTCTACAACAGGGTAATTACCCCTTCCCGCCTCTGGTACAAACTCACCATTGACATATTGAATTTGACTAAGCTTTTGATCGAGCGCTATAAATTGCTTGCCATTTTTTGAGGCATTTGCTCCTACATCAACACTGTTTAAGAACGAACAAAACTGAGCATTTGTCACCTCATACCGACTAATATAAAAATCATCAACTCTTACTTCATGTGCAGGCTGCTCATCTACACCACAATCGAACTGCTCCGATGTACATCCCATTTCAAATTGCCCCCCTTCTACTGCAACCATTTCTAAATTTACTCCACAGGAATCTTCCGTATAATCTTCAAAAGCCGGATGAGCTTTGTCACTCATAACAGCAACAAGCCAATTCCCCAAACCAGCGTCACTATTAGAGGTCTGACCCTCAGCTGAGAAAGAAAAAACAACCATTACGGTTCCTATAAGAAAAGTAAAAGAATTTAACTTCATACCCGCATTATTAAGCGAACAAATTTAATATGAAAATACAAAAACCGAAATCCAACAGGTTTTTAAATTAATGAAATATAAAAATCGGGCCAATATTAAATTAATGCTTTTAAAGCCCGTATTTTTTTATGAAATTTGCAAATCTTAAGCGATAAATACTATGCATGATTACCTCAAGAAACTCAATGAGGCACAAAGAGAAGCTGTAGTTAACACAAAAGGAGCATCACTGGTCATAGCCGGTGCCGGATCGGGCAAAACGCGAGTTTTAACATACCGGATTGCCCACTTGCTGGCCAATGGTGTACCTCCGTATAAAATTCTTGCACTCACCTTTACCAATAAAGCTGCCAAAGAAATGCGCGAACGTGTATATGAGTTGACTCACAAATACTTGCCTTCAAAACAGGCGGTGATAGACAGCCAGCCCCTAGTAACTACCTTCCACTCTTTGGGGGT
>Ga0102941_1000787_pt1 | contig 15036 bp, 8 predicted proteins | sample SalPonR2_C_D2_MG_FD_79281 | JGI IMG/M metagenome (GOLD analysis project Ga0102941, IMG submission 79281) | Salt pond soil microbial communities from South San Francisco under conditions of wetland restoration - Salt Pond MetaG R2_C_D2_MG | ecosystem: Environmental > Aquatic > Marine > Intertidal... | reverse complement strand
CGCCGGAGATGACCGCGGCGAGATTCGGCTGGGCGACGATCTCGGCAAAACGCGGATTGTGGACACCTTTTTCCGCGTTCTCGGGGTACACGCCCGCCTGGGCTGCATGGACGACCAGGAAAACGGGTTTCGGGGCGGCACGCTTCACCTGGCCAAGAATCCAGTCGATGCCGCTATCGTTGAAGTCCCGGCTGAAATCGGGCGAAGCATGGACCAGCACGACCGGCCCATGGTCCTGGACATAGCTTGGTCCGGATAGTCCGGCGTTCCAGCGGCTCGCGTAATCCATGAAACGTGCCACGGTCGAGTTGTGTTCCTCGTTGCCCATGATCGGATAGAAGGGCCGGCTCAGATCCTTAAGGATCGGCGTGACATTCTCGTACTGGACGATCGTCCCCTTGTGCGCCAGGTCGCCAACACCGACAACGAAATCAATCCGTCCGCGGGCAGCAATCGAGTTGACGTCTCTCACCGCAGCCTCGACGCCGGGGAAGCGAGGCTCCGGCTTGGGCTCGGCATCACCAAGCACCGCAAAGCGCAGCAGCACGGGATCCGTGTCCGCCGCGATGGCACCGCCCCAAACAGCCATCATCGACAGAAAAAGAATCGCCGTAACCGTCTTGAGCCGGGATTTGATATTCATTGAACTGAAAGGCCTCCATGATGCGGGCCGGCGTCATGCCGGTGCGTTCAGCCAATCACTGTATCCGTCCTACGGTGACAGAATTATGAAAATACCGGCCATGGCCCAGCCGACGGCTGGGCTGCTCCTCGGCCGGCGCGGTTGACACGCCACACGACAATTCAGTCGATCGCCGAAAAGTTTCTTGTGCGCAAAGAAAAGCCCTTCAAGTGAGTCGGCCCCCGGCCGACTTCGCCTTTGCAGCGAACGACGGGAACCGGGGCGGCGTGGCGAAAACGCTGATCCTCTACTAAACGTGAATACATACGTGGGGCCACCGGTACCGGCCGCCCCGGGAGATAAATCAGCGTCAGCAAGGAACTGCAGCGCAGCAAAGCCTGGAGGAGTCCGAGCATGAAATTGACGAAGGTGACGAAGGGATCTGCCCGAAAAGCAGGTCAACCCGCCCAGGGCCTGCTGGCTCGCGCAGTCGACCGCCGAACGTTCCTGCGCAACAGCGGCCTCGCCGTCGGCGGCGGCGCAATCGCCAGCACATTTCCGCCCGCAATGATGAAACAAGGCGCGGCACGAGCACAGGAGATGCGCTCCGCTGCGCCGGACAAGCGGCGCACCGTTTGCACGCATTGCTCGGTAGGTTGCGGAATCGTCGCCGAGATCGCGAACGGCGTATGGATCGGCCAGGAACCGGATTTCGAATCGCCCATCAATCTCGGCGCGCACTGCGCCAAGGGCGCTTCGGTGCGCGCCCATGGGCAGGGTGAGAAGCGACTCAAATACCCGATGAAACTCGTGGACGGCAAGTGGCAACGCATCTCCTGGCAAACGGCAATCGATGAGATCGGCGACCAGCTGCTGAAGATACGCGAGCAATCCGGGCCGGACTCCCTGTTCTTCTGCGGTTCTTCCAAGGCCAGTAATGAGGGCGCCTACCTGCAACGCAAGTTCGCCGCTTTCTGGGGCTCCAACAATTGTGACCACCAGGCGCGCATCTGCCATTCGACGACCGTGGCCGGGGTCGCGAATACCTGGGGCTACGGCGCGATGACCAACTCCTACAACGACATGCACAACTGCAAGGCGATGCTGGTCTGCGGCGCAAACCCGGCCGAGGCTCACCCTGTTGCCATGCAGCACGTGCTCCGAGGCAAAGAGAACGGTGCCAAGATGATCGTCGTGGACCCGCGGTTCACACGCACGGCCGCCCATGCAGACCAGTACATACGCCTGCGTCCGGGCACGGACACACCCTTCATCTGGGGACTGCTGTGGCACATTTTCGAGAACGGATGGGAAGACGAGGAGTACATCGCACAGCGCGTCTATGGCATGGACCAGGTCCGGGCGGAAGTCGCGAAATGGACGCCTGATCGGGTGGCCGACGTGACCGGTGTCCCTGAAGACGAGATGTATGCCTGCGCAAAGACCATGGCCGAGAACCGCCCCGGCACGATCGTCTGGTGCATGGGCCATACCCAGCATCACATCGGCAACAACAACACGCGCGCCGACTGCATCCTGCAGCTCGCCCTGGGGAACGTCGGTGTCTCCGGCGGTGGCGCCAACATATTCCGCGGACACGACAACGTGCAGGGAGCCACCGATGTCGGGCCTAACTGCCACACGCTGCCCGGCTACTACGGCCTGTCCGACGGGGCCTGGCAACACTGGGCTCGTGTCTGGGACGTGGACCACGAGTGGCTGAAAGGCCGGTTCGATTTCTCCCGGCAGTACGTTGAAGGAGGCGCGAAAACCTGGCGGATGAATACCGCCGGCGTACCGGTATCACGTTGGATCGACGGGATTCTCGAGGATCCCGAGAACTTCCAGCAGCGGGACAACTTCCACGCCGTGTTCTTCCAGGGTCACGCGGTAAACAGCCAGACGCGGGGCGTGGAGATGAAAAAAGCGCTCGAAAAAGTGGACCTGGTGGTCATATCGGACCCCTTCCCCACCCACATGGCGGTGATGAGCGAACGCAAGAACAACACTTATCTGTTGCCCACCTGTACGCAGTTCGAACAGTCAGGCTCGGTGACGGCCTCGAACCGGTCGCTCCAGTGGCGGGAAAAAACGGTCGAGCCGTTGTTCGAGTCGAAGCCCGACGCCGCCATCCTGTACCTCCTGGCGCGCAAGCTCAACTTCGCCGACCCCATGTTCAAGCACATCGAGGTCGATGGCGAGATGCCCTCGCCGGAGGCTACGCTGCGCGAGATAAACCGCGGAACCTGGACGATCGGATACACGGGACAGACGCCGGAGAGGCTCAAGGCTCATGCCGAATATCGGCACACCTTCAACCCGACCACGCTCCGCGCAGAGGGGGGCCCGGTCGATGGCGAGTATTTCGGTCTCCCGTGGCCCTGCTGGGGCGATGGGGACATGGCCCATCCCGGCACGCCGCTGCTGTACGACACGAGCAAGCCCGTGGCGGAAGGTGGCCTGACTTTCCGCGCCCGGTTCGGTGTCGAGCACAACGGAGAGAACCTGCTGGCGGAGGACTCCTGGAGCAAGGGCTCGGAGATCGAGACCGGCTATCCCGAATTCACCGCAGCCATGCTCAAGCAACTCGGCTGGTGGGACGAGTTGTCCGATGCGGAAAAGCAGGCGGCGGAAGGACGCAACTGGAAGACGGACCTGTCCGGCGGCATCCAGCGTGTCGCGATAGCGCACGGTTGTGCGCCCTTCGGCAACGCGAAAGCCCGCTGTGTGGTCTGGAATTTCCCGGATCCCGTCCCTGTGCATCGTGAACCGCTCTACACCCCGCGCTATGACCTGGTGCAGGAATTCCCGACCTACGAAGATCGCAAGGCCTACTGGCGCCTGCCGACCCGCTACGCATCCATCCAGGCGAAGGATTACTCCACCGACTACCCGCTGGTCTTCATCAGCGGTCGGCTGGTCGAATACGAAGGCGGCGGCGAGGAGACACGCTCGAACATCTGGCTGGCCGAGTTGCAGCGCGAGATGTTCGTGGAGATCAACCTGGATGACGCCAGGGCGCGTGGTGTCGAAGACGGACAACAGGTCTGGCTCGAGGGCCCGGAAGGCGGCCGGATCCTGGTCAAGGCGATGGTCACGCCGCGTGTCGGGCGCGGTGTCGTATGGACACCGTTCCATTTCGGCGGCTGGTTCCAGGGCGAGGACCTGTTAACCAGGTATCCGGAAGGCACGGCCCCGTACATTCGGGGTGAAGCCTGCAACACGGCGACGACCTACGGTTATGACTCGGTCACCCAGATGCAGGAGACCAAGGCGACGCTTTGCCAGATCAGGAGCGCCTGACTCACACCTGGTGCCGCCTGCCCTTGCGATGCATCAGCCTGAGCGGAGGGATTTACGCTGCCCGCGTTTCGTGGCCAACGGCAATTCGATCCGTGCAATACAGCCGCGCGCGTCGATGCGATTCGCCAGCGAGATCGTGCCACCGTGATTCTCGACGATCGTCCGACTGAGGACGAGTCCGATCCCGGTGCCGCCCGCCTTGGTCGTGAAGAACGGCACCCACAGGTTGTCGGTGCGCGCGAGGCCGGGACCGTCATCTTCGATCTCGACCGCGAGTGCATCGTGTGACTGCCGCCAGCGGACTCGCACTTGGCCGAGCGTCGCGCTCGCCTCCACCGCGTTCTTGATCAGGTTGATCAGCACCTGCTCCAACTGGTCCGCATCGGCTTCCAGTTCGACTGCCGGCCCCGGCTCGACTGCGACGATATCGCGGTGCAGGGAGGCCACGCGGCGCAACAGCTGCGGAAAATCAACGAGCACTAACGAGGGCGCTGGCAGCCGGGCAAGCCGCGCATAGGCGCCGATGAACCGGCTGAGCGACTCTGCTCGATCGTGGATCACCGCGAGCCCCGCGTTGGCGTCATCGCGCCAGTCGGTCGGCAAGGTGTCGCGCCGGACCAGGTGTTGCAGCATGCCTGCAATGGACTTGATGGGCGCGAGGGAGTTGTTGAGCTCGTGACCGATGACCCGCACCAGCCTTTGCCAGGCCTGCCGTTCCTCTTCGCGCAGCGCGCGGCTCAGGTCGGAAATGACGAGCAACTCATGTGGCCGGCCACCCTCGCGAAAGCTGCGCCGCCTGACTTCCCAACGGCCGGCGCCACCCGGGAACACGTGCGACACGATGTGTCCGGATGCCTTGTCCAGCATCAGCTCCAGGCCCAGGCTCCCGGCGGACCGGTCGAGTAGTTGGCTTGCCTTGGCGCCGAGAAGCGCCTCGCCCGCGCGATTCGCAAGTCGAAGCCGGCGTTCTGCATCGAAGGCGAAAACCGCGAGATCCACCTCCGCGATGACTTTCTGCAGGAGCACCCCGGCCTCGAGCGCCTCGAGCCGCTGGTCGTGCAACGTCCGGCTCAATGCGTTGATTTCGACCATGACCTCACCGATCGCATCGTCCGGATCAACGTTGCGCCCGCGCAAAGAATAGTCGCCTTCGCGTAGCGCCTCGAGGAGGTTGGCCATTGACTGCAGCGGATGCACCACATGGCGCCTTACGGCCGCCGCGCCACCGATCGCGAACAGGGACATGAGTACCAGAAGGGTCCAGCGCGCGGCAGGATCGGCGTCCCAGTGCCACAGGAATACGGCGGCAATCAGCCATGCAGGCGCAACTGAAAGGAAGATGAGAAGCAGCAGACGATTCTGCGACCGCAGCTTGCGTCTTCGTCTCACAGCCCGTACTTCTCCATGCGTCGATACAGTGCCGAGCGGCTCAAGCCCAGTTCGTCGGCGGCGGTGACGACGTTGCCGTCGTGGCGGGCCAGGGCCGCCTGGATGAGTTCGTGTTCCGCCTCATCCAGGGTGACCGGACCGCGGTCGGCTGTCGGCACGGCGCTGTCCAGTCGCAGGTCTGCGGGACCGAGAGCGGCGCCGCGACACATCAGCACCGCGCGCTCGATCACGTGATCGAGTTCGCGAACATTGCCGGGCCATGAATAGCGGCGCAATGCCGACAGGGCCGACTCCGTGAACGATTCCACTGGACGTGTGTAGCGCCGCGCATGACGTTCCAGAAACCGCTGCGAGAGCTGCACGATATCCTCGCCGCGCTCCCGCAGCGGCGGCAGGTGAAGATGGATCGTGTTCAGCCGGTAAAGCAGGTCGCTGCGCAACTGGCCGGAGTCCACTTCCGCGGCGATATCGGCATTGGTTGCCGCCAGCACACGGACGTCGGTTTGCTGCGTGCGCGAGGAGCCCAGCCGCTCGAATTCCCCGTCTTCCAGCACTCGCAGCAGGCGCGCCTGCTGGGCCACCGGCAGGTTCGCGATCTCGTCCAAAAACAGCGTGCCGCCATCCGCCAGTTCGAAACGTCCGACGCGGTCCGCGCGTGCGTCGGTGAATGCACCTTTCACGTGGCCGAACATTTCGCTCTCGAACACGGTCTCGGCCAGGCTGCCGATGTTCACGACGACCAGGCTGCGCTCGCGGCGCGGCGAGTGCTCATGGATCATGCGCGCCACCAGTCCCTTGCCGCTGCCGCTTTCACCGGTGATCAGCACGTTGGCGTCAGCCGGCGCCACCTGCTCAATGGTTTCTAGGACCGGCTGCATCACGGGCGAGGCGGCGATCATCTCGCCGGCGCCCCCGCGCAGCTGCCGGTTCTCGGCTTCCAGCGCGCGAGCACGGCGGAGCGCCTGCCCGAGCGCGACCTGCGTGCCGAGCACCGTCATCAGGCGCGCGTTGTCCCAAGGCTTTTCAATGAAATCCTGCGCGCCCCGGCGCATGGCCTCGACCGCGAGCTCAATCGTGCCCCACGCGGTCATCACCACGATCGGCGTATCGGCATCGAACGCGCGAATGCGCCCGATGGCATCCAGTCCCTCGTCACCCGAGGTGGTGTCGCGCGTGTAGTTGAGGTCCATCAGCACCGCGTCCGCAGCGTGCAGGCGAAGCGCCTCGATGAGCGCATGCGGGTGGCTGAAGCTCTCGGTCTGGTACCCCTCGCCTTTCAGCAGCAGGCGCAGCGCCTCGAGCACGTCGCGCTGGTCATCCGCGACCAGGATTCTGGAGGGCCGATTCTTCATTGCGCGAGTATAGGGGAGACCTCGCTGGATGCCTCAATCCATCCAGCCGTCATGGAGGCGGATGATCCTGTCTCCGTGGGCGGCATTGTCCTCGGAGTGGGTCACCTGCACGATCGTGGTGCCCGCCTCATTGAGTTGCTTGAGGGTCTGCATGATCATCTTCCCCTGGTCCGAGTGCAGCGCACCGGTCGGCTCGTCGGCCAAGATCAGCGCGGGACTCGAGACCATGGCGCGCGCCACCGCGACCAGCTGCTGCTGCCCACCCGACAGCTGCGACGGATACAGGTCCTTCTTGCCGACGATGCCGAAACGATCGAGCATATCGGCGACGATGCCTTCGCGCTCACCGCGCGCCACGTCGCGGTAGGTCAGCGGAATTTCCAGGTTCTCGCAGACGGTCAGGTCGTCCAGCAGGTGATACTGCTGAAAGACAAAACCGATATGCCGGCGGCTCAGGTCAGCGCGTTTCTTCTGCGGCAGCTCATGAACCGGGTGGCCATCCAGCCAGTACTCGCCCGACCAGTCGCTGTCGAACATGCCGAGCAGGTTCAACAGGGTCGACTTGCCCGCGCCCGAGGGGCCCATCACGCTGACGAAATCGCCCCTGCCGATATCCAGTGTGACCTGGCGCAGCACCCAGGTGCGGCCGGCCTTGGTGTCATAGCTTCTCTCGATGCGCTTCAGGCTGATCATCGGGCTGACTCCCGGTGCTGGCTGCGTCTCGCCAGGGGCACCATGTGAAACCGGGTGTCGGAGCCGGGGTTCATTCATAACGCAACGCCTCCATCGGCGTGATACGCGATGCGCGGCGCGCGGGCAGATAGCCCGCGGTGAGCACCACCGCGCCCAGCACCACCACCGCGCCAGACAGCACGACTGGATCGTAGCCGCGCAGGCCGAACAGCACGGCTTCTGCCGCGCGGCCGAGCAGGACCGCGAGTGTCAGCCCGGCCAGGCCGCCGACCAGGGCCATCCATCCCACCTGACGCAGCACCATGCCGCGCAGACGGAACGGGGTCGCGCCGAGCGCCTGGCGCAGGCCTAGTTCGCGGGTGCGCTGCACGACCGAGTACGACAGGACGCCGTACAGCCCGGTCGCCGCCAACAGCGTCGCGAGGAGCGCGAAGCCACTCGATAGCAGGCCAATCAGGCGGTCAAGGAAAACGCGGTCACGTATGACATTCGGCAAGGTCGACAGGCTATCGACGGGGAGATTGGAATCAAGTGATGCGACGACACCGGGCACGGCGGCGAGGACCTGTTCCGGTGCCAACGAAGTGCGCATGTAGAAGTTCATGAAGCCGAGATCCTGGTTCTGGCGCCGCGCGAGAAAGTACTGGGGCGGGACTTCATCCTTCACCTCGCTGTACTTCGCATCCTTGACGAGCCCAATGATCTCGATGTCAAGCTCGTCCGCTGAGCCGATCGCCATGCGTTTGCCGACTGCATCACTGCCGAGGCCGAACTTGTTCGCAAACGTCTCGTTGACGATCGCAACACGCGCGCCGCCCAGCGTGTCCGTTTCGCTGAAGTCGCGCCCGGCCAGGAGCGGGATCTGCAGCGTGCGGAGGAACCCCGGCCCGATCTCGTTGTAGCTGGCGTTCTGGTCCGTATCGGGCGCCGCCTCGAAGCCTTCGACGGTGACGTTGCTGGCCCAATTTTCGCCGGCGACCACCGCCACAACGGACGAGGCGACGCTGGCCACCCCAGGCAATGCGGCCAGTTCTTCCTCGATCTGATCGAACAACTGAGCCGAGCGCTCCGGGGTGTAACCGTTCAGCACAGGCGCCACTACGAACGTCACGACCGAATCAGCGCGCAGCCCGAGATCGACCTTGCCGACGTTCGCCAGGCTCTGGGTGAAGAGGCCGGCCAGCACCAGCAGCACCATCGAGAACGCGATCTGCACGGTCGCCAGGACGTTGCGGAAGCGGGCCATGCCGCGGCCGCCGGAGGGCTGCCCTGCCTGGCCTTTGAGCACCGTGCCTGGTGGCGTGCGCGTCGCGGCGAGCGCAGGGAACAGGCCGAACAGCAGCGCGGTACCCATCGCGGCGACAACTGCGAAGGCGATTGCGGGACCGCTCAGCGTGAGCCCCACCGACTGCGTGGACGCCGGCATGATCGAGGCGATGACGCCGAGCGTGGCCGCCGCGACCGGCAGGCTGGCGAGGCAGCCGAGCGCGCCAAGCACGCCGGCCTCGGTCAGCAGCTGCGCAATCATCTGGCGGCGACTGGCCCCTATCGAGGCACGTACAGCCATTTCACCGGCGCGCGCCGCACCGCGCGCGAGCAGCAGGTTCGCGATGTTCACGCAGACGATCAGCAGCACCAGGCCGGTCACCCCGAACAGGAGCGTCAGTGGCATGCGCGCCTCCTCCGGGGCACTGCTCTGGCCGCGTTCGCCTGGCTCCAGCACCAGCGTCTTTTCTCTGAAGCGTGCGAGCGTCTGCTCGGACATGCCGGTGTTCAGCGGCGCCTCGATGTCGTTGATGATCGCGCGGTACGGCCCGTTGATCTCGCGCGCGGCCTGCTCCCGCGTCATGCCCGGTTTCAAGCGTGCAAACATGTACACCCAATAGGACTGCCGATTATCGTCGTCGAGCTGGAAGTACGGCTGCATGAACCAGCGTAGGGTCAGGGGCACAAACACCTGCGGCCCGGGACCGAACGAAGTGCCGGTGAAACCCTCGGGCGCGACACCGATGATTTCAAGTGACTGGCCATTGACGATCAGCGTCCGGCCAATCACACCAGGGTCAGCACCGAGCGCGTTCTGCCAGTAGGCATGGCTCAACACTGCAACGTGGCCCTCACCGATGCGAGGCTCGTCCTGCGGACCAATCAGCCGGCCCAGCGCGGGCGCTAATTGCAGCGCCCGGAAATAACCGCCGTTGACCAACAGGCCGCCGCCGCTGACCGCCTTTCCGTCGGCGGCAATGCTGGCGCCAAAGTTGCGGTGCGCGCCGATGGCCGTGAACACTGTCTGCTCGCGCTCGAGGTCGCGCAGCATCGGGTAACTGAACACATAGTCGCAGCCGCCGATGCCACTGCAGGAGACCGAGCCCGTCTTCGGCCCCGGCGATCCGAGGTTCACAAGGCTGGCCGGGTCCGGCACCGGCAGCGGGCGGAGCAGGACCTGGTGGAACAGCGAGAACATCGCGGCGTTCGCCCCGATCCCGACGGCCAGCATCAGCACGATCATGATGGACAGCGCCGGTCGCTTGACGACTTGGCGCAGCGCGAAGCGAAAATTATTCATGTCTCAGTGCCTCGATTGGCTGAATGTGCGCGGCGCGCCCCGTACGCACGTCGCGCGTGTTATTCGTATCGCAAGGCCGCCATCGGGTTGACCCGCGCCGCCCGTCGCGCCGGCACGAGACTCGCCACGATAACGATCAGCGATAGCAGGATTGGCACCCCAAGAAAACTCACCGGATCCAGGCTGGACACGTTGGCCAGAACACCTTGCAGGATCCGGCCCAGGCCAAATGCCATCACCAGGCCCACGGGCACGGCGATCACCAGTTGCCGTACCCCCTGGCGAAGAACCAGTCCGAGGATACCGCTCTGCTCAGCACCGAGCGCCCGACGAATGCCGAACTCGCGCGTGCGTTGGGCGACCGTGAAGGCGAGGACGCCGTAAACGCCCACCGAGGCGAGCAACACGGCGGCCACGCCGAATACGCTGAAGATGATGCCCAGAAGCTTTGGACCGGAACGACTCTGATCTACCCAGACCTGGGCCGGCTGCACCCAGTACGCGGGCAGGTCGGAATCGATGCTGCGCAACGCGTCGCGGATCGGGTTGGCGAGCGTGTCCGGATCGCCATCCGTGCGCACCGCAATGGACGCGAAACGCGTATCCGCCTGTGCGAGCGGCCGGTAGATCGCCGGCTGTACCGCGCCGAACTCAAGGGTATGGTGATAGACATCGCCCGCGACGCCGATCACCGTCACCTCGGGTTGTTCCGAGTCGGTACCGCCAAGCTGCAGGCGCTTGCCGACGGGGTCCTCGCCGGGCCAGGTGCGCTCGGCGAATGCGCGGTTCACGACGACGACCGGCATCGTGTCCTCGCGATCTGCGGAACTGAAAGCGCGTCCGGCAGTCAGCGGGATGCGGAACATGTCGAAAAACCCCGGCGTGGCGACCACCGTGAGCGTGACCGGGTATAGCCCGTCCGCCGGCGGCTCGTCGCCGGCCGGCAGGTAGCGCGTCGCACCCGCACCGAAGGTCGGCAGGCTGGTCGTTACGCTGGCGCCGGTCACGCCGGGCAGCTCCGCGACGCGCGCCTCAAACGCCTCCCAGAACTGCCGGCGGCTCGCCGCGTCTGGGTACTGCGCGTCGAACAGGCCGATCCGCCCGGACATCACGCCGGCCACGTCCGCCCCGATCGGCGCATGCTGGAGATTGATCACGGAGCGCACCGTCAACGCGCCACCCACCAGCAGCGCGCAGCTCAGGGCGATCTCCACCCCGATGAGCGCGTGCGTGAAGCGGCCGATGGCCACGCCGGTGCCGCCGCCGCCACTGGACTTCAGCCCTGCTGTGACGTCGCGGCGGGCGGCGCGCAACGCCGGCAGCACGCCCGCAAGAATTCCGGCCACGGCAGCCACGAACAAGGCAAACAGCGCCACCCGCCAGTCGGCGCCGAAATCCATCCAGTAGGGAGTCCCGTCGCCACTCGCGACCAGGTAACGCTGGACACTCCGGCCGGCCACGTGCGCGATCAGGATGCCGATCACTCCGCCCACCAGGCTCAAGCTGACGCTCTCGGTGAGCGTGCCGGCGACCAGCCGCCAGCGACTTGCGCCCAGCGCCGCGCGCACCGACAGTTCGCGGCTGCGGCTCACCGTACGAGCCAGAATCAAGTTGGCCACATTCGCGCAGGCGATCAGCAACACCAGCGCCGTCGCCAATTGCATGGCGGTGAGGATGGCCATGGTCTGTTGGCCGACGAATTCCTCGCGATACGGCTTCAGTTCCGTGGTCGCGCCTACGTTCCAGCCCGGATTGGTGTCGAGAATGGAGGCATAGAGCGTGGCGAACTCGCTGCGCGCCTGCTCGAGCGTCACGCCCTCGCGCAAGCGACCGAAAGCCTCGACTGTGGCCGCCTCAGAGCGCGGCAGCGCGACCAGGTCGTTTTGCATCGGCACCCAGATCTCGTTGCGCGTCGGCCACATGAAACCGTTCGGCATGACGCCGACGATGGTTGCTGGCGTCCCGTTGACCCGGATCTGTGTACCGATCACTGACGGCTTGGCGCCGTAGCGCTGCTGCCAGATCTCCCAGCTGATGACGACCGCCAGCGGCGCGCCCGGAATGTCATCGCCGACGACGAAGGTGCGACCCAAGGCGGGTGGCACACCGAGCTGGGCGAACGCGTTCGCGCTCACGAAGGCGCCGTCGTATCGTATGGGGCGCTCTTCTCCACTGACGTTGATCGTGCCGCTGTAGACGGCGAAGAGGCTGCGGAACGAGGTCTGGCGTTCGGCAAGGTCGCTTACATCATGCAACCCGATCTCGAAGCCATTAGGACTCTCGGCAGAGACAAGCTCGATGTGCACCAGTTCCTCAGCGTCCGGGTAAGGCAGAGGCTGCAAAACCACGGCATTGATGGCGACGAAGGCGAAGGTCGTCGCGCCGACGCCCAGTGCCATGACGATTATCGTCGTGGCACTGAAGCCAACGCTGCGAATCGTCGAGCGAAACGCGAGCCTGAGGTCATGGAAAATCGCCATAGTCGCTCTCCCGAGCTAATCGATCAGTCTCGTCCCCGCCTGGCCTGTTCCGCGATGCGCTTGTCCTCTTCGATGCGCAGGCGCTCTAGCGTCTCCTCTTCGACAACGCGACCATCGAACATGTGGATCTGGAGATCGGCGTATTCCGCGTAGCGCGGGTCATGGGTGACCATGCAGATCGTCGCGCCCTCGGCATGCAGATCCTGCAGCAAGGTCATCACCACCTCGCCGTTTTTCGAATCGAGGTTGCCGGTCGGCTCGTCGGCGAGCAGGATCGACGGCTTGCCCACCAGCGCCCGCGCCACCGCGACGCGCTGCTGCTGACCACCGGAAAGCTGTGACGGGTAGTGGCGCAACCGGTGCGCCATGCCGACACGCTCGAGCGATTCGATCACACGCTGCTTGCGATCTTTCTTGTTCAGCCCTGTACGGTAGGTCAGCGGCAGCTCGACGTTTTCGAACACGGTGAGATCGCCAATGAGATTGAAGGCCTGAAAGATGAAGCCGATTTCGCGGTTCCGGATGTGGGCCCGCTGCGAATGATCGAGTTCCTCGACTGCAGTGCCGTTCAGCTGGTAGCTACCGCCGCTCGGCGTATCGAGAAGTCCGAGGATCGATAGCAGCGTAGATTTGCCGCAGCCGGACGGCCCGGAGATCGACACGTAATCGCCTTGCTTGATCGTGAAGTGCACGCCCGAGAGCGCGTGTGTCTCGACCTCGTCGGTGTAGAAGACCTTCTTCAGGTCCTCGAGGTGAATCAGCGACTTCGCATCGTTAATTGCTTCAGCGGCCTGGCTCATTTACATGTTCCTCAGTTCAGGCGGATACGGTCGTACTCATCCCAGGCCGAGGTGTCCGACAGGATCACCTGCTCGCCCGGCTCGAGCCCCTGGATGATTTCGATGGCGTTGACCGAGCTACGCCCCAGCTGCACGGGGATGCGCACCGCAGTGGCGCCCCCGTCGATCAGCTTGAACAGGGTGATGGTCGAGTTCGGCTGGCCGTACGCCGGACGCCCGGTGTAGACGACGCTCGGCAGCCGCTCGATCTCGATCGTGCCGTCGACCGACAGATCCGGGCGCGCACCACGCGGCAATTCCCCAATGAGATCGGCGTCCACCTGCACCGTGCCCGCCTGCACGGCCGGATCGATGCGGACTACGCGACCTTCGACGGTGTCGTTGCGCGTATCGATTTCAACGAGCTGGCCGATCTGCACGTCACGCGCCTGGGTCTCGGCGATGCGCAATTCCGCCCTCAGTTCCTCGGGCCGCGCGACCCGCGCGATGTTGGCGCCCAGCGTCACTCGCTGCCCCTCCTCGACCGGCACCTGCTGGAGCACGCCGCTGATGCCCGCCTTCACATTTAGCGACGCGATCTGCTCCAGCTTCCGGTTGTAGGCGTTGCGCACCTGCTCCAGCCGCGCGCGCTGTGCAGCGAGGCGCGCCTCGAGCGAAGTCGTGAATTGCCGCCCGCGATCAGATTCGATGTCGAGCCGAACCTTGAGCTGCTCGGCCAGGAGTTCCGAACGCCGGGACTGGAGCGTCGAGACGATGCCCTGCTCGGACAACGTCTTCTCGGCCTCCGCCTGGAGGCGGGCGCTCTCGTATTCAGCGCGCGCCACCGCATGCGCGGCACGCTGGTCGAGCTCTTGGCTGCGCAGGTTAAGCTCCGTATCGATGAACTCCGCCTCGGCGGCCTCAAGCGCATAACGCGCCTCCTCGGCCTGCTGCACCAGGTCCGGGTTGGACATCTCGAGAATCACGCTGTCAGGCTCGACGACCGCACCAGGGCGAACGACGATCCGTTCGACCCGGCCGTCGGTCTGTGCGGCGATCCAGCGGATCTCACGCGGTACGAGGGTCCCAGGCCCGCGCACCTGTCGCAGCATTTCGCCCTCTCGCACGGTGTCGACCCACACTGAGGCACGCGCCACGGAAGGAGCCGCCGGCTCCAGGCGTGCGAGCCCGACTGTCGCCAGCACCGCTAGCACGACCGCGCCGACGCCGATGCCGGCCTGGCGGATGCGTCGCTTGCGCTTGTTTTCGGGGCGAGGGATGTCCATGGTCCGATGTTCCAGTCAGCGCTCTCGGCGAGCGTTCGTCCCGCTCTACGATGCACATCGCGTGCCAAGCGTTGCAATGCACTCAAAGTCTTGAAATCAGGGAGGTCACGGGTGACACCGTCGAACTCCGGACATTCCGGTTCCGGGAAAGCGTCCCGAATCCGAGAATGGAATGCCCCCCGGGCGAAGAACAGGACCGCGGGTTCGTGGTCGTCACCGGTCATGGGCCCGGCATTGAATCGAGAGCGATCTCGGCACATGAATTTCTCGGCACGGCAACCCTCGATCACGCACAAAAGAAAAGGGCCTTGGTCTGGCGACCAAAGCCCTATCTCGATGCGCTAAAACCGTTACATGTCGGTTACGGGTGGTCCATTGCAACGTTGGCAGTCTTGCGAGGACGTCTAGTGCCCGCTGGCGCGACAACCGTAACTTATTGAAATCTGGAGCGGGAAACGAGACTCGAACTCGCGACCCCAACCTTGGCAAGGTTGTGCTCTACCAACTGAGCTATTCCCGCGTCAGGACGCGCAATTCTAAGCCCTAAGTGCACCCTGTCAAGCTTT
>Ga0102941_1000779_pt1 | contig 15100 bp, 12 predicted proteins | sample SalPonR2_C_D2_MG_FD_79281 | JGI IMG/M metagenome (GOLD analysis project Ga0102941, IMG submission 79281) | Salt pond soil microbial communities from South San Francisco under conditions of wetland restoration - Salt Pond MetaG R2_C_D2_MG | ecosystem: Environmental > Aquatic > Marine > Intertidal... | reverse complement strand
GGGCATCGACCACCAGCAAGCGCACATCCGTGGCGGCGACGAAATCGCGTTCAACCTGCTCGGCCTCGCCGGCCCGCAGCAGCCCGTGGTCGACGAAGATGCAGGTCAACTGATCGCCCACCGCCCGCTGCACCAGTGCCGCAGCGACAGCAGAATCCACCCCGCCGGACAGGCCACAGATGACCCGGGCTTGCCCTACCTGCGCGCGGATTCGCTCGACCTGTTCGTCGATGATCCCCGCCATTGTCCAATTCGGTTTGCACCCGGCGATCTGCCACAGGAAGTGCTCGAGCATGCGCTGACCATGCGCAGTGTGAACGACCTCCGGATGGAATTGCACGCCAGCCAAGCATCGAGCGGTGTCCTCGAACGCAGCGATCGGAGCACCCGGCGTGGCGGCGAGTACCGAGAAACCTTCGGGGGCGCGTTCCACGCTGTCGCCATGGGACATCCACACGTTCAGCGAATCGGGTAGGCCGTCAAGGAGGGTTCCATTTTCAACGACGTTCAGTGCCGTCCCGCCGTACTCGCTGCCGCCCGTCCGAGCAACAGAACCGCCTAGCCCTTGGGCCATAACCTGGAACCCGTAACAGATGCCGAAGACCGGTAGACCCAACTCCAAGATCTTCGAGTCGAAGTCAGGGGCGCCGGGCGCATAGACACTGGCTGGCCCCCCGCTCAAGATGATCGCGGCCGGGGCACGCTGTGCCACCTCTGCGGCGGAGATGGTGTGCGGAACGATCTCGGAGTACACCCGAGCCTCGCGCACCCGCCGAGCGATGAGTTGGGCGTACTGGGCACCGAAATCGACGACGAGAACGGTGTCCCGCTCGGTACCAACCTGATCCACGCGGGCGAGCCTAGCCACCGGCGCTGAAGGCACCGAGTCCCAACAGCGCGCCGATCAAGGCCACATAGACGAGCACACCGATCACAGCCGTCACGATGATGATGACGAGGGCAGCCCGCGAAAAGCTCCGCGCCCGCGCTAGGTCTCCGCGCCCGATCCAGACCCTTGCTCTCCAGGACAAGACAACAGCGACGACGCCGGTTGGCAAGAACAGCAACGCCGTCACCAGGAGCGAACCGAGCAAGTAGGTGCGCGGAACGTCCTGAGCCGGCTGCGTTGGCCGCGGGGGCAGCGCCACTTCGGGCACGCCTTCGACCGCATCGCTGGGGGCGTCCATTGGCTCGAACCCTAGGCCACGCAGCGGCTCGACCCCTAAGCCAAGGAGGGGTTCGACCCCTAAGCCAAGGAGGTCAGTGCCGCCCGGCCGGAAGCCCGAATCGCGCCAAAAGCCCCGGATGTGAGCAAAATCTCGCGACGGAGGCAAATCCCTCCTAATGTGTGAGGCACATCGCTATTTGGAAGAAAGGGCCTCCATGAAGCACATCTCCGTGAATGTGGATGGCACCCAGTACGAGGGGGATGTCGAACCCCGCACCCTCCTCGTCCACTGGCTGCGCAACGATCTCGGGAAAGTAGGAACTGTCGTCGGTTGCGACACCTCGAATTGCGGGGCGTGCACCGTCTTGCTCGATGGTCGCAGTGTGAAGAGCTGCAGTGTGCTCGCCGTACAAGCCGATGGCTCGAGCATCACCACGATTCAAGGTCTGTCAACCGGTGATGAATGGCATCCGGTGCAGGAGGCCTTCAAGGAATGCCACGGTCTGCAGTGCGGCTACTGCACGCCCGGCATGGTGATGTCGACCGTCGACCTACTCGACGAGAACCCGAACCCAACCGAAGAAGAGATCCGCGAAGGTCTCGAAGGGAACCTGTGCCGCTGCACCGGCTACCACAACATTGTCCGATCGGTCGAGAAGGCCGCTGAACTCATGGGAGGTGCGAAATGACAGAGACGCTAGATACCTCGACCCCGCTCGGGCGGCCGATTAAGCGTAAAGAAGACGCCAAGTTGCTGCATGGGCGTACGAACTGGACCGACAACATCCAGCTGCCCGGCACGCTGCACATGGCCATTTTGCGTAGTCCCTTCGCGCACGCGAAGATCACCAAACTCGACATCACGCCCGCGCTATCGCAACCGAATGTGATCGCTGCCTATAGCGCGGAGGAACTCGGCGATCTCAACGGATCGATCCCGTGCGTGTGGCCGGTGACCGACGACATCGTCATGCCGGACTTCCCCTCGCTGGCCAAGGGCAAGGTTCGGCAGGTGGGTGACTGTGTAGCCGTCGTACTCGCCACCGACCCGGAGCACGCAGCCGACGCGCTCGAAGCCATCGAGGTTGAATACGAGCCACTCGACGCCGTCGTTGACATGGAGAAGGCACTGGACTCCAGTTCCCCTGTGATCCACGACGATGCCGGCACCAACAAGTGCTACGTCTACAACCTGGGCGGTGGGTACGACGACATCAAGCCCAAAGCCGACGTCGTAGTAAAGCGGCGGTTCATCAACCAGCGCCTGATCCCGGCATTCATGGAGCCGCGCTCGGTCGTTGCCGCACCGATGGGGATGAGCGATGAGATGACCGTGTGGTCCTCCACGCAGATTCCGCACGTGCTGCGGGTGCTGATGGCGCTGGTCACCGGCATTCCGGAGAACAACCTGCGAATCGTCGCACCCGACGTGGGTGGCGGTTTCGGCGGCAAACTCCAGTTGTATCGGGAGGAAGTGCTCGCCACCCAGATCGCCCGCAAGTTGGGGCGTCCGGTGAAGTGGACCGAGACCCGCAGCGAGGACATGGTTGCCACGCACCATGGTCGCGATCAGATCCAGGACATCGAGATCGCCTCGACGAAGGACGGCAAGATCCTCGGACTCAAGGTGGATCTCATCGCCAACATGGGTGCCTACCTGCAGATCATCACCCCGGGTATCCCGCTGTTGGGAATGTTCATGTACCCGTCGATCTACAAGATGGACGCCTACGACTTCCAGTGCACAGGCGTGTTCACGAACACCACGCCCACCGACGCCTACCGCGGCGCTGGTCGACCGGAAGCCACGTACGCCATTGAGCGGATCGTCGACGAGCTCGCTGCCGAACTGGACATGGATCCGATGGAACTTCGCGAGAAGAACTGGATCAAGCACGAGGAGTTCCCGTACTCCACCGTTGCCGGTCTCACCTACGACACCGGCAACTACGAGGCAGCCACCGCGAAGGCGTTGGATCTGTTCGGTATGGATGAGTTGCGCGCAGAGCAGCAGCGTCGTCGGGAGTCCGGCGATCCGGTGCAACTAGGCATTGGCATCTCGACCTTCACCGAGATGTGCGGCCTGGCACCTTCTCGTACTTTGGGCGCACTCAAGTACGTGGCCGGTGGCTGGGAGCACGCAACGATCCGGATGCTTCCAACCGGCAAGGTGGAACTCATCACCGGCACATCGCCACACGGGCAAGGCCATGAGACGGCTTGGAGCCAGATTGCGGCCAGCATCCTTGGCATCGGTGTCGATGACATCGAGGTGGTGCACGGTGATACCGGTCGCGCTCCGTACGGCATGGACACATACGGCTCGCGTTCGCTCGCGGTCGGTGGTCAAGCCATCAAGAAGGCTGCGGACAACCTGATCGAGAAGGCGCGCGTCATTGCGGCGCACCAGCTCGAATGCTCCCCCGGGGACTTGGAGTTCGTTGAGGGCGAGTTCCGTGTCAAGGGTGATCCGGAGAAGGCTCAGGCCATCGGGGCCGTCGCGTTCGAGGCATTCACCGCGCATAACTTGCCCGACGGTGTCGAACCGACGCTGCAAGGTGAGGCCACAGTGGACCCGGAGGACTTTTCCTACCCGCATGGCACGCACCTGGCGGCCATGGAGGTCGACACGGAGACCGGCAAGGTCACGCTGCGCAAGTACGTGGCTGTGGACGACGTCGGCAACCAGGTCAACCCGATGATCGTCGAGGGTCAGGTGCACGGTGGCCTAGCCCAAGGCATCGGTCAGGCGCTCTACGAGGGGGCGTTCTACGACGAAGACGGATTGCCGTTGAACGCGAACCTGTCGACGTATCTGATCCCGGCGGCACCGGATCTGCCGTCGTTCATCACCGATCACACTGTCACCCCGTCCACCACGCACCCGCTGGGTACCAAGGGTGTGGGCGAGGCTGGTGCGATCGCTTCTACGCCGGCGATCATCAACGGCATCGTGGACGCGTTGCGTCCGATGGGCGTCACCGACGTCGCGATGCCGGCCACACCGATGACCGTCTGGAAGACCATCCAGGCCGCGAAGGGAGGCCAGGCATGATCCCGGCGACGTTCGATTACACGAAGGTCAGCACCGTCGACGAAGCGCTAGCGGCGCTCGCCGACAGCGACGACGCCAAGATCCTCGGCGGCGGACAATCGTTGCTTCCGGTCCTTCGGCAACGACTCAATGCCCCTGAATTGATTGTCGATTGCTCGGGCATCGACGAGATGAAGGGGATCGCTGACGCAGGCGACAAGGTCGTTATCGGCGCCGCTGCTACGCACCACGCGGTGATGACCGATCCGACGGTGAAGTCCTCGGTCGCATTGCTAGCGCAGGCAACCGAGACGGTCGCTGATCCGCAGATCCGGCACCGAGGCACGGTGGGTGGGTCGCTTGCGCATGCGGACCCGCGCGCCGATCAGCCGCCGGTGGCACTTGCTCTCGACGCGGAGTTCACCATCGCTGGCCCCTCCGGGCGGCGCACAGTTCCCGCGGCGGAGTTCTTCCACGGGCCATTTGAAACATCGGTTGGTGAGGATGAACTCCTCGTCAGTGTCGCGTTCCCGAAGTACGACGGCTGGGGCACGCACTACGAGAAGTTCAACCGCACAGCGCAGGCGTGGAGCATCGTGGGCGTGGCAGCCGCTGTTCGGATGGACGGCGGGAAGATCGCTGAGGCACGCATCGGGCTGACCAACGTAGGCGGCACGCCGGTGCGCGCAGCTGCGGCGGAGCAGGCCCTCGTCGGGGCCGCCACCGTGGCCGACATCGAGGCAGCGGCGTCGCAGGCGTCGCAGGGCCTTGAGCCATTCTCCGATGAGGATGCTGACGCCGACTTCCGTCGACACCTAGCCGAGGTGCTCACCAAGCGGGCGGTAGCCAAGGCAGCGGGAATGGAATAGAGAGCAAAGATCTGCTGTTACAGCGGGTGCGGACTTCGGTTCGCACCCGCTGTTTGCTTTTGACCCGAAGGCCACGGAAACGTCACCCAGCAACTCACGGTGATTTAGCAGCGGACTGTGGCACAGTAAGCCGGTAGCCGACTCCGCGCACCGAACCGATGATAGGTGGGCCTCCTGACTCGGAAATCTTCTTTCTTAACCGACATGCATGCGCTTCGAGGCGATGGTGATCGGACGCCCAGGGGTCATTACAGATCCAACGGGAAAGCTCTTCATGAGTGAACACCCGACTTGGGTCGGTCATCAAGTGAGCGAGGAGGTCGAACTCCGTCTTCGTGATCTCCAGGGCTTGGCCAGCGACCAACACGCGATGTTCAGCAATCTGCATTTCGATGTTCTCAAACGCAAGCCAGGGCTCTGATTCATCCGTCGGTGCATGGTCAAGACGCAAGGCAATCTGGGCGGCAAGCACCCGCGGCCGGATGGGCAGGTAACTCATGCTGCACACCCCACCAGCTACCAGCCGTAATTCATCCAGTTCCGAAAGCGAATCGGAGATCACCGTGATCGGGGCAGATGTGAGTGCTCGAACACGTCGACACAGGGCTAGCCGAGCCTCCTGGGTGATCTTCGGTCCGATCAGGACCACGGCCAAAGCGCTCAGCGCCCGCGAATCCAGATCTTGCACACGTGGATCGAGACAGAAGGTTCGGATCCCTTGCCGATCCAACTCATCACTCAATTCCGAAGACAGCGAGTCCGAGCCGCCAAGGAACACAACTTGATGATGAAGCATCCGGAACCTCCGTAGAACGTTGCTCCCCGCTGCTTTGGATCTCACCAGTCCCTTGCGCTCTCAACCAAACTACGTGCCGAAACCCGGCTATGGGCTCACGACACCCTTCCACCATTCATTGTGAGCAAATTGCAAGCAAGTGCTGTGTCTTGCGCACTGATATATCTACGCTTCGTGGCTACTGTTCACTAAGCCAAGAGCGGGGGCCTTATCCGGAGAAGATGTGAGAGGCGATCGAAGAGTGGTGCCTGTGCAGCCCGATCGGCGTCGCCAACTCCTCGACGAACTGGCGCGGACTCCCGGCGATTCGCTGGCGCACCGCATCTGTCATCTATGCGTCGTGGGAGGTATCGATGGTGCTGCCATTCTGCTGCACTCCGGCGATCACTTGCTGGGAATCGCTGGCTGCGATGGGGCTCTCGGGGATTCACTAGCAGATCTGGAACTGACGTTCGGTGAGGGTCCCGGTCACCAAGCCGTGCAATCTGGAACGACAGTCTTTGCCGACCAACTCCTCACGGGCACGAGCCAGAGTTGGCCTATCTTCGCGACACATGCTGAGCAAGCCGGAATCGCGGCGGTATTCGCCTACCCACTTCAATTGGGGAGCATCATGTTGGGCGTTCTCGAAGTAGCGCGTGGCCGCGCCGGATCCTTGTCACCTCCGGAACTGATAGACACAGCACACCTTGCTTCCCTCGCTACTTCATCTCTGCTGCTTTCCCAATCCCACGTGAGCGATCAGGATGCCTTCGATCTTCTAGAGTTGAGCGAACCAACCCAATTGCGCATCCATCAGGCGACCGGCATGGCTGCTGAGCAAACCGGAGCATCTTTGCCTGATGCGTTGGCCCTGCTTCGCGCCTACGCGCTTGTTCATGAGCAATCCTTGTCAGATGTCGCCCAATTAATCATTACTCGAAAGATTCGGATGGATCCGTGATGAACGAACAGTCCCCGAAGAAGTCCTCCACGCCCTCACTCACCACCACCGTTGTCGAGGCAATGGAAGCGATGGTCCAAGATTTCGACTACATCGACCTTGCTTCTTCCTTGGTGTCCTCGACCATCGAGTTGCTGGGAGCGAACGCCGCAGGAGTCATGATCGGCGACTCCAGTCAGCTGCTCCATGTTGTGGCTGCTTCCGACGAAGACATGCGCACACTTGAAGTCTTCGAGATCCAAAACGATGAAGGGCCGTGCCTGGATTCGTGGTACTCGGGGCGCATGGTCACATGTGACGATCTCGCCACCGACGAGCGCTGGGGAGCTTTTCGCGCTCGCGCCACCGAACTCGGCTTTCGTTCGGCACTGGCCGCTCCCCTTCGATTGCGTGACCACAACATCGGTGCACTGAATGTTCTGTGGTCTCAGCCGAATGCAGCAGATGAACGCGCCGAACAGGCAGCCCAAGCACTGGCTGACCTGGCAGCCCTGGGACTAACCAGCAAGGCGGTTCCATCCGAAGCAACCTTCCTTGCCGAGCAGATTCACCGGACGATCAACGCGCGGGTAACTATCGAGCAAGCCAAGGGCATGCTCGCCGAGCAGGACAATTCCGACATGAACACGGCGTACACCTTGATGAGGAATTACTCGAAAGCGAGCGATACCCACCTGGTGGCGACGGCCGAGTTGGTGACCCGCAGGAAGATCACGGCCGCGACCATGCGAGCAGCGGTGGTGCGCTAGTCGGTCGATACCGGCAGCCGCAGTCCGCCCGGCGCAGCCTCTGGCACAACGGGGTGCGAGGGCGCGATGGCAGGCACCGGGCGGTACTTCTGGCCCACAGCGGGGCGCGGATCCGCTTGTCCCTTGTTCGGCCACATGGCCACCGCGCGTTCGGCTTGAGCGGTGATCGTCAACGATGGATTCACACCGAGGTTCGCCGTAATGGTCGAGCCATCCAGGATGTGCAGTCCCGGGTAGCCGAATACCCGCTGGTAACCGTCGACCACTCCGTGGTCGACATCTTCACCGATCACGCAGCCACCAACGAAGTGGGCAGTCAACGCAGCATCAAGGTTCTCGAAGACACTGCTTCCCGGAACCCCGTCGATCTTGTCAGCAACGCGCCGAACGACCTCCTGTGCCATCGGCATATAGGTCGGTGCTGGTGTGGACTGGCTCTGGTCGGTAGTTAGGCGCCATCGACCAAGAAGTCCGCGCTTGCCCGTCAAAGTCAGCGAGTTGTCGACCGGCTGCATGATCAAGGAGATAACGGTCCGCTCCGACCACTTACGCACGTTGACCAACTGCGCAGCAACCCCGGGCTGCCTCACCAGTTCCTCGAGCCAAGTCCGCCACCTTGGTGTGCCAGACCGCGGTTGAGTCAAGACGGACTGAAGGAGACCCATCGAGTTGGAGCCTTTGCCGTAACGCACCGGTTCTACGTGCGTGTGCTCGTCGGGGTACCAGCTAGAAGTGATCGCGACACCCTTCGTGAAGTCTTCTCCGGTAGTCGTAACGGTGCGGGCCACAGCGCCGAGAATCGACTCGGAGTTGGTTCGCGAGAGTCGACCGAGCATCGATGACAGCTTCGGCAATCTCCCCTCGTCCTTCATGCGGTGCAGCAACTTCTGCGTGTTGTACGTGCCCGCTGCCACGATCACCTGTTCCGCCGTGTACCACCGGCGAATTCGGTTGCCGAGAGTTCCCGTAGCTTGCGTCTCGATTCGGTACCCACCGGAGTCGATCGGATCTAACCCCACGACGGTCGTCATTGGGTAGATGCGAGCACCAGCTAATTCGGCGAGGTGTAGATAGTTCTTGGGAAGGGTGTTCTTCGCTCCCCATCGGCATCCGGTCATGCATTCCCCGCACTCAATGCAACCGGTTCGGGCCGGACCCTTGCCGCCGAAATAGGGATCGGGAGCAGTGACACCCGGTGTGCCGAAGTACACACCTACCGGCGTCATGCGGAAGGTGTGGCCCACGCCCATGTCGTCAGCCACCTGCTTCATGACGATGTCTGATGGCGTCATCGTGGGGTTGTCGGCGATGCCCAGCATGCGCCCGGCTTGGTCGTAGTACGGGGCAAGTTCACTCGCCCAGTCAGTGATACCCGACCACTGGGGATCATTGAAAAACCGGTTGCCGGGTACGTACAGCGTGTTCGCGTACACCAGCGATCCGCCACCCACACCGGCACCGGCCAGCACGGCAACGTCCTTCATCACATGGATGCGTTGGATACCGAACATGCCCAGCAATGGCGCCCAAAGGAACTTACGCAGATCCCAGGACGACTTGGCGAAATCCTCGTCGCGGAAGCGGCGACCGGCTTCGAAGACCCCGACCCGGTAGCCCTTCTCGGCGAGCCGCAGTGCGGATACCGATCCGCCGAACCCCGACCCAATAATCGCAACGTCGAGGTCGAGCACGACCGGATCGCTCTTCGGCGCAGCCACTAGACCTCCTACTTCAAGCCGAGTTTCTTCATCACACCCATTGCCCCCGCAAGGGTGTCACCCCAACGCTCATCGGACCACCCGAATTGCGGACCGAAACCCAAGGCCCGCTGGGTGGCGATTGTCTGCGCCTCGGTGTACTTCAGCATTCCCTCATCCCCGTGCCGGCGCCCGAGGCCCGAGGCCCCCATGCCACCCATCGGTGCTCGCTTACTGGCCCACGCCGCGGCGTATCCCTCATTCACGTTGACCGTGCCAGCACGCAACCGACGGGCGATTTCCATGGCTGCTCGCTGGTTCTGACCCACAACCGAAGCGTTCAGGCCGTACTCGGTGTCATTTGCACGACGAACAGCTTCCTCGTCCGAGGCCACCGGATAGACCGCTACCACCGGTCCGAAGGTCTCCACCGAGCACAGAGTCATCGAGTCATCGACGCCGCTCAAGATGGTTGGTGCATAGAAGTACGGACCCACATCGGGGCGGCCCTTCCCACCGACGACAACCTCCGCCCCACGTTCCACGGCATCGTCCACATGAGCCGTGACTCGCTGCAGTTGCTTTTCGGAAATGAGTGATCCGACATCAGATCCCCACCCCACATGTGCGGACATTCGCAACGATTGGGTTCGACGTGCGAAAGCCGAGAGGAACTCCTCAAAGATCGTCGCGTGCACGTAGATGCGTTCCATTGATATGCAGAGTTGTCCGGAGTTGGAGAAGGCGCCGCGTACAGCGATCGATGCGGCCCACTCTGGTTCGGCATCAGCGCGCACGATCATCGCATTTTTGCCGCCGAGCTCCATCGAGCAGCCGATCAAGCGCTCCCCGCAGCGCTGCGCTACCTGTCGACCCACAGCGGTGGATCCGGTGAACATCACGTAGTCCGAACGATCGATCACCCACGGACCCACCACTGGGCCTTCACCGGAAACCACATTGAAGACGCCTTCAGGAAGCCCCGATTGCGCCAGCAGGTCGGCAATCCATAGCGCAGAGAGCGTTGTCTGGACGTCAGGCTTGAGCACGATCGCGTTGCCGGCGATCATCGCCGGGATCGCATCGCTAGCCGCAAGCGTGACCGGATAGTTCCATGGCGAGATAACCCCCACAACACCCTTGGGAACCCGCAGCTCCGTGACTCCGACTAATCCCGGGAAAGCACCGCGGTGTCGGCGGGAGCGCAACAGGCGCCGGGCATCACGTGCGTAGTGCCGCGCTGTGATGCACACGTCCAAGACTTCCTCGTTCGCGTCCTTTCGCGCCTTGCCCGTCTCCCGCTGCACCAGGTCCAAACCCGCATGCCGGTTCTCCAGCAGTAAGTCGTGGAAGCGGAGCATTACCGCGCAGCGGGAGGCAAGGGACATCCGCGACCATCCCGCCTGCGTGACCCGTGCGCGCTCGAAGGCGCTGTCAACGTCGGCTTCGGTGCTGGTCGGGAGTGCGTATAGGACGTCCCCGGTGAACGGCTCGATCACGTCGCGCAACTGACCGCTTGCCGTCAAGTGCGGCAGCAGGTCGGTAATGGGTAGGCCGGCATTGGATAGGCCCGTATCCATGGACACCCCTCACGTGAGAACCGGTGCCCCCAACCTACCCTCGCCGTTTCCTCCAGGGGCTGGCTGAATGACCGTCAGTTGCCCACACCTGAAGTCCCGGGTGGGCTTTCCGCCACACAGTGGCGAGAAAGCCAACTGAAGCCAAGTTGCTGGAGGATTGACGGTCAATCAGCCAGCCCCTGGAGGAAACGGCGGGAGGGGGTTAGGGAGTGGTGATGACCATGTCGACGCGCTGGAATTCCTTGAGGTCCGAATAACCGGTGGTGGCCATCGCCTTGCGCAGCGCACCGACGATGTTGACCGTTCCATCAGCACGATGCGATGGCCCGTTCATGATCTCGGCGAAGGTGCCCACCTGATCCATCAGGTGGCGTTCACCGCGCGGCAATTGCGAATGCCAGGCTTCCGCTCCCCAATGCGCACCTTGTCCGGGTGCATCGGTTGCCCGGGCAAAGACAGAGCCCACCATCGCAGCATCCGCACCACATGCGAATGCCTTGACGATGTCGCCACTGGAACCCATTGATCCATCGGCGATCACGTGCACGTACCTGCCACCGGATTCATCAAGATAGTCGCGCCGAGCCGCAGCGATCTCGGCAACCGCAGTTGCCATCGGTACCCGAACACCGATCACATCTGCGGTGGTGTGGCTGGCGCCGCCACCAAAACCCACGCGCACACCGGCGGCACCGGTGCGCATCAAGTGCAACGCCGCTTGTCGCGTACTACAACCACCGACGATCACCGGTACATCGAGTTCGTGGATGAACTCCTTGAGGTTGAGCTGCTCGCCATTGCTGGTGACGTGTTCGGCCGAAACGGTGGTGCCGCGGATCACAATGATGTCCGCACCCGCCTTGGCCGCGATCGGTGCGAGTTCGGCAGTGCGCTGCGGAGAGACGGCAACTGAAACCGTGATGCCGGCGTCCTTCATCTCGTCGATCCGCTGTTTGATCAGGCCAGCGTCCACGGCGGCATCGGCGTAGATGCGCTGCAGGTGCGCGGTTGCGGTCGCGGCGTCCTCGGCGGCGATCTGGGTGAACAGCGGGGCGGGATCTGCGTAGCGGGTCCACAAACCCTCGAGGTTCAGCGATGCCAGGGCACCGAGGCCCGCCAATTCGATTGCGCTAGCCGGGGAGACGACCGAGTCCATCGGGGCGACCAACAGCGGGGTTTCGAAAGAGTAGGCGTCGATATGCCAGGCGGTGGAGACGTCCTCGGTGTTGCGGGTGCGCCTGCTCGGGGCGATCGCGACTTCGTCGAATGAGTAGGAGCGGGCGGCTTCTTTCGAGCCGCCGATAAGAACATCGGCCATGGTTACCGCCCTGAGTAGTTGGGGGCTTCGAGCATCATCTGCACATCGTGGGGATGGCTCTCGCGAAGTCCAGCTGACGTGATCTGCACGAAGCGGCCACGATCGATGAGTTCGGCGATGGTCGCGGTCCCTGCGTAACCCATTGCTGCCCGGAGGCCGCCTACAAGCTGGTGCGCCACGGCGCCGAGCGGTCCTCGGTAAGCGACCATGCCTTCGATCCCTTCTGGAACGAGTTTGTCGTCGCTGAGAAAGTCGTCCTGGAAATAGCGGTCCTTGCTGTAGGAACGCGCCTGCCCACGCGACTGCATGGCACCCAGCGATCCCATCCCGCGGTAGGACTTGAACTGCTTACCGTTGACGAAGACCACTTCGCCGGGAGCTTCCTCGCAACCCGCGAGCAGCGAGCCGAGCATCACGGTGCTGGCACCGGCCACGATCGCCTTGGCGATATCACCGGAGTACTGGATGCCGCCGTCGCCGATCACCGGGACACCCGCCGGGGAGCACGCGCGGTAGGCCTCGTTGATCGCTGTGATCTGCGGAACGCCCACACCGGCAACCACGCGGGTAGTACAAATCGAACCCGGACCCACGCCGACCTTTACCCCGTCCGCCCCCGCATCGACGAGCGCTTTGGCTCCGTCGAAAGTTGCAACATTGCCGCCGATCACTTCCACGCCCGTCTCGGCCTTGATGCGCCGCACCATGTCCAGAACCGCGCGGGAATGACCGTGGGCGGTATCGACAACGACGAAGTCCACGCCTGCTTCAACAAGCGCGCTGGCCCGCTTCTCCGCGTCCTCCCCCACTCCAACCGCAGCGCCGACTACCAGCCGGCCATCGGCGTCTTTGGTGGCGTGCGGGTACTTGTCGGACTTCACGAAGTCCTTCACGGTGAACAAACCCATGAGCTTGTTATTCGCATCGACGATCGGAAGCTTCTCGACTTTGTGTTGGGCTAGCAGCGCAAGAGCGTCGTTGGGATCAATGCCGGCAGGCGCGGTTATCAACGGCATCCGGGTCATGACCTCGTGCACCGGACGCGACATGTCGTCCTCGAAGCGCATGTCCCGGTTCGTCACGATCCCCTGCAGCGTTCCAGACTCGTCGACAACTGGAACCCCGGAAATGCGGTAACGCCCACACATCGCATCGACATCGGCGAGAGAGTCGTTCGGGCTGCAGGTGATCGGGTTGCCGACCATGCCGGCTTCCGAGCGCTTGACGAGATCCACTTGGCCGGCTTGATCCTCGATGGGCAGATTGCGGTGTAGGACGCCCACACCGCCTTGCCGCGCCATGGCAATTGCCATGCGGGATTCGGTGACGGTGTCCATCGCACTGGAGACCAATGGCATGCGAACTGCGATATTGCGGGTGACCCGACTCGATGTCTCGACGTCGCTCGGCACGATCTCGGATTCGCCCGGGAGCAGCAGGACGTCGTCGAACGTTAGGCCCTGCAGGGCAACCTTCCCTGCGCTCTTCTCGCTGGCCTCGCCACTCGCCGCAGAATCCACAGCGTCAGGCTACTCACATACCCAGGGAGCGGGAGATGCGAGCCACAGTCTCGGTGAGATCGGTGGCCACCCACACCCCCGGCGGCGGCGTGCCCTGCCAACCGGGGCCACCTGCCAGGACGCTGGGGGCCGGACGCAGCGCCGTCAGGTCACCCAACGACGTAATCCGCGCCGAACCGGGAATCTGCGCCCAGACGAACACAGCGGCGGGGCCGGTTCGCCGGACGGCTTGAAGCAAAGTGTCGTGCGGGACCCGGGCGCCGAGCATTTGGATGCCGATGCGCCGTTCGGCCAGTGCAGCCGCCACGGCCCACAGTGGAAGGAAGTGGGTTTCTTCGTCTGACGCGGCCAACATGACCAAGCGGGCATTCACCGGATCCTTGAGTTCGCGGGCCCGTTCCGCTAAAGCGGCGTGCACGGAGTCGCTGAGGACGTGCTCGACGTCTATCCCGCGACCGCTGCTCTCCCAACGTTGACCCACCCCGGCGAGGACAGGGACGAGGAGGTGGTCCCACGTTGAGATCACACCGCGCCGTTCGATCGCTTCGCTGATGATGCGCCGGCACGCGTTGCCGTCGAGGGCCAAAGCGGCGCGCGCCAACCCACGAGACGCCGGTGTCCCCCCCGGTATAGGAATGACCTGCCCACCACCGCTGCGCCCGGGGGCGACCGAACGCTGCGGGCCCTCATCCGCCGGCGAGGCTTGGTCAAGTGTTCCGGCCCCCGCCACGATGTCGGTGACGGGTGCCAGCGAAGAGGGATCTACCTCCAAGGCCATAGCGTCGCGGGCAGCGTCCCCGGGTGGGATTCCCGCTAGGACGAGGCGACGCATGTGTTCCAGGCGGGCCAGGTCCGCGGCGGTGTAGCGACGGTGCGAGCCGGCCCGATGCTCGCTAGGACCAAGGCCATAGCGACGATCCCAAGTGCGCAAGGTGGCCGGGGCTACGCCGAGGCGACGTGCGACGGCGGCAACGGTGAGTCCAGGGGCGATGGTCTGCGTTTGGCCCGACGTCGCTGAGCCTTCCAATTCGCTGACCACGCATGCATTGTGGGTGGCCCAGCGCCTTCTCGCATCCGCAGATGTCGGCGCTCGGGCCGTACTAGCCGCCGAACCTCCCGAGGAACCGGTTCAGAGCGGGTCAATCGCGCCACATGGGTTCTCGCCGCTCCCCGTGACGCACACCACAAAGCGTTTCAACTCTTGTTCATCTGGGGGTATTGACTCATCTCTGGCGCGGTTGATATCGTTTCAGCACCTACTCGGAAGGGGTTCCCATGGCAGACGTTTCACGGCTTCCCGGTCCAAATGCCGACATTTGGGACTGGCAGTTACTCGGCGCCTGCCGCGGCGAAGACCCCGGGGTGTTCTTCCACCCCGAGGGCGAACGCGGACCGGCCCGCGCGGCCCGCGAAGCCGCCGCCAAAG
>Ga0102941_1000777_pt1 | contig 15102 bp, 15 predicted proteins | sample SalPonR2_C_D2_MG_FD_79281 | JGI IMG/M metagenome (GOLD analysis project Ga0102941, IMG submission 79281) | Salt pond soil microbial communities from South San Francisco under conditions of wetland restoration - Salt Pond MetaG R2_C_D2_MG | ecosystem: Environmental > Aquatic > Marine > Intertidal... | reverse complement strand
ATGACGTGGTAGTGGTATTTCTGATCCTCGGTCATGGGGAAACACTACCGCGCCGCGATGCCGACCCGCGACCCGATTCCTGCGCATCCTGACACCGTGACGATTTGCGCGGTCAACAATGGCCTTTGATCCGCGTTCTCTCGGGGCGCCGCGTCTGCCGCGCGGCCGATTGGATCAGAAGCAAAGGATCGAACGCATGTTTCGCAAGACCACAACCGCCGCACTGCTCGCCCTGGGGCTTGGCGCCCCGGTTTTCGCGCAGGATGCACCTGACCTCGTGACCGTGGTGACCTCGGACCAGCCTCAGGTGCAACTCATGTCGATGGTTCTGACGATGCAGGCGGTGGAACAGGGGCAGAGCGTCCACATGCTGCTTTGCGGGGCGGGGGGCGATCTCGCGCTGGCCGATGCGCCGGACAGCGCCACCGCGCCGCAGCCGCCGCGCGACATGAGCCCGCAGGGCCTGATGACGGCGCTGATCGGCCGGGGCGTGACGGTGGAGGTCTGCGCGATCTACCTGCCCGGGCTCGGCGCGGACCCGAGCGTTCTGATCGACGGGGTGGGCGTGGCGCAGCCACCGGCGATGGCGGGCGCCATGCTGGGCGACGGAACCATGGTCTGGTCGTTCTGAACCGGCGGCGATGACACGGGCGTCCCGGCCGTCTGGCCGGGGCGCTTGCCCCGGGGAGCGCCGATGGGCATACCGGGCCCATGGCCAGACAATTGCCCTACAAGACCATGGTGGAGATCTTCCGCCGGTTCCGCGAGGCGGAGCCCGAGCCCAAGGGCGAGCTGGAGCATGTGAACGCCTACACGCTCGTCGTGGCGGTGGCGCTCAGTGCGCAGGCCACCGATGTGGGCGTCAACAAGGCCACGCGCGCGCTGTTCGAGGTCGCCGACACGCCGCAGAAGATGCTGGACCTGGGCGAGGAGCGGCTGATCGAGCATATCAAGACGATCGGGCTGTTCCGCAACAAGGCCAAGAACGTCATGAAGCTCTCGCGCATCCTCGTCGAGGAATTCGGCGGCGAGGTTCCGTCTTCGCGCGCAGCCCTCCAGTCGCTGCCTGGGGTGGGGCGCAAGACCGCGAACGTGGTGCTGAACATGTGGTGGGGCCATCCCGCGCAGGCGGTGGACACGCATATCTTCCGCGTCGGCAACCGCGCCGGCATCGCGCCGGGCAAGGACGTGGACGCGGTCGAGCGCGCCATCGAGGACAACGTCCCCGTGGAGTTCCAGCGCCACGCCCATCATTGGCTGATCCTGCACGGCCGCTACACCTGCGTGGCACGCAAGCCCAAATGCCCCGCCTGCCTGATCCGGGACCTCTGCGCCTTCGAGGACAAGACGCAAGAGGCCCCGCCGAAACCTGCGAAAAGGATCCCCCCATGAGCGCTTCCTACGACGTCGTCGGCATCGGCAACGCCATCGTCGATGTCATCTCCCACGGCGATGACAGTTTTCTGGAAAACATGGGCATCACCAAGGGCATCATGCAGCTGGTGGAGCGGGAGCGGGCGGAACTGCTCTATGCCGCGATGTCCGACAGGGTGCAGACCGCCGGCGGATCGGTGGCCAACACCATCGCGGGCGTGGGGTCCCTTGGACTGTCCACGGCGTTTCTGGGCAAGGTGAAGGACGACGCGCTGGGCCGGTTCTACGCCGCCGGCATGGCAGAGCAGGGCACGGCGTTCCCCAACCCGCCGGTGCCGGGCGACCTGCCGCCGACATCACGGTCGATGATCTTCGTCTCGCCCGACGGGGAGCGGTCGATGAACACCTATCTGGGCGCGGGCGCGGATTTCGACGAGGATGATGTGGACGCGGACGTGGCCGGGCGCGCGCGCTGGTTGTTTCTCGAGGGCTATCTCTACGACAAGCCCGAGGGCAAGGCCGCCTTCACCGCCGCGGCGCGGGCCTGCCGGGCCGGTGGCGGCAAGGTGGGGATCACGCTGTCCGATCCGTTCTGCGTCGATCGGCACCGGGCGGATTTCCTGCGGCTGATCACCGATGAAATGGACTACACCATCGGCAATCACGAGGAATGGCTTGCGCTTTACCAGACGGACGACCTCGAGGCGGCGCTCGGGGAGGCGGCCAAGGTGTGCGAGCTTGTCGTCTGCACCCATTCCGGCGACCCGGTGAAGCTGATCCGGGGGGCCGAGCGCGCCGAGGTGCAGGTCGAGAGGATCACGCCCGTGGACGCCACGGGCGCGGGAGATCAGTTCGCCGCCGGCTTCCTCTATGGCATGGCGACGGGGCAGGACCTCGAGACCGCCGGACGCATGGGCGTCGCGGCGGCATCCGAGGTGATCCGGCATATCGGCCCGCGCCCGAAGCGGCCGCTCAGCGCGCTTTTCGCCGAGCAGGGACTGATCTGAGGCGTCGGTCACCGGGTGCCGCGCGGCGGGCGCCATTCCGTTACGTCCGGTGTCAAGTCCGTGGCAAAACGCACCGCCGCAACGCATGGTTTCGGCTCCGTTCTGCCCTATTCCTGGCGAATTGAAGCTTTAACCGTTTGTGGACAATGCAGCACCGCGGCGCGCGCTGGACGCTGCTCAGGGTCCAGCGTTTGACGCGCCCGCGCAACAGGAGGCAGGATGATGTCGCCCCTCAGGGTTCTACATGTCGACGACTGCGATGACGTCCGGACTGTCGTGGGACTCACGCTCAGTAGTGTGGGCGGCATGCGGGTGACGCAATCCGCCTCCGGACCCGAGGCAATCGAGGCCATCGCCGGAACCGAGGCCGATATCCTGCTCCTTGACGTGATGATGCCCGAAATCTCCGGGCCAGAGCTGCTGTGCTACCTGCGCTCTATCGAGAGATTTCGTGACACGCCTGCTGTCTTCCTGACCGCGAAGGCCTCAGCCGAAGAGATAGAGACCCTCATGAAGGCCGGTGCCGCCGCGGTGATAACCAAGCCTTTCGACGCCATGAAACTGCCCGAGCACCTCGTGCGGATTCTAGAGGAACAGGGCGTGAGCGTCATCACCGATATCGCGGCGGAATAGCCGCTCAAGCCCGGGTGTGCGGGGCGGCGGGAGCCGTGCGGGGCGGCGGGAGCCGCGCCAGCCACACTGCTCTGGCACCGCGGCCGCTGCCTCGGACAGACGACCAATTCCCTTTGTAGTATTAGCGAGTCGGCCCGCGAACGTGCATCAGGGCTTTTCGCCAACAATGAATTCTCAGTCCAGACGGAAAACCAAATGAAATTCGACACTTTTCTGCAATCCGAGTCGGGCGCCGTCACGGTCGACTATGTCTTCTGGCTCACCGCGTCGGTCTGGAGCACCACCGCAATGCTCACCGTGCCCACGAACGGGATCGAGAATATCGCCACGGACATGGCATCGGACTTGCGGAGTGGCACGATCATGTTCAGCTCCTTCGACGAACTCTCGAACCCCGATCGCGTGCTGACCACGGCTGTCACTGCGGCAGCCGATCTCGGGGCCCCCGCCGAGGACGATGGCGGATCGCAACCGTCTGGCGAGCAGGGGAACGTCGTTGACTCTGGCAACGGCGGACCCCAGGGCAACAACGGCTGGGGCAACGGCGATCAGGATGCGCCGGGCAATTCCGGTCCGAACAACAACGCCGAGAACGGCGGTGGATCGCCGCCGCCGGGCCAGTCGGGCGGCGGTAACGGGAATAGCGGCGGCAACGGGAACGGCAACGGCGGGAACGGCAACGGGAACGGCGGCAACGGCAACGGCAACGGCAACGGCAACTGAGCCGCGCCCTCAGCCTGTGGCGCCGCCGATGAAGCATTGTGCCTCGTTGCTGACGGGTCGCTCGAACAGCTCCGCCGTCGGTCCGATCTCCGCCAGCCGCCCGAGGTGGAAGACCGCCATGCGATCGGCCACGCGGCGTGCTTGCATCATCGAATGGGTGACGAGAATGATCGCCTTGTCCGCTTTCAGTTCCATCACCAGTTCTTCCACCTTGGCCGTGGCGATCGGATCGATGGAGCCCGTGGGCTCGTCCATCAGCAGGACATCGGGCTTCGTCGACAGCGCGCGGGCGATGCACAGACGCTGCTGTTGACCGCCGGAAAGTTCCATCGCACCAAGGGTATGGAGCCGGTCCTTCACCTCGTCCCAGAGATGCGCGCGGCGCAGGCAATCCTCCACATGCGCCTCCAAATCGGCCTTGTCGCGCAACAGGCCGTGGATGCGGGGCCCGTAGGACACGTTCTGCCAGATGCTTATCGGAAAGGGGTTGGGCTTCTGCGCCACCCAACCGAAGCGGCGGCGCAGGAGCGGCGGATCGACCCCGGGGGCGTTGATGTCGTCGCCGTGCAGCGTGATCCGTCCCTTGATCCGCACGCCCGGGTCGGGGTCATGCATCCGGTTGAACACCTTCAGCATCGTGGACTTGCCGCATCCCGACGGGCCGACGAAGGCCAGCACTTCGCCCGGATAGAGTTCCATCGAGATGTCGCGCAGCGCATGCACCTTTCCATGGTCGTACCACAGGTCGAGCTGCGCCACATCGATCAGTGGGGCGCTGTTGCGAAGTGCGGGGTGGCGGACCGTGGTGTCCCGCGCCTCGGTATCCGGCATGGTCATGTCTCGCATCGCAGGTCTCCTTCAACCTAGGGATGGCGCGACCCTGCATCCCTGCGGGCGAGCTGCGTTTGATCTGGATGGGGGATGCGAGAGATTTCACAAAAACTTCACGAAACGCGCATGGCGCGGCGTCTGCGGTGGAAAATCACGCTTTGGAATGTTGGACCGCTCCGATAGTAAGAAATGACGATCTCTTTTGCCTGGATTTTGAAGCCGCCATTTCGATGACCGATCCCATTTTCATAACCGGTATCCTTTTCGTGGGGCTTGTCTTCAAATTCGCGGGCTTCGCCGTGCGCGACGAGTTGTGGCTGCGCATCCTGGTGATGACGGGGCTCTCGTGTGACGCGGTGTTCTATGCCGTTCGCTCCGAACCCGTGCCGCAGTCGGTCGCGGCCAACGTGTTGCTCGTGTCGGTGAACCTCGTGCTCCTCCTGCTGATCTTGACGGAGCGCACCACGTGGCGGATGTCGACGGAGGACCGCACCCTCTACGCAAGCTTTCCGACACTCACGCCGGGACAGTTCCGGCGGCTCCGGAAGATCATGCGCCGCGAAACCGTCGGCCCCGGTACGCCGCTCGCGCTGGAGGGCAAGCCGGTCGATGATCTGATGCTGGTCCATTCCGAACGGATCGAGATCGAGAAATCGGGCGCGAGCTTTCCCATCGCTGGGCCTGCCTTCGTCGGGGAAGTCGCGCTTCTGACCGGCAATCCCTCGAGCGCGAGCGTGCGCCTGCCCGAAGGCGGAACGGTGGTGCGCATCCCGCTCGAGGCGCTGAGGGCGCGGATGGCGCGCGCGCCCGCGCTGTCGAACGCGATGATCGCGCTGTTCGGGCAGGAACTCGCCCGCAAGGTGGCTGACAGCGTGCCCATGGACCGCGCAGCGATGGCGCGCGACATCACGCGGACGGAGCCGGTCGGGGCGCGGGGTTGAGCCCGCCGTTGCCCGTCGCATTCATTATCATCAGCTTACGCTGAACCTCCGCCTGAAGCGCGTGGCCCATCGCCAGCGCGATGTCGGGCGCGGCGTCGATTTCCGTCAGGACCTGCGCGCGTGGCAGGTAAAGGACGCGCACCGGCCCCTCGGCCGTCACATCCGCAGTCGCCGCCCCGCCATGGATCAGCGTCATCTCCCCGATCAGCGCGCCGGGATGCAGCGTAGCGACCGGCCGGCCGTCCACCTCAACCGACGCCTTGCCCTCTGCCAGATAGATGAGCGCATCCACGCTCTGCCCCTGCCGCGCCAGCGCGGTGCCCGAAGGATGGTCGCGCCATGATGCGTGGCGCATCAGCCGGTGCGTTTCGAACAGCGGCAGGGTTGGCAGGTGAAGCCTGAGGAACGCCATCGTTTCGTCATCGAAGGAGCGGCGCGAGCGCAGCCAGAGCCTGCGGCCGATCCCCATGATGGAAATCGCGATCCAGAACCCCTGGATCAGCGCCGAATAAAGGTTCCACGTCTCCATGAGGCTGAACAGGACCGAAGCGGCGGCGCAGAGGTTCAGGAGCGTGTAGGTCGGCGAACTGCCGCGGATCAGCCCGGCCTGCAACGCCCCGTAGGCGCCGAGATAAAGGATCACACCGAGCGTGCCGAATGCGCCATATGCCGTGAAATCGGTCATGCCCTCTCCGACGCCGCCTTACCAAGCGTAAGGCCCGCGTCCTAGCCAGTCGCTTCGCCGCGCGTCAAACCCCGAGGGTTTGCCATAGCAGGGCCTTTCGCCCATGCTCGACTGCGGTTGATACCGTTTCGGGGCTGGAAGGAGACACGCGTGCCGACAGGGGCGAAGCCCGATGCGATGCCCGAAGCGGGAGCGCGCGCGCCATGCGGCGGCTGATCCTCGGGCTCGGCCTGACGGTGACGGCGCTGATGCTGGGCCTCGCCGTCCTGTCGCCGCCGATCCTGTCGCAGGCCCGCGACGTCGTTTTCGACGGCTACCAGAGGGCCAGCCCGCGCCCCTATGACCCCGCAGCCCCGGTCCATATCATCGATATCGACGAGGCGGCGCTTGACGACTACGGGCAATGGCCGTGGCCGCGCAGCTACATGGCCGCGATGACCGACCGGCTTTTCGCGCACGGGGCGGCGGCCATCGGTTATGACGTGCTGTTCGCCGAACCCGACCGCACCTCGCCGGAGCGCATCGCGGAAAGCTGGTCGCGCTTCCGCGAGGGGATACCGCCCGTTCTGCCCGACCTGGGCCTGCCGCCGCATGACCAGGTCTTCGCCGGTTCCATCGCCGGGCGTCCCGTCGTCCTGTCGGTGGCGGGCGGGCAGGAGGGGGAGGTCCCGCAGCCGCTGGCGGGCGTGGCCGTGACGGGCGAAGTGCCGCCGGGCCTTACGCGGTACCCCGCGGCGGTGGTGAACCTGCCGGAGCTGACGGCGGAGGCGGCGGGGCTCGGCACCATCAGCCTTGGCCGCACGAGCGATGGCGTCACCCGCACGGTGCCGATGGTGAGCATGGTGGGCGATGTCCTGATGCCGGCGCTCTCGGTCGAGCTTCTGCGCGTGGCGCAAGGGGCGGGTGGGCATATCCTGCGCACCACCGAAGGCTCGGGCGAGGTTTCGGGCGGGACGGTGGCCGCCGTGGCCATGCGCACGGGCGCGCTGTCTTTCCCGGTGGAGGCCGATGGCGCCTTTCGCATCCATTTCGTGGGCTACCGGCCGGACCGCGTCACCCCCGCCGCGCGGGTGCTCGAGGCCGAGGGCATCGACCCAGAGCTTCAGGCGCGGGTGGCGGGGCGCATCGTGCTGGTGGGGTCCTCGGCGCAGGGGCTCTTCGACATCCGCACCACGCCGCTCGATCCCGCCATCGCGGGTGTCACGCTCCATGCGGAGATCATCGAGCAGATCGTGGCGGGCCACTTCCTCGGTCGGCCGGACTGGATGCCGGGGCTGGAACTGTTGATCGTGTTGCTCACGGGCCTTGCCCTGACCGCGCTGCAACTGCGCGAACGGCCGGTTCTGGGCCTGGCCGTGGCACTGGTGCTGGTCTCCGCGCCGGTGCTTGGGGGCATCGTCGCTTTCGGGCGGGCAGGTGTGCTCTTCGATCCGGTTCTGCCGACGCTCACGGCGCTGGCGGTGTTCCTGCCGGGGACAACCATCGGTTTTCTGGCCAAGGAACGCGCCCGGCGGGCGATCCGCGCGCGCTTTGCCTATTTTCTGCCGCCTTCGCTGATCGGGCGGATCGAGGCCAATCCGGAGGCGGCACTGACCCCCGAAGGCGCCGAGCGCGAGCTGAGCGTGATTTTCGTGGACATGCGCGGGTTTTCCTCCGTGACCGAGGGCATGCCGCCCGACCGCGTGGTGCAACTGGTGAACACCTACCTTTCCGCCGTGGCCGAGACGCTGGTCGACCGCGGCGCCACGATCGACAAGTTCATGGGCGATGCCGTTATGGCGTTCTGGAACGCGCCCATCGCGCAGGACGATCACGCCGCGACCGCGCTTGCCGCCATTGCCGGTGTGGAGGCGGCGGCGGCCGGGGCCTCGGCGGAGTTGGAGGCCGAGGGCTATCCGCCGGTGCGCGTCGCCATCGGGCTCAATACGGGCAAGGCCTATGTGGGGCTCATGGGGTCCCGCGACCGGCTGAGCTACACCTGCGTCGGCGACGCCGTGACGCTGGCCGCGCGGCTGGAGGGGCTGACGCGCAGCTATGGCGTGTCGAACTGCGTCGGGCCTGAGGCGGCTGCGTCCTGTCCCCCGGGGCTGCGGGCCATCGTGCTCGACCGGATCGCGGCCAAGGGCTTCGCGCGCGCCGTCGACGTGTCGCTGGTCGTGCCGGCGGGCGCCGAGGGTGTCTCGGATTTCGCCGAGGTGCTGAGCCGGGCGCGCATGGCCTATCTGGGCCGCGACTGGGACGCGGCGGAGGCAGCCTTCACCGAGCTTGCCCGGCAGACGCCGCTGTTTTGCGAGACGCCGCTTGTCGCGCGGACCTATCTCGACCGCATCGCTCTGCACCGTGCCAGCCCGCCGCCTGCGGACTGGGATGGCGCGGCGGTGGCGCTTTCCAAGCGCTAGGGTCAGTCAAGTTCGATCGGGTCGAGCGGCGGTGGTGGAGGCGGTGGATCATCGAGGATCTCTTCGCCACCCTCGTCTTCCTCCACCTCTTCCTCTTCTTCCTCCTCCGGTGGTGGCGGAGGCGGTGGCGGATCGGACAGCTCGTCGATCAGGCCGATCAGGGTGTCCGCGTCGAACTCGTCGCCGAAGATGCGGCCATCGTATTGCGCGCCATCGGGTGAGGACGGACCGCTGCCCGGGGGCACGGCGCCGATGACGCCGGAGCCGAAGCCGCCCTGCGCGGCCGTCACAGGCTGCCCGTCGATCAGGCCGAGGATGAAGGCGAGAAACTCGGGCGCGACGCGGCCCTGATAGCCGTCCTCGGTCACCACGCCGCCGGGCCGCGAGGTGCAGCTGCGCCCGCCCTCCACGGCGACACATAGCCGGTTGCCCGCGATGAAGATCGCGATGGTCCGTCCGCCCGAATACAGGATCAGCGCCGAGGAGCCGCGGATGCCTATGGTCGAGGTGGGCGTCTCGATCACCGCGTCCTGCTGACGGCTTAGCGTGCCGCCGATGAAGCGCAGCGCGCCTTCGGTCAGCTGCAGGCCGATCTCGCCGGTGCCGCGCTCGGGGTCGAAGACGAACCGGTCGAGCACGATGGTGGTGTTCGGCGCCAGCGACAGCGTCGTCTGGTCGAGGAACAGAAGCTGCCCGCGCCCGGTCGCGGAACTTTGCACGGTCTCGTCCCGCAGAAGGTCGGTGCCGAGCGCGAGCGTGCGCGTGCCCGCCCCGGGCGGCGTGCCACGCAGCGTGGGTTCGCTGGAGGCGACGGTGCCGATCGGCTGGGCTGCGACCGGAAGGGCGAGCGCGGTGGACAGAAGGGCGGAGAGGAGGATGGAACGGACACGCATCTCAGAACTCCAGTCCAAGCTGCATCGACAGGATGGTCTCGTCAGAGGTCGTGCCTCCGTCCCGCGCGACGTGGGTGCCGCGCGTCTCGAGATAGATATCTTCGTTGAGATACGCGCGCAGGGACAGGCCCGCCGCGCGCACCGTCTCGTCGCTGGGCACACCGGTGTCGGTGATGTCGAGCCAGTCGACCGAGGCGAAGGCCCCGGCGCGCCAGTCCGGACCCGACAGCGCCGCGGGCGCGTCGAAATTCCGGCCGTAATCGAGGCGCAGGCCGCGCTCATCCTCTTCGCGCGTCGCCGTATCCTCGCTGCCCATCGACAGGGTCAGCCGGTAGAAGGCCTCGCGCGAGGGGCGGTAGGTCAGGCCAAGCGCGATATCGTGGAAATCGATATCGGCGCCCGAGGCGTTCAGCTCCCCCCAGCCGAGGGAGGCGTCGGCGAAACTGGTCCAGGCCGCGCTGTGGGCGTTCTGGTAGGCGAGACCAAAGGAGGCCGCGTCGTAATCCGAGGCCGCCGCATCGGGGTAGCGAACCGATTCAAGCTCCAGATAAGGCTGCAGGCGCGGGCCGAAGGCCTCGCCGGTCAGTTGAAAACGCGGGCCGCTGCGCAGGCGCAGGCTCTGCCGGTCCGAGGTCGAGGCGCCGGGGCCCGCGCCGATCTGGTAGGTGCTCGCCCCGATCTGCGTGACCCATTCGGTCGCGTTCGCGTCGCCCAGATCGATCGACCAGTTCAGCGAACCGCTCCCCAGAAATCCTGTCTCGCTGTCGGCCGATACGATCCCGGCGGCGACGGAGCCCGAAAACCGGCTGGGTTCGTCGCGCGTCTCGGCGGCCGCGCGATAGGCCTCGGCCGAGGCCAGTTGCTCGGCCGAAAGCGCGCCCGAGGCCGCGGCGGCGTTCAGGTGGAACTCCGCCAGGGGATAGTTGCCCATGGCGAAATAGGCCGTGGCCAGTTCCAGCCGCGCGGTGGCGTTGGCGGGCTCGAGGTCGATCAGCCGCTCAAGCGTGGCGGCGGCGGCCTCGAAATCCCTTAACTCGATGGACAGCCGCGCGTATTGCGCCATCAGGGCCCGGTCGGCCGGCGCGTCGAGCATGCGGGCGAAGACCGATGCACGCTCGGCCTCGAGTGCCGAGGTTGTCTGAGAGATGGCCGAAGTGCCGAAACCGGACGCGGCAGTTGCCATGCAGACTGCCATGAATGCCTGTCTCAGTATCCCTGGATTGCGAACTCCCGCCATCGATACCCCACTTGGAATCAACCTGATTCAATACGTTGACCCTAGGGTCGGCGACGAATCGAATCAATCTGGACGAAGGCGCGCAACAAAATTTCCGACCCTGCGCGGTTTTGCGGCCACGTTCCGCGTGTCAGCGGGGATGGGCGGACCCTAGTCGCCAAGCTTGGCGTGCACCTCGTCGAGATCGATCTCGCCCTTGGGCATCTTGTTCGACGGGTCCTCGAAATCGTAGCGGAACAGCTCGAAATCGGGTTTGTAGATTTCGTAGACGAGGTGCATCGACAGGTCGTCGAAATAATCCTCGACGGCATGCGCGCGCTTGGGCCCGTGCCCGGCGCTTTCGTTGAAGCGCGGCACCCGGGCCAGGTCGACGGGATGGGCCATCTCGATATTGTCGAGAACGGTCTGCATGCCGGCGTTGAAATCCTCGGTCCAGAAGATGTGGTCGTAGCGCCCGCCATTGACCACGAAGGTCGAGACATGGCCCGAGATGGACGACCAGTGGATGTCGGGGTCCATCGGCCGGCGCCAGCGGATCGAGTCGCGCGCGAAGAGCAGGAAACGCCGGAAACTGCGGATCTGGTCGAATTCCTCGGTGCCGTCGGGGCCGCCGACCTCGATCCCGTATTTCTGGACCAGCAGGGGAACGAGATTGCCGCGATAGCGCTTGCCGTTGCGCTGGATGCCGCAGATCTTGTCGAAAAAGCTGGACAGGATGCGGGTGTAGGGGTTTCGCACGCAGGTGAAGGCATAGGATTTATGCGCCTTCACATTGGCCTCGATCAGTGGCTGGCTGGCATCGAAGGCCCATTTGTGCAGACCGTCCTTGGCGTCGTGGATGTCGCCGTCAAAGAACGTGCCGTTGTCGCCGTAATACATGATCTGACCGATGGTCGAGCAGGCGCATTTGGGCACCACGCGGTAGACCACGCTTTCGCTGGATGTCATCCATGTGCCGGGAAAACCCATATCCTGCCGCCTCGATCCTGCTCGATTCTTCTCGTCCTGCGCCGCTTTGGGCGTGTTATCGGACAAAGAAGCAAAGAAGTCGTGTTTCTTCAATCTCCCTGCGCTATCCCTGATGCAACAATAATCGAGATCAGAGCAGACCACCGTTCCGCATGGCAAAGATCGCCTTCATCCTTCTGTGCCACAAGAACCCCGATGCCATCATCCGGCAGGCCGAGCGTCTGACGGCGACGGGCGACTATGTCGCGATCCATTTCGACGCGCGCGCCCCGGCGGAGGCCTATGGGCGGATCCGCGACGCGTTGAGCGACCGGCCAGGCGTCACCTTCGCCAAGACCCGGGTGAAATGCGGCTGGGGGGAATGGAGCCTCGTGCGCGCCTCGCTGAACGGGCTGGTAGCGGCGGTGGAGGCGTTTCCGCGCGCCACGCATTTCTACATGTTATCGGGCGATTGCGCGGCGGTGAAATCGGCCGATTACGCCCATGCCTTCCTCGACCGCGCCGACGCCGACCATATCGAAAGCTTCGATTTCTTCGCGTCCGACTGGATCAAGACCGGCCTCAAGCGGGAACGCCTGGTCTATCGCCATATCTTCAACGAACGCACGCAGAAACGCCTGTTCTACGGGATGATGAAGCTCCAGCGCCGCCTCAAGCTGGAGCGCAGGGTGCCCTCCGACATCCAGGTGATGATCGGCAGCCAGTGGTGGTGCCTGCGCCGCCGCACGGTCGAGGCGGTGCTCGATTTCATCAAGGCCCGGCCCGACGTGGTGCGCTTCTTCCGCAGCACCTGGATCCCCGACGAGACCTTCTTCCAGACGCTGGTGCGCTACCTGGTGCCCGACCGGGAGATCGTCAGTCGCTCGCTGACCTTCAAGATGTTCAGCGATTACGGCATGCCCGTCACCTTCTACAACGACCAGTACGACCTGCTGATCAGCCAGGACTACCTGTTTGCCCGCAAGATCAGCCCCGAGGCGCGGGGACTCGAGGAACGGCTCGGTGCGCTCTGGATGTCGGGACGCACGGATTTCACCGTCAGCCAGGAGGGGCCGCGGCTCTATGCGTTCCTCACCGGGCGCGGACGGATCGGCCGGCGCTTCGGCACACGGTTCTGGGAACGCGAAAGCACGCTCGGACCCGACCGGGAGCTGTTCATGCTGGTGTGCAAGAAATGGCACGTGGCCAAGCGCATGCTGCATGCCGCCGAGGACCGGCTGCAGGTGCGCGGCATCGAATACCTCTTCGACGAGGCCACGTGCCCCGTGCCGCATCTGGGCGGCATCGAACGCACACTGGAGAAGCGCAACCGCCACAGGCGGGCGCTCTTGCGGATGCTGTTCGATTATTATGACACCGACCGGCTGATGATCTGTCTCGACCCGGCCAATATCGACCTGATGCGCGATTTCATGTCCGACCGGGCAAATGCGCGCATACTGGAACTGCAATGCGTCTTCGACGACCAGTATCTGGTGGGCCACGCGCGGCGCGTCGGCCTGGCCACCGAGCGGACGCCGGACGAGGTGATCCAGCGCATGCTTCCCACGCTGCGCCACGAGTTCGCCGACCAGAGCGTCCGCATCCGCGAGGCGGAGTTCCCGCATCACTGGCGGCTGAGGGAGGATCGCGGGGCGGGGGAAAACGCCGCAGTGCTCAGCGACTACTTCAATGTGGATGCCGAGACGGGTTATGCCTTGGCCGAGACGCCCTATCTCTTTGCCGACTGAAGGAGGCCGGTTTCGTGGCTTACGCGTATGACGACCAGAACATCTTCGCCAAGATCCTCAGGGGCGAGATCCCCAACGACACGGTACTGGAGACCGAGCATACGCTGGCCTTCAACGACATCCGGCCGCAGGCGCCGGTGCATGTGCTGGTCATCCCCAAGGGCGCTTACGTGACCTTCGATCATTTCGCGGCGCAAGCGAGCGAGGCAGAGATCGCGGATTTCCACCGGGTCGCGGCACGGGTCATCGCCGAGATCGGGATCGGCCCGGGCGAGGGCGGGGCAGGGTACCGGACGCTTTCGAACGCGGGCGAGGACGCGGTGCAGGAAGTGCCGCATTATCACATGCACATTCTCGCCGGTCGCCCACTGGGCCGGATGCTGCAGCCGGCCTGACAGGGAACCGACCGGCGCAGCCTGCGGCTGCACGCCTCCTGTCTCGCCTGACGGCTCGGATATGGGGGCTCTGCCCCCGGCCTTCGGCCTCCCCCGGAGGTTTATTGCCAGGATGAAGGGGCGGGCGGTCTTGCCCGGCTGCGTGCGATTTGTCATATCGGCGCGTGACGATAGCCGAAGGACCCGTGCCTCATGCCGATTGACCCGCCCGAGACCGAGATCGTGGAGACATGGCGTGTGGCCTGCGACGGGGGCGAGGGCGCGCTGGGCCATCCACGCGTCTGGCTGTCCGTGGATCGGGATACCGGCTACGTCGAATGCGGCTATTGCGACAAGAAATTCGTCCATGCCGATTTCGCCGAGGCGCATGGTTTGACGCCCGGCGGCGACAGCTAGCCTTCCCATCGCAGCCGCGAGGTATCCCGGTTCGGGGACCGCCGATGCGGCTGGGTCGCCCGAGCCGGCCGAGCGGGCGCGAAAACACGGGTCGCGCAGGCGTTGGCCGCAGGATAGAACCGGGGCAGGACAGCGCGGAGGGCGGCATGACATTCGGCAAGGGCCATCATCTTCACCTCGTGGACGGCTCGGCGTTCATCTTTCGTGCCTACCACGCGTTGCCGCCGCTGACGCGGAAATCCGACGGCCTCCCGATCGGCGCGGTGGCGGGATTCTGCAACATGCTGTGGAACCAGATCGTCAAGGACCATGGCGCCGATGCGCCGACCCATGCGGCGGTGATCTTCGACAAGGGCTCCCACACGTTCCGCAACGATCTCTACGATCTCTACAAGGCCAATCGCGACGAGATGCCGGAGGATCTGCGCCCGCAGATCCCGCTGACGCGGGATGCCACGCGGGCCTTCAACGTGGCCTGTCTGGAGCTTGAGGGGTTCGAGGCCGACGACATCATCGCGACGCTGGCGAAACAGGCGCGCGAGGCCGGGGGGCGGGTGACGATCATCTCGTCCGACAAGGACCTGATGCAGCTGGTGGGCGGCGGCGTCGAGATGTTCGACGCGATGAAGAACACGCGCATCGACAGCGAAGGGGTCGAGGCGAAATTCGGCGTCGGGCCCGACCGCGTGATCGACGTGCAGGCGCTGGCCGGCGACAGCGTCGACAACATCCCCGGCGCGCCGGGGATCGGTGTGAAGACGGCGGCGCTTCTGATCAACGAATACGGCGATCTCGACACGCTTCTGGAGCGCGCGGGCGAGATCAGGCAGCCCAAGCGGCGGCAGACGCTGATCGAGCATGCCGACCAGATCCGCCTGTCGCGGCAGCT
>Ga0102941_1000775_pt1 | contig 15113 bp, 16 predicted proteins | sample SalPonR2_C_D2_MG_FD_79281 | JGI IMG/M metagenome (GOLD analysis project Ga0102941, IMG submission 79281) | Salt pond soil microbial communities from South San Francisco under conditions of wetland restoration - Salt Pond MetaG R2_C_D2_MG | ecosystem: Environmental > Aquatic > Marine > Intertidal... | reverse complement strand
TGACGACAGCCTTTATGTGGCCGACAAACTCACATTCGATGCTTTTGGAGGAAAAATCATTACATCGGCAGTTTACGACACACGCAAAGACTCCCCCGATGATACACTGATAACTGTCTACTTTAAAAATGAAATGGAAAACGTAGACATACATCAAATGCTGAAAGATGCTGACAATTTTGATCAGGAAGATTTCACTTATGATAACATCAGAGGATCACTTACAAGCTCATTAGACGGCCGCGTAATACTTACAGACAGTTTCGACGTTATTTACGATAAAATCAATGTACTTGGAGATTTCACACTTGAGAACGGTGCTATTTACAATTACGAGCCGCTAATGGAAGTTTCGGAGTACCCGGTACCAGCATTAAGCGACCTCGATACGCTTATTTTCAGAACTTTAAACACAAATGTATTCATTTATAAAAACGACATTTTCTTCCCTAAAACTGACATTATAAGTAATAAACTCGATATTTCGGCCTACGGAATGCAAAGTTTCAATGAAGATTATGAATACCACTTCCTGATGTTTTTCAGTGATGTAATTTTTGGAAAAAACAAAAAGACACTTGAAGACCAGGGGTTCGAAAGCACAGTGTTTGAAGGCAATGATGAAGCTAAGAGAAGAGGAACTCCAATTATTGCAAAAGATTTAGATGGAGAAACCAAATACGGACCCGACAGCAAAGCTGCACGCCGTATGATGCAGACTAGAATAAGACTTAAAGAAAGAGGACTAAACCTGATTTTCCACCCACGACTGGTGAACTTCAGTACCGACCTCGACCGAAAAGAAGGCAGAGCACAAAAAGAAGAAAACTAAGCAACCAATGCGACTGAGTAAAAGTCATATCATAGCCTATACAATTTCATTGGTAATAATAGTTTTATTGGCAATAAAACTATGGCAACACTACAGCCCAAAACATTTAGAAAAGGTCAGGGCAAAAATCAGTGTAGCTAAACAGCAACCTTTGGATATAGTTTTTGGTAACGAGAGTGCAGGTTTATCCGTATACATGTATGCAAGCTATAATTGTAGTTATTGCAGAAAATTTTTCACAGAAGTATTGCCAGAACTGGAATCTTTTATAGAACAAAATCAAATTAAAATAATCATGCGTCTCACCTCAAAGTCGAGAGACGACAGATTAAAAAGGGCACTTAAAGCAGCTGTTTGCGTAAACCACTATGGAAATTTTGAGCATTTGCACAAACTGCTTTTACATGACCCTAAAGTGGTATATACCTTAGACTTTCAAAATATGATTGATGAGTTTAGCACAAAAGACCCGTTTGTTGGCGAATGTATAGATGGTGAAATTGCAGCTCAACATCTTGAGAAAAATCTGAAAGAGTTCAACCAACTGGAATTAAAAGGAACACCCAGTTTTGTAATAAACGACATAGTTTACCAGGGGTATCGTGAACCCGAATTATTTAAAAAAATAATTAAAAGACATCTATCAAAATAAAGTATAATTTAAAATCAAGACTATGAAGAAAAAGATTTATTTACTTCCATTATCGCTACTTGCAATTTTCCTGGCTTTTAACTGGAGCTGCGAAACAGAAGATGAAAATGATGAACTTTGCGAGGCATTTGACGGACTTCCGGAATACTGTGAAATTCCAACCATTTGCTGCCCGACTGATGGTGGAGACTGTTATTACGTAAATCCAGACGGCGAAAACTATTATTGTGATTCTGACCTGGCAACTGATACCGACCCTGACGGATGTGCACAAGCAGAAAATGCATACATCGATGACCACTGCGACACAACAGCTGTTACAAAATCAATCAGAGCTGAAATGCACAAAGACCTGAGTCAGTTTACACGTAAATTGATGCAAAAAGCCAGAGAACAATCGGTTTGCTATACCAATTAGAATAGTTAAGCAAAAAAATTACCGTTTTTTATAAAGGGTCTGCTGTAGTGTGAGACCCTTTATTTATGTTTACAAAGCATCCTTCTCAGTTGACTGCTCCTCCTCCAGATGATCTGTGTATAAAATACCATTCAAATGATCGATCTCATGCTGAAAGATCACAGCAGTAAAATCTTCCACCATCTCAACGTGTTTTTGACCGTCCATAGATTGATATTCCAATAAAATTGCATAAGATCTTGAATTTAATGTATCCATACGGTCAGGTATGGATAGGCAACCCTCACGGCACTCCTGGGTAAGTTTTGAATATTGTTTAATCTGAGGATTCAGGTAAAACTCAAACGGGAAGCCATCTTTATCGAACCGCTGCACCCATATCACCTGTTTTAAAATGCCCACTTGCGGTGCAGAAATTCCTACACCCAGCGACATACTGTCGGTTACCGTTTTGTATAAGCGGTGCACAAGAGTTTGTAAAACCTCATCGGTAGAATCAGGTATTACGGGCCCACTTTTTTGCCGCAAAAGCACAGAATCTTTCTTATCCGCAATAGTCCAAACGCGCATGGCCTGTGAACTGTCCTTGCTCATTATCAGCTTGTGCTGTTTGGTAGTAAACTGACTTTGTCTTTCACACGCTGTGAAATTAAAAAACCAAAACAATAACAGAAGAGCCAAAAAATATTTATACATCTTAACAAGTTTAAAAAATCTTGTTAAAGATAATGAGTATTCAAACAAAAAAATAATCTTTCACAACCCGCAACAAAGCAAAATAAATTAACTTTGAAAAAAACACATCATGAAGAACGTCCTATACATAATTGCTGCAATACTTTTATTTACAAGCTGTAAAAAAGACGAAACCGAGGTAAATCCAGTTGTAAACGACTATCCGCTTGCTATTGGTGATACCTGGGAATATGATGTAATTGTAGATGGCTTAATCTATGATGACCACTCATCGCAAGTCCCAACAGATACCATGTACATCACCAGAAATTATACGGAAACCATTCTGGCTGATACCATTTTACACGACACCCTAAACGTAAAAATACGTCAGGAAATGATAGATACAGTCGGGGCATACACTTACCTGAATACTGACAACCAGGGGCTAAAAGCATATGCACATAGGTTTGTATCAGGTAAAAAGAGCCTTCCTATTGCATATTTTAGAGGACTCAATGCTGCAAAAATTCAACCCGGCAACCTCTTTTATTATGAACCTCCCTTGTTAATCTATCAGACACCAATGCAAGAGGGTGACCACTGGATTTATGTTGATAACGATTTTAACCGCATAGAAAAAACAGTTGTCGGCAAAGAACAGGTGATAGCAGCCGGAAGAACATTCGATTGCTTTAAAATATCATTAAAATATTATATGAACGATACAATTGAAAACACCCTCACAAAGACGCAGTGGGTAGCCTCAGCCGGATTAATCAAGGAAACAACCACATACAACCGCATAGCTTTAAGCTATGCTTCAGGTGAAGAAGCTTACATGGATGGAATGGAAGTGAAATTATTAACAAACTTCGACCTCAACCAGAGACCCTGAATTCTTTTATTCCCCTTTATTGAAGTTTGCTATTTAACTAAACCAGCCAAACATTTTGCATATAGGTTTGTCTATCTTATACATTAATATTTAGAAAGATTCACACCATTTTTCTTAAATACAAAACACAGATTGAAAAAGAATAATATGCAAATTACAGAAAACCTTAAGTGGCGCTACGCCATCAAAAAATACGATAAGAGCAGAAAGATTGCACCCACCGACCTGGAAAAAATAAAAGAGGCAGTACGCTATTCGGCTTCCTCCTATGGGTTACAGCTCTACAAGATCCTTATCATTGAAGATGAAGAGGTGCGAGAAAAGTTGAGAGCGGCCTCTTTCGACCAGGAAAAAGTTACCGACGCATCACACCTGGTGGTTTTGTGCAATTACACAAACCCCACACCCGATGACGTGGATAAATACGTAAAACTCACAGCCGAAACAAGGAATCAGGATATTGAAGCACTGGAAGGTTTCAGTAAAACTATGAAAAAGAGCATAGAGGCTAAAGGAGAGGAGGTTGACCACTGGACAGAGAATCAAGTTTACATCGCACTTGGCACCCTATTAGCAGCTGCCTCGGAACTTAAAATAGACTCCTCTCCGATGGAAGGCTTTAAACCATCAGAATACAATAAAATCCTCGGGTTGGAGGAAAGAGGGTTAAATGCAGCAGTGATTGCTGCCATTGGTTACAGATCAGAGGAAGACACATACCATCATCAAGCCAAAGTTCGTAAACCCAGCGATGAGCTTTTTGAAACCATATAAACAATAAACTCACAAAGAAAGCCCGATTAGGCAATGCCTGACCGGGCTTTTTTGTACTACCATATTTTTAAACAATTGGCCGTTCCATCTTGTCATACTGAAGCAAACATAAAACACTAAATTTAAGCAAATTAAAGACACAGTGAAATACTATGCAAATACAGGATAAACACCATCATCACAAACACAAAAAAGAAACAAAACATGGTAATCATGAACACGAGTCACATAAGCACCATCATGAACACCATGACCACACCGAACACCATAAGATGATGATTAAAGATTTCCGGAAACGTTTCTGGATTTCGCTCTTACTCACGCTACCAATCCTTGTATTGTCACCGCTTGTTCAAAGCATCCTTAACTATACACTGGAAGTACCCGGTCATAAATGGATTTTGTTTGCTTTATCTACTGTGGTTTTCTTCTATGGTGGATGGCCATTCCTTAAAGGGCTTTTTGATGAATTAAAAAAACAAAGCCCGGGCATGATGACCCTGATAGCCGTTGCCATAACTGTTGCATTTGGCTACAGTACAGCTACAACCTTCGGCTTAGAAGGGAAAACATTCTTCTGGGAATTGGCCACACTAATTGACATTATGCTGCTCGGCCACTGGATTGAAATGAAATCGGTTGTAGGGGCATCGCAATCGCTCCAAAAATTGGCGGCATTGATGCCTTCAGGGGCACATAAAATAACAGGCGACACCACAGAAGATGTAAGTATAGAATCATTAGCAAAAGGCGATCAAGTACTGGTAAAACCGGGAGAAAAGATACCGGTTGACGGAATCATAACAGATGGTAACAGCCAGGTAAACGAAGCAATGGTTACTGGTGAATCGCGCCCACAAAAAAAGCAGGAAAACGATAAAGTCATAGGAGGAACAATTAATGGCAACGGATCACTTACCATTGAAGTGCAACAGGTGGGCAAAGATGCTTATTTAAACAAAGTTATTGAGATGGTTCGCTCTGCCCAGGCCAAAAAATCAAAAACTCAAAACCTCGCCGACCGCATTGCCTTCTGGTTAACCATAATAGCGCTAACTATAGGTGCAGGAACGCTAACAGCCTGGCTCATAATCGGTAAACCTTTTGTTTTTGCACTGGAAAGAATGGCAAGTGTTATGGTAATTACCTGTCCGCATGCCTTAGGACTGGCAGTGCCTCTAGTTGCTGCGATTTCAACATCAATTTCAGCACAAAACGGCTTATTAATAAGAAACCGCACAGCTTTCGAAAAATCGCGAAAAATTACGCTGTTAGCTTTTGATAAAACAGGTACCCTTACAGAGGGTGTTTTTGGCGTAAACCTGGTTAAAGCAATAGATACAAATTACGATAATAAAAAAATATTACAGCTGGGAGCTGCACTCGAAAACCACTCGAATCATCCATTGGCACAAGGAATTACAAATAAAGCCAAAGAAGAAAACATCCAAATACCAGAAGCTGAAGAATTTGAAAACATGACGGGAAAGGGTGTGCGCGCTACCGTAAACAATATTAAAGTAGCCGCAGTCGGGCCGGCATATTTAGAAGAAAACGACATTGAAATTCCAAAAACAGATGAAATAAAAAATTATGAAACGGTTGTTTACATACTGGCTGACAACAAAATAGCCGGACTCATAACCCTTGCAGACAAAATTCGGGATGCATCACAATCAGCAATTAAATCGCTTCAGGCTAACGGCATAAAAACATACATAATTACGGGTGACAATGAAAATGTGGCCAAAAATGTGAGCGAAGAATTGAAAATGGATGGTTACTTCGCTGGTATCTTACCCGACGAAAAGCAGAAAAAAGTTAAAGAGTTGCAAGACAAGGGCGAAGTGGTAGCAATGACTGGCGATGGCATAAACGATGCTCCAGCACTTGCAACAGCTGACGTGGGCATAGCTGTTGGTTCAGGAACCGATATTGCTGCCGAAACAGCTGATATTATTCTTGTAAACAGCAACCCACAAGATATTGCCTCACTCATAAAATTTGGCAAAGCAACCTTCACTAAAATGATTCAAAACTTTGTATGGGCAACAGCCTACAATGTTGTAGCAATACCCCTGGCCGCAGGAATACTCATTGGTTATGGCATACTCATTAATCCGGCACTTGGGGCATTATTAATGAGCCTCAGTACTGTGATAGTGGCCATAAATGCACAGTTACTAAAAAGAAAATTAAATCTAAAACCTTTAAACAAATAAATTATGAAGTACTACACAGAAAAAACAATAAAAAGTGATTTTAATTCAGCAATTACAAAGACACAAGAAGCCTTAAAAAACGAAGGCTTCGGTGTATTGTCTGAAATTAAAATCAATGAAAAACTAAAAGAAAAACTGGGTGTTGAATTCAGAAAATATACAATCCTGGGAGCATGCAACCCACCACTTGCTCATGAAGCGCTGCAAACTGAAAATAAAATTGGGACCATGCTTCCCTGTAATGTAATTGTGCAGGAAATTGGTGACAATGAAGTAGAGGTAGCAGCAATAGACCCATTTGCCTCAATGCAGGTTGTAGACAATGAGGAATTGTCAAAGATCGCCAAAGAGGTAAAAGAAAAACTCGACACAGTGATTGAAAATTTATAGTGCAACAACAAATTCCTCCGTCACATTTATTTGGGCGGAGGAATTATAAAGCTCCGGTCTTGATTCCTATTCCTCAATTATATTCATTAATTTGTTTGCTTTAACACATAAACCATTCAAAAATGCAACCTGACCCTTCATACCTTTTGGAAAAAACCGAAATAGACCAGCCATTAATTGCATTTTATGATGCCCCGGAAACTGAGCTTTTCAACCCGGTGATAGCGCCCAATAAAAAGGGGCACGCCTGCATGTATTCGTTTTATAAAAAGTGGCTCGATGGCAAAACAGTAGTACTTACCAAAGACAATTTTGGCTGTGGTGGAGCATCTCATCACCTTTTTAATCAGCCGCTGCAATCGCATGAAGATTTCATTAAGTTTTTGGCCGACGACGAAGGGCTGAAAGCAAATCATGCTTTAATGGATGAATGGATTCTTGAATCAAATGAGTATACACCTGATCATGAATTTGTGCTTTATGGACCATTAAAAGAAGAAGCGTATAAATATGTAAAAACCATTACTTTTTTGGTAAATCCAGACCAGCTAAGTATGCTTATGATTGGAGCACAATATTATGCCACCAAAAATGATCCTGAACCTGTTTTGGCACCTTTTGGCTCAGGATGCATGCAATCTGTATCGCTTTTCGAAGACTTAAATAAGCCACAAGCCGTTATAGGGGCCACCGATATGGCCATGCGACAGTACCTGCCACCAAACCTGCTTGCTTTTACAGTAACCAAACCGATGTATGAAAATCTCTGCCGGCTCGATAAAGACAGCTTTTTGGAGAAAGGATTCATTAAACAATTGAAAAAAGTCCGGGCAAAGCAAAAGGGTGATGAATAAAGGTCGTAATACTAATAATTCACACCAAAAACAATCCCAACACTAAAATAAGCCATGTCACCGGAGAATAATTCGTCATCAACACCTGACAAAAAGCGATAACCACCCTTTGCGAATAAATCAAGCTGCGCAGGCAATGCGTGGCCGTAGAAAGTACGGTAGTTGAACTCTGCCAGTGTCCAACTAAACCTTAACCCCGGGCCATAAGACCTTGAACTGAATACATCTATAAAGGTATCATCGCCCTCGTAATTAAAATCAGGACTGTCTAATTCAGCATCGCCAAAAGAAAAATAAGGTGTAATGCGCATTGATTTTTTCTCATAAACAGTATATCCCGCTTCAATGCTATAGTCATAGAAATAGAAGTCTTCATTTTCTTCAAAAGTTACCTGATTGGCATCAAGTTGTGCATCAACCGGGTAATTCAGTCCCAGATTACCAAACCCCACAGAAAAATTCAAATAGACTTTTTCAATTTGAAAGGTTCCGCCAAAATAAAAACCCACATTCCAATCGAAGGTATTGCTGAGCTCACCAATTGGCATTAATGCCTGTGGGCCAAACTCACTGGCAATCATAAAATCAATATTTACAACCGGCAAATATCTGCCAATAAAATCATCATATTTCGTGCGCGGATAGTATCTTTTAAATTTTTTCAGTGCTGATTCGTATTCCTTATTAACCCCTCCGGCTTCAATTAATTCGAGAAAAACATTAAGCATAGCTTTGTCAACTTCCGGCAATGCTGAGGCTTTCAGGTCTTGTCTTATTTGCGGCACCTGATTTTGCAATTCATAGAAATACTGATCAGTAAAATCTTTGACCCCGGGATAAAGATCATTTCCAAACTTTTGCCTGCATTTTCTTGCATGCGCTATCCACAACTCCCATTGCCTTGAGAGCAGTAGCACATACAGCTCAGAAGAATAGGTATATAGATTAGTCTTACGGTCGGTAACACGCTCATTAATGTAGCCATAAATTTCGGCAACTTTTTCCGGCCTTTCTTCTCCGGCATACTTCAGCATTAATGATTTTGCCTTATTGGCAAGCACGACCGTACTATCTTTGTAATTTTTTATTTCTCTTTCAATTTGTGCCAGTCCTATTGAGGAGTAAAAGCTCAAAACCAAAACTAAAGCAACGATTTTTCTCATAGCCTCATCTTAAGATTAAATTAACCATTGACAAATCTAACAATAAATGTCATTTTATTGTATTACCTATAATCCTGATTTCTAAAAAATAAACTATATTAATAAACCGAAACCACATTTCATTTGTAAGGTTTTACATAAATAGCCGACTAATATTAAAAAATAAATGAAAATCTTCCTTCTAATATCCACAGCACTGATGCTTTTATCTTGCGAGCAAGATAACGCAAACATGTCAACGAATAACAAGCACGGTTTCTATTGGCGTGTAGATACAACTGAAATGTCGGGCACGAGTATCAGAGAAACCTTCCCTGTAGTTACAATGGTTAACTACACCACTGCATCAGCCATTGATTTGCCCGAATCGTCACGGGTATTAGTCACCAGGCAGGGTGGACAGGTATTTGCCTACCCCCTAAATTACATGGGCATTGAAGTACTTAATGAGGAATCGGGAGACAAATTTTTTGTACCGAATTATTGTCCACTTACACGCACCTCGATGGTTTGGGACCGAAAAACAGGCGATACAGTTTTCACATTTGCCGCCTCAGGATTATTGTATCGTGAGAACCTGGTACTCTACGATATTGAACGCCGCCGGTTATGGTCTCAAATGTTAATTGAAAAAATTTATGGCGGACAGGATCTCACGCAGCCCCAAACACTCCATTCTTTTGAAAGCACATTGGATATGATTAAAACCCATTACCCAAATGCAAAGGTTTATAATGGAGTATTCGAATCATCTGCAAGAAAAACCGAACAAGCCGACTTTAAAGATGCAGACCCCGGAGATGATGACATATCTACCCCCCTTTATTCACCAGGTGAAAACGTTTACGGAGTAATACAGGATGATTATGTTATCACAATCAGTCACAACGATTTACCAAATGGACTTTCCATAATCACAAAAGACAATATTGTAATAGTTAGTTATGGTGAGATGGGAGTTATAGTCAGCTTCATTAATAATTCCGGACTCAGCCTGGTTGAAAATGAATTCCCAACCATTTTAAGAGATGCCCAGGGCATAAAATATGATATTTTTGGTAAGCCCGTAAACCTTACTGGTACCGCAAACCTTGAATCACCAAATGCTTATAATGCGTTATGGTGGGCATGGGATAGTTTTTATGATGATTTTGATCCGGTTGAATAATTTATACTTTTTGAGATAAAATTCCCATACACATTGGTTTATAGCAAACAAAAGCGAAATAAAATCGTAGAAAACTATAAACCACAGCCATGAACTACTACATTACAACAACACTAAAAACCGATTTTCAAACAGCTTTGACGCTCACAAAAGAAGCATTGAAGGATGAGGGCTTTGGCGTACTTTCAGAAATCAACATTCAGGAAAAATTTAAAGAAAAACTGAATGTCGACTTTCAAAAATACACCATTCTTGGTGCATGTAATCCTCCCCTGGGACATGAAGCTTTAACAGCCGAAAACAAGGCAGGTGTGATGTTGCCATGTAATGTAATATTGCAGGAAATTAAGCCCGGGATTATTGAAGTTGCATCTATCGATCCCTTTACCTCAATGCAAATAATCGATAATGATGAGCTCTCACGCATTGCCAAACAGGTAAAAGACAAACTTGAAAATGTAATTTATACGCTTGAGGGGGAGACAGAAAATTAATCAAAAGTAGATCTTATTACACTGTATTAATCAAAGAAAAAGTTCAAACACCCCAGACAAATGTGAGCATTGGTATTGTTGACGAATGGAAAACGTGGAAGTTAAATCCTTAAATACTTATTCGCTTACCAGAAACTGCTAAATTTGTATCGTTTAAAAGCTCATTTGGCTCATGCAATTAAAATTTAATTATTTTGACGAGGTCACCAGCACAAACAGCACTTTAAAAGCAGATCGCGAGGCCCGAGAAGGCACTGTATTGCTTGCAAAACTTCAAACAAGCGGACGGGGCACAGGCTCAAACCAATGGGAAAGCGAAAAAGCACAGAATATAACAGGAAGCATTGTGCTTGAACCCACATTTCTTGAACCTGCCAACAGCTTCCTTGTGTCGATGGCCATTTCAGTTGGAATAGCAACATTTCTAAATCAATACAGCAACGAAGTAAAGATCAAATGGCCCAATGACATTTACATTAAAAACAAGAAAATTGGTGGAATACTCATAGAAAATGAATTTACAGCAAGTGCCATTACACGCACCATTGCAGGCATTGGCCTTAACATAAACCAAACCCGTTTCATTACAGCCCCAAATCCAACTTCCTTGAGCATAGTTACCGGAAAGCACTTTAACTTAGGGATCATAGAAAAAGAACTATTCAATTCTATCAACAAACAATACCTACAACTTAAAAAAGACAAAGAGCTGGTTTATCAAAATTACCACGCCCTGCTTTATGGAAAAAACAAGCTACTGCATTTTGAAGATATTCATGGCAGGTTTTCAGGCCAAATACAACAAGTCGATTATGACGGGCGCCTTACCATAAAAGACAGCCAGAACGATATGCGGCATTATTACTTTAAAGAAGTAACATTCTTGCATTAAAAAAGCCCGGTAAGAACCATGCTCACCGGGCTTTGCTTTGTAGCTTCAACTCAACTATAGAAGAAGCTTAAATTATTTGCTGAAGAAAAACGAATGGTTTTCAGGCTTTTTCTTCTCTTTATCATCTGTACTTTTCTTTGCAGTTCCGTCGTCCAGGTCAACTTCCATGTAATAATAACCTAAACTATTATCGGACCAACCTTTTACATTAAAGTAATATGTTCCCGAAGCCTGGCAAGTCCATACAAGATATGGATTTCCCCAGTATGTAGTACCATCTAATTCAGGGCTGCTGTCATCATCTGAGTCTATTTGTGTTGTTCCGTCAGTGCTGTACAATTCTAAATAGTTGTCCATATAACCAGAAACTTTTAGCACGTAAGTCTCGCCAGCCTCTGCGTCAAAATGGAACCAGTCATCATCTGCAGATGTTGTGCTGTGCTGCTGTGGCTCACCGCCAACTTCAATCTCAGTAGCCTCAGTGTAAGCATCATCAGACTCGTAGTTATCAGCCTGTATTTCAGTAGTCCAACTTGCTGGTGGTAAATCGCCATTATATGGCTTCAGGTACATCTCATTTCTGTAATACTCTTCACCACCTTCAGATTGACTTGTGACAATTACAAGCATATCGCCATCGAAATGGTAATCAGCGGTATCGTAATAAGTTTGCGTGCCATCAGTTATAGAAGCCACAATTTTATTACCATCTAACATCTCATAATCCATTTCTTGTGAAGAATACTCTGTACCAGATTCATTCTCATAAATTGTTACTGCTGATTCACTGATATCATAAATATCAGCAGCATAAAAATCGTAGTCATATTCCTTGTAGTAATAATCATCATATGCCTCTTCGCCCTGATCATCAATATTAATATCTACGTCATTGTATACATACCATTTGCCGGCTATACTCTGACCATCATCTTCTTCATCGTCTTCACAAGCTGTGAAAGTCAGGAAAAATGCACCCATAATTAGCAAGGGGATCAATAAAAGGTTAAATTTTGTTTTCATAATAGTTATGTTTTAGTGTTTTAAAATTAATTCCAAATATAACATTTAGTTATTTTCGAAACAAGGCACCAAGGCACCTTAACAAATTATAAACAGGCTGTCCCGCTATAACAAGTCCTATCTTAATCCATTATTAAATAATAATTTTTCTTAAATGATAAACAATTTTGTTAACACAGAGAATGGGTTTTATCCGCTGCTGGAGTTTACAAATGATCTGATTAACAATCTTTTGTAGATCGCTTGTTCGCATGCAGACTTTTTACAATTTTAGCGAATTGGTCCGACACTCTTATTTTACTGCAAAAGATATCACTAAAAATCTTTTGTGCTCATTTTTTGCATCATTTCCATATGCGACTTTATATGTCCCCGGATAATGTCTTTCATTTCCGTTTGTTCAGCCATTTTCAATCCCCAGTCAGCTTCGAAACTCAATTGAGGGTGGTATAAATAGCAATGCAAGCGAATTAAACTTAACTGTACGATCTCTTTTTTATATAAAATAACGACAGGCTCAAAATATTGGCCAGCAATGGTCTCAGACGAATGACTGGTTCTTTTATGCTTATATTCTTTCAGCGACAAAGGTATTTGTACGGACTCATGCGGCATAAAATCTTTGAGATGCGTTGAAATGATAATATCATAAATATCATAGTCCGGAATTGATCTGGTAATAGACTCAGCAGCATGAGGTATAATATTGATTAACCGCGGGTAGGCAAAATCCTTCACGTTTTCAAGGTATTTCCGTACTTTCAGGTCGCCAAGAGGATTATCAGGAAGTTTTAAGCGGCTATGCTTACCAATAATTGTGTTGAGTTGGCGGCACAATGCATTTCGCTGCGTTATAGTATAAACCATAAACCAGGTTAAATCTTCAGGGATTTCATTCATGTCCGATATACCAGGCAAAGAGTAGAAGGAGAAAAATAGACCATTGATTTTTATAATGCCTTTCCAAATGGTACTATCTGCGTATTGCTCCATGGAATAAAGTGGGTATTCTTCAGCTATCTGCCGACAAATAGTATCTGAAAACGAGATGATTATTTTGGGTTTAATGTAATCGGTAATCAATAGATCGGTTTCAGATTTTTGTTTGAGGGTCCATCGTATTCGATTTGTTTTATGAATAGGAAATGTGGTAAACCATTTGGCTAAAGCCTGTATGGTTCCTGAACTCATCTCTTCGATGAATGGCTTTTTGGAAAAAGTGACACCCGGTTCTAAAACTAATAAAGCTTCATTGAATTTATCCCCGTTATGCCAGGTTAGATAAGGATATTCCAATTCGCGAAAGTATTTGTTGAGGAAAGGTAATGTTTGTGTGTTCATGGATAGTTATATTTTAACGATCATCAGAAAAAAGCAGCATAGAGAGTTCAATTTTTTTTAGATCGCTTCTCGATATGAAAAATGCCAAGATTCAGTTTGCCGTTTTTGATCGTGTTATATGATGCATCAATTTTTTTGATATTCAATTTTTGCTTTAATGTTTGTTCCCGTTGCACTTCTCGATCTCTCATGGCTGCGGCTAACTTCCAATTTTGATCTCGAATAGCTTTGAACTTGTCAAACATGATATCAATTAATTCGATATCTCCCTTGTAAATTCTTTTTGCCCGAAATAAAAGTAAATGGAGTTTATATAAATAAGGCCTGGAACTGAAAACATTAAACCAATATCTGGATGAAGTAATTAATAGATATGTTTTTGCTTTCTTTTGATTTTGTTCATGCTTATGTCTTCTGATTTCTTCTTTCGAATACTCTCCTTTTAACTCATATACAATTTTTCTTGCCATTACTTTAGAAATAAAGTTTAATACAAATGAAAGGCTGGTGGCGGTCAAAACATGTCGTAGAAGAAAAAAATATAATGCGACGCAAATTGACGCATGTCTGTGGTTTTTTTGAAATAAAAACTTAAAGATGTGGTGAATAATCCAGGTAAAGAACTGCAGCAATTGGAACAGCTCATAAATCAATCTTTTGTGATAATTGGAACCGTAAAAGAGGCATTTTTATCTATTTTGATGGTTAAAACCAACCAAAATAATATTAATTTGAAGGTTATATCCTACAATAAAATGAATTGAATGTAGGTTTTAAACTACTATTTGCATATATTTGTGTTATGGAAACATTACGCAAGAAATATATTCGTTTGCTCAATGCAACAGATATAACCTTTAAACGCTATTTGTATGCAGAAATAGATTGGAGCAGTCGTTTGATTATTTTAAAAGGTCAACGAGGTGTAGGAAAGACTACATTGATCTTGCAATATATCAAAGAAAATCTCACAAGCATCAATGAAGCAATTTATATCACCCTCGACGATATGTATTTCGCAAAAAATTCACTTTCAACTTTTGTGGAAGAATTTACACAATTAGGCGGCAAATACTTATTTATTGATGAAGTCCACCGATATAAAAACTGGTCAGTAGAGCTAAAAAACATATATGATTTTTACCCGGAACTAAAAATTGTGGCAACCGGTTCTTCGGCATTGGAAATCAATAAAGCAAAAGCCGGTTTAAGTCGAAGGGCTTCTGTTTATCATTTACACGAACTTTCACTTCGTGAATATCAAAACTTAATGTACGGTACAACGATGCCACCTTTTTTGCTCACCGATGTAATCGA
>Ga0102941_1000774_pt1 | contig 15143 bp, 11 predicted proteins | sample SalPonR2_C_D2_MG_FD_79281 | JGI IMG/M metagenome (GOLD analysis project Ga0102941, IMG submission 79281) | Salt pond soil microbial communities from South San Francisco under conditions of wetland restoration - Salt Pond MetaG R2_C_D2_MG | ecosystem: Environmental > Aquatic > Marine > Intertidal... | reverse complement strand
TGGTCGCGGATCATTCCGCCATCATAACGGTCGAACAGGGTTCGATGCTGGGATTTGGTGGGCTGGTGTTGCACCATCTGGCCAAAACCGGCCAGCTTGATCGTGGCTGCGCCATCCGCACCCTGTGCCTGCCGGACCGGTTCATCGACCAGGCCAGCCCCGCCGACATGTATGCCCAGGCCGGCCTGAGCGCCCAGGACATCGCTGATGCGGCGCTGCAGGCCATGGGCGTTGCGACCGCAGCGTTCGACGGCAAGGCGCGTGCCTGACCGGAGGATATGAAGGACGTTCAGAAACAGCAGGGGGCCGTGTTGCAGCGGCCCTTTTTCATGCGTCGTTAAAGATGACGCCCGCGTGGTCACGCAGGTAGATCTGCAACCACGGTGTGAACTGATCCGGGGTTTCGAGAACCTCTTGCTTCAGCTTGTCCAGCGGCCGCCAGATCGTGTCCATCACTTCGTCCGGGTTCGGTGAGGGTTCATGGCCAGCGGCCATTTCACCCACGAAGATATCGACCACTTCGTGTTCGATCAGCCCGCCACCCACACTGGCGCGATATTCGACCGTGTCGCGAAAGGTCAGGGGCACACCCATGATCCCAAGCTCTTCCTCCAGCCGCCGGGTGGCGCAATCGGCGGTGTTTTCGCCCCAGAACGGATGGGTGCAACAGGTGTTCGCCCATAGCCCCGGCGTATGGTACTTTCCCAGCGCGCGCCGTTGCAGCAACACCTGATCGTCCCGCATCAAGAAGACCGATATCGCCTTGTGCCGAAGACCTTTCACATGGACCTCGAGCTTTTCAACGGGTGTCAGGCTGCCGTTGACCCAGGCCGGGATGGTGTTTTTCATACGCGGGTCGCTGAAACCAAACCTGTCAGATGCGCCATGTTCTTGAAGCCGATCTTGATATGCGCAAGGGGTCGCGCCTTAACGAGTTTCTTGTTCATGTAGGCCTCGAACGTCAAGCGCTGCACATCGACGTCATGGCATAGCGACACGAAGCGTTCGCGCCGTTCGTCCGACCGGTAATAGGCGTCTTGCATGGCGCCCAGAACCTTGAAGACGTTCTTGTGTTCTTTCATGAACAGTTTCCGCGCAAGACCCAGGTCCTTGATCATGCCGGTCTGGAGCTTTCTGGCTGCGGCGATGCCAGCGACACGGCCCCCCATCATCGCATAGTATATCCCTTCGCCCGAAGACGGGGCGACCACGCCTGCCGCATCCCCGGCCAGCACGACATCGCGGCCATTGTCCCAGCAATCCAGCGGTTTCAGGGGGATCGGCGCGCCTTCCTTGCGGATCGTCTTGCAATCATCGAGACCCGACGCGACGCGCAGCGCAGTCGTGGCCTGTTTCAGGTCGACATCCTTGATCATCGACCCCATGCCGATGCTGGCGGACTTTCCGTGCGGAAAGACCCAGCCGTAGAAATCCGGGCTGATCGCGCCGTCATAGATCACGTCGCAGCGGTCCGGATGGTAATCGCCCCGTTCGCCGGGGCTTTCCACGATTTCGTGATAGGCGATCACGTAGGGGATCTTTTCGGCACCCTTGATCTGCGTCCGCGCCACGTTGGACCGCGCGCCGTCGGCGCCGATCACCAGACGCGTTGTCAGCGTGCGATCTTCACCACTGGCCTTGTCGCGGTAATGCACATGGGTGCCGTCCTTGTCTCGCGTGATCGACGTGTAGGTGCCCGTCACACGCTCGGCCCCGGCCTCCGATGCGCGGTTGCGCAGGAACTCGTCGAAATGTTCGCGGTCGACCATGCCGACAAACCCGTTCTCGATCGGGATGTCCACGCGTCGCCCGGTGGGTGAGATCATCCGCGCCGTCTTGATCTTGGCAACCAGCTGATCGTCGGGAATGTCGAAATCCTGGATCAGGCGCGGGGGGATGGCCCCGCCGCAAGGTTTGATCCGGCCGGCGCGGTCGATCATCGCCACGCGGTGCCCGGACCGGGCCAGATCTTCGGCTGCAGTGGCGCCCGACGGCCCCCCGCCAACAACGACGACATCGTAGATCATGGTCATTCTCCAGGTTGTAGTGAAGGCGCGAAGGGTCTCGCGTGCAAAAGCCGCCCAGCCACCAGGGCTGCAGCAAGAAACAGCACCGCCTCGAGCCCGAAGACCACGCCGTAGGCGGCGTCATCCGGCAGGGCCAGCCGGGCGATATCAAGAATTCCGGTTGCCAGCAGGCCTGCAAGGCCCGCCGCCACGGCTTGGGCGGCGCCGAACACGCCCATACGGGTGCCCGCAGCGCCCTCGCGGGATGCGGCAAGGCGCATCATCGATCCGATGGCGCCGACGACGAACAGCCCGTTGCCGAACCCCAGCACAACCGTGAAGGGGACAAGCGCAAGGCCCGCCCCGAGGCCGATCAACCCAATGGCGGAAATGATGCACCCGATCACGGCCCATGCGCGCAGCGATCCGACGCGGAATGTCGACAGCGCGCCGGCGGCGAGCATTCCGACGAGGGATGCGCCATCCTTGCCGCCCGAAAGCTTGGTGGAATCCTCGGGCGGCAGGCCGTGGACATGGCCCGCAAAAGGTTCCAGCACCAGTTCGCTCAGGTAAAAGGCCAGGATCGACAGGAACACGAACCCGGTGAACGCCCGGGCGGCCGGGTCATCCCAGGTGGCGCGCAGGGCAGGGCCCAGCCTGGCCTCGGCCGGGGCGGGGACGGGGCCAAGGCGGCTTTCGATGCCGCGCGTCGCGATCACCGACAGGATCAGCGCGATCAGCGCCACAACCGGGACGATACGGACCAGACGCTCGGGCGAATACGGTTCCAGCGCGATGCCGGTCCCGACAGAGGATACGATCGCCCCCAAGATCAGGGTCAGCCACGCGATTGTGGCCGCGGCCCCCTTGCGTTCGTCCGATGCTGCCGTCGCAAGCAGGGCCAGAAAGGACGTGCCTGCCGCCCCGATGCCAAGGCCGATGGCCGCATAGGCGAGGATCCATACCGTCAACGCCAAGGCCGGCGTTTCGATGAACGCGATGCCCCAGGCCGTCGCGATCAGGCCCAGGCCAACCATGGCGATGCCACCGATAATGAACGGGGTGCGGCCGCCCTTGGCGTCCGATCTGTGGCCCCAGTAGGGCCGGGTCATCTGCACGCCGTAATGCAGCGCCACCAGCAGGCCCGGCAACAGCGCCGGCCAGGCCAGCTCGACCGTCATCAACCGGTTGAACAGGTTGACCGGCAGCGCCGCCAAACCCCCGATGGCTGCATTGGCGAGGCAAAGTCGCGCGATGCCCCCCCAGCCCAGCGTCATGCCAGCCCCCGAACGGCAAAGGCCGTCACCATCATGCCAGCGACATAAAGCGTCACGCCGACGCCATTGTACCAGGGTGCACGACCCTTGGGATCCCGCAACAGGACCTGCATCGCGTAGAGCTGGCAGATCAGCGATACAGCTATGGCAAGACCGTGCACCTGGCGATCCCAGACAAGGAAAAGCAACAGGAAAACAATAAGTTGCGGCACTGCCATGACAATGCAGGCCATGCGCGCCGCACGTTCGGGCCCCAGCGTCACGGGCAGGGAATTCACCCCGGTCTGGCGGTCGCCCTCCAGCGCCTTGAAGTCATTGAGCGTCATGATGCCATGCGCGCCAATGCCGTAAAGCAGCGCCACGATGATGACCGGCCATGTTGGCGCGCCTGCGGCCAGAACGGCGGCGCCGGTGAACCAGGGCAGGCTTTCGTAGGACAGACCCACAAGACCCGGCCCCCAAAGGCCCGAGCGTTTCATCCGAACCGGTTCCGCCGAATAGGCCCAGGCAGCGGCAATCGCGACCAGCGTCGCACCAAAGCCCCAGGGGCCAAGCGCCATGCCGACAAAAGCCGCAAGGACGGACATGGCGATCGCGATCCACAATCCCCAGCGTCCCGGTATGCGGCCCGATGGGATCGGACGGTGGGGCTCGTTGATGGCATCGACGTGACGGTCGCACCAGTCATTCGCCGCCTGGCTCATTCCGCAAACGATGGGGCCAGCCAGGATGACACCCAGGATCAGCACCAACCAGTGCCCCGCCGGCGACACGCCCGCAGATACGGCACCGCACAGGTATGCCCACATCGGCGGGAACCACGTAATGGGCTTCAAAAGCGTCAGAACCGCCCTGGCTTCGGGCAGCGCGCGAGTTGGGTTCTGTTGTGTGAGGTCGGTCGTTACACTCATACCTGTAAACATAGCCTGACAGTTTACGAGTCGGCAAGTGTAAACACAGGTTTACGGATGGGCGGCGCAGGGGGTTCCACCACAGGTCCGCAGGTCTTGAAACGGGGTCGATCCGGTCAGTTGTCGCCGCGGTCGTTCCGGCTCAACAGACCATATTTCCTGAGCTTGACATAAAGCGATTGCCGCGACAGCCCCAACATCTCAGCCGCAGCGACCCGGTTGTTATCCGTCAGCTCGACCGCGGTTTCGATGCACATCTTTTCCACCACGTCCGTCGTGGCGGCGACGATATCCTTGAGCGGAGCGGAGCCGACCAGATCCATCACGTTGCGCATCGCTTCGTCCGACACCGGCGCCGGGCCGGGCAGGGACGTCACGGGTTCGCGGACCATTTCCGTGCGGGAGGTATCGCGGATGACGAAGGCAAACCCGGCTTGCCCGCCTGACGTGAGATGGGTGACCGAAAGCTCGACCGCCATCTGCGATCCATGCGCGCCTTCGAGGCGGGTGGCGTACATGCGCATCTTGCCGCTGCGCGTGGCGTTTTCGATCAGGACCTTCAGGTCGACACTGCCACGGGTCAGGAATTCGGCAAGGGACTTTCCCTTGACGTCGCTCAAAAGGCCGGCATCCGTCAGGCCAAGAAATGCGTCATTCGCAGATCGGATCGACCCGTAGGAATCGGTGAAGACGATCGCATCAGGTCCGCTCCGGAACACACCGGTCAGGGCCTGGGAAAGCTCATCCCCGACGGCTTCGCCGTTGAGCGTTGTTTCGATCCGGCACAAAAGCGATCTTTCGCCGGCGGCGCGGAACACGATGGGATGCAGCACGACATCGGTCTTGTTGCGCCGCGTGGTGGCCTGAACCGGGGTGCCGGAGGCATCGCCTGCCGACAGGACCAGGCCATCGATGAATTCGCTGCGCCGACGGCCGTCGAATTCCTGGGTAAAGGCGCTCCCGGTGAGGTTTTCGGCCTCGGCGCCCAGCATGTGAGAGGCGGTGGAATTCAGATCGACGATCCGGCCGGAAGCCACGTCAACCAGCACAAGCGCATCGCGGGCGGCTTCCATGATGACCCGATACCGGGTTTCGTAATCGCGGTGTGTTTCGTAGTCCTTTTCGAGCGCCAGCTGCGCCTTCACCAGGCGATGCTGAAGTTCGGCAATCGGCCTGAGATCCCGGCCGAGCATCAAGATGACGTTTTCACGGCCGGTCTTGTGTATCGTGTAGCGCACCGGGAATTCCCAGTTCGCATTGTCGAAGTGATTGACCTCCATCGCGTCGACCGCGGTCTTGGTGCCTTCGCGATAGGCCTTCAGCTGCGCCTCAAGCTTGCCGAGGCTGTCTTCGGCCATGAATTCCCGAATATCCCGGTCTTTCCAATGATCGAGACGCCCAAGAGTCGGGTTCAGGGGATTCACTATGACCGACTGCACCATACCGTCGGTATCCAGCACAATTGCCAGATCCGCCGCCGTGGTGACGATTTCATTGAACTGCTCCGGCGCGATTTGGGGCGTCGAAGGCTCATCCCAGAATTCTGGCCCGTGCATTTTCATTATGTTTCGGCTCCTAACCGCCAATCGGTATATCCGATAGAAATGCCCGGTCGTTTCTATGCGCGAAGCCTAACTCTCCGCAATCGGTAGTCTACATTTTCGCAACGCGGTCTGCACGTTACGCGCCGTATGATCCGCGCCCGTCGCCCGGATAACATCGATATCCGTGTCCAACACGGACCCACCGATGACGATGGGTGTCACCCGGGTCAGCACGGCCCGTATTACGTCTACCAGTTCTCTTGTCGATGCAAGTGTTCTGCGCCCTGAACTGGTTATCCCGATCATCACAAATCGACGTTTGCGCAACAGTTGGGCCATCTGGGCCGGATGCGCATCCAATATGGTCTCTACACGGTATCCGGCGCGTCGAAATTGATCTCCGGCAACAAGGGTAGCAAGCGTATGCGTCTCGGTCCGTGGATTCACCATGAGAATGGCAGGCAGGCTATCCACCGGTCCTATATCAATTTCCTTTCGGATCAGCGCGCGCACCGTTTCCTGCAGGCGCGCGGCCCCGATCGTCACATCTGCAAAGCTCAACCGGTTCGAACACCACCGGTCCCCCAAAAGCCGCGCGGCGGCGGGAATGACGTGGTCGATGATATCCGCAGTCGATACGCCGTCCTGGCGCAACCTCAGCAAGGCCTCGTGGTGCAATTCGTGATCTTCGGACGTGTAGGCGTCGCAAAACAGGTCTAGCCGCCGCGTCATGGCCCTGGATTGCGCGCGGCCCTGGATCGCGAGCGTTTGTATCGCGCGCTGTGCGAGATCTCGAACCTCGGCGTCCTTCACGCCAATGACGGGTTCGTGTTCGGAAAAGGAGTAATCTTTCATCTGATCGTACCGCAGGTGCCCACGCCGAACGTCATCATTTGCCGTCGTGCGCCCGTTCGTGAGCAAAGCGTTTGGACCAGTCTCGGTGAATTGACCCAGCATGTCAAAGCAAATTGACATACCTGCAGTTTTGCAGGGGCTGAAAAGCATGATCCACCCCACCAAACAGATATAAATCGTTTGTTTTCAGAGTATTGTTGAGGGATCAGGAGAGTCGGCCGGATGTTCCGGGAAACCCTGCAATAGTGTAAGTTTTAATTGACACTCTTGCCCTCGCGGCGCTAGTTTTTCGTATTAACGGAAGGAATCGTTGCCGCATGCCCAGCGACACACTGACAGCCGCGCCGTCCAGGCAGCTCTACACGCCTGAGGAACGCGCCCGGCGTGACGCTACCATCTGGACAACCGTTCAGGGTGTTCTGGCGCCGGTTCAATTCCTTGTGTTCCTGGTCTCGCTGGCGCTGGTGCTGCGCTTCATGTGGACCGGCCTCGGATATGAGGCGGCGACCATCTCGATCATTCTCAAGACCGTTGTCTTGCTGACCATCATGGTGACGGGCGCGATCTGGGAAAAGGTCGTGTTCGATCAGTACCTGTTTGCCCATGCCTTCTTTTGGGAGGATGTGTTCAGCTTTGCGGTCATCGCGCTGCACCTGACCTATGTCTGGGCGCTGCTGATGGGTTGGGACCATGACGTGCAGATGTGGATCGCCCTGGCCGCCTACGCCACATACGTCATCAACGCCGCCCAATTCATCTGGAAGCTGCGCATGGCCCGCCTTGAAGGGGAGGGTCGCGCATGAACCGCCCTGCAGACCTGTCCGCTGCGACCTGCCGCGACACGCCTGTCCTAAAGGAGCGCGGGCAGCGCGAGGTGTTTTGCGGCCTGACAGGCATCATCTGGCTTCACCGGAAAATGCAGGATGCGTTCTTTCTCGTGATCGGAAGCCGCACCTGCGCGCATCTGCTGCAGTCGGCAGCCGGCGTCATGATCTTTGCGGAACCACGGTTCGGCACCGCCATTCTGGAAGAAACCGACCTTGCCGGCATGGCAGACGCCCATGATGAACTCGATCGTGAGGTCGCGCGGCTTTTGTCGCGCCGTCCCGATATCAAGCAATTGTTCCTTGTCGGGTCCTGCCCGTCCGAGGTGATCAAACTGGACCTGGCCCGCGCTGCCGAGCGCCTTACGCAGGTGCACGCGCCGCATGTGCGGGTTCTGAACTATTCCGGCTCCGGGATCGAGACGACCTTTACCCAGGGTGAAGATGCCTGCCTTGCATCGATGGTTCCGGTTCTGCCCGCCACCGATGAACGAGAGTTGTTGTTGGTTGGCGCCCTTCCCGACGTGGTCGAGGATCAGGCGGTCGATCTGCTGAGCAAGATGGGCATCGGCCCGATCCGCGTCCTGCCCGCCCCGCGCACGTCCGAAACGCCGGGCGTCGGTGCACATACCGTTTTCGCCTGCCTGCAACCGTTCTTGGGCGATACGGCCGCCGCGCTCACGCGCCGGGGCGCACGGATGATCCAGGCGCCGTTTCCCTTTGGCGAAGAGGGAACCACACTATGGCTGCGCGCGATCGCGGATGAATTCGGCGTCGATGATGCAACCTTCGAGGCGGTCACCGCCGCGCCGCGCGCACGGGCGCGCACGGCCATTTCCAATGCGTCGCAGGCCCTGAGGGGCAAGTCGGTCTTTTTCATGCCCGACAGTCAGCTGGAAATCCCTCTGGCCCGTTTCCTGACCCGCGAATGCGGGATGGAGGCGATCGAGATCGGTCAGCCGTTCATCCACAAGGGTCTTGTCGGCCCCGACCTGGATCTGATGCCCGCCGGCCCGACGATTTCCGAAGGCCAGGATGTGGACAAGCAGCTTGATCGCGTCCGCGCCTCCCGGCCCGATCTGACAGTCTGCGGGCTGGGACTTGCCAACCCGCTCGAAGCCGAGGGCCTGACGACGAAATGGGCCATCGAACTGGTATTCACCCCTGTGCATTTCTATGAACAGGCCGGTGATCTTGCGGGTCTGTTCAGCCGCCCGATCCGGCGTCGCGACCTCCTGAAACTGGAGGCGGCGGAATGAAGCTGACCGTCTGGACATATGAAGGCCCCCCGCATGTCGGCGCGATGCGCGTCGCCACCGCGATGAAAGGGCTGCACTACGTGCTGCACGCGCCTCAGGGCGACACCTATGCCGATTTGCTGTTCACGATGATCGAGCGGCGCGACCACCGCCCCCCCGTGACCTACACAACCTTCGAAGGCCGCGACCTGGGCGAGGACACCGCCGGCATTTTCAAGAAGACCTGCCAGGACGCCTATGACCGCTACAAGCCACAGGCGCTGATCGTGGGTGCGTCCTGCACGGCCGAGCTGATCCAGGACGATCCCGGCGGTCTGGCCGAAACGATGGATATCCCGGTGCCGGTGATCGCGCTGGAATTGCCGTCGTATCAGCGCAAGGAAAACTTCGGCACCGATGAGACCTTTTACCAGATCGTCAAGGCGTTGGCCCATCCGATCGACCGCACGCCCGGGATCACGGCCAACCTGATCGGCCCGCTGGCGCTGGGCTTTCGCCATCGCGACGACATCGAAGAGGTCAAGGCCCTGCTTTTCGAAATGGGGATCGGCGTGAACGTCGTGGCCCCGTTCGATGCCACGCCGGAAGATATCACCCGGCTTGGACAGGCGCATTTCAATGTCCTGATGTATCCCGAACACGCCGAGACCGCTGCCCGTCACCTGGAACGCACCTGCGGTCAGCCGTACACCAGGACTGTGCCGATCGGTGTCGGGGCGACCCATGACTTCGTCGCGGAAGTGGCCCGGATCTGCGGTTTGGAGCCGAAAAAAGACCTGTCCCGCCTGCGTCAGCCGTGGTGGTCCAAGTCGGTCGACAGCACCTATCTGACCGGCAAGCGCGTGTTCTTGTTCGGGGATGCGACCCATGTGCAGACCGCCGCCCGTATCGCGCGCGATGAAATGGGTTTCGAGGTGGTCGGTCTTGGGTGTTACAACCGCGAATTTGCCCGCCCGATCCGGGCGCTGGCCAGGGAATTCGGCCTTGAGGCGCTGATCACCGACGATTACCTCGAGGTGGAAAAGGCCATCGAAACCGTCTCGCCCGAGATGATCCTGGGCACCCAGATGGAACGCCATATCGGCAAGCGCCTCGGCATCCCCTGCGCCGTCATCTCTGCCCCCGTTCATGTCCAGGATTTTCCCGCGCGCTATTCGCCCCAGATGGGGTGGGAAGGCGCGAACGTGATTTTCGATACCTGGATCCATCCGCTGGTGATGGGTCTTGAAGAACACCTGCTGGCCATGTTCCGCGAGGACTTCGAGTTCAACGATGCGGCTGGCCCGAGCCATCATGGCGGCCACGCGCCACAGCGCGCGGCGGCGGCTGGGGGGCCAGCCCCCCAGACCCCCCGGGATATTTCCGAAACAGAGAATGGACAGGCGGCATCGGACGCAAGCGACGGCGAAACCGGCGGCGATGTCCTGGTCTGGCTGGCCGATGCGGAACGAGAGTTGAAGAAGATCCCCTTCTTCGTGCGCGGCAAGGCCAAGCGCAACACCGAGAAATTCGCCGCTGAACAGGGTGTCACCGAGATCAGCGTAGAAACGCTTTATGAAGCAAAGGCCCATTATGCGCGGTGACGGCGACCATATCCCCGGCTACCGGGTCGTGATCGTCACGCTGGACAGCCATGCGGCTGGTCCCGCGGCGCGCGTCAGTGAGCGCCTGGCCGGAGAGTTTCCGGGTCTGAACGTCAGTGTCCACGCGTCTGCCGAGTGGGCCGAAAACCCCGCGGCGCTGGAAGAGGCCAAGATCGCCGTGCGCCATGGCGACATCGTCGTGTCCAACCTCCTGTTCATCGAGGAACACATCACGGCCATCCTGCCGGAGTTGCAGGCACGCCGGGATCACTGCGATGCGATGATCGGCATGATCTCGGCGAAAGAAGTCGTCCAGCTGACCCGGATGGGTGACCTGGACATGATGAAGCCGGCCACAGGGCCGATGAAACTGCTCAAAAAGCTGCGCGGATCGAAGGAGCCTTCCGCGAATTCAGGCGAAAAGCAGATGAAGATGCTGCGTCGCCTGCCGAAGATGCTGAAATTCATACCGGGCAAGGCGCAGGATCTGCGCGCGTGGTTCCTGACCATGCAATACTGGCTGGGCGGATCCGACGACAATGTCGAACAGATGATCCGCTTCCTGATCGGCACCTATGCCCATGACAAGGCGTTCAAGGGCGCCAAGGCCGCCGCGCCCATCGATTACCCTGATGTGGGTTTGTATCATCCCGATCTGCCGGGCCATCACATCACCACGGATGTGGCCGACCTGCCGAACCCGGAAAACCCGATCGCGACCGTGGGTCTGTTGATGATGCGCAGCTACGTGCTGGCCTCTGACGCGGCCCACTACGACGGCGTCATCCGCAAGATGCAGGACGCCGGTCTGGCGGTGATCCCGGCCTTTGCCGGCGGTCTGGACGGGCGTCCGGCCATCACGGCGTATTTCACCAATGATCGCGTCGATGCGTTGGTGTCGCTGACCGGGTTCAGCCTCATTGGCGGACCTGCCTACAATGACAGCAAGGCCGCGGTCGAGATCCTCAAGGATCTCGATGTGCCCTATATCACCGCGCACCCGATCGAGTTTCAGACACTGGGCCAGTGGGCCGCGTCCGGCGGTGGGCTGGGCCCTGTCGAAACCACGATCCTCGTGGCGCTTCCCGAAATCGACGGCGGCACGAACCCCACGGTCTTTGGCGGCCGGCACGGGGTCGAAGGGTGCCAGGGATGTGCGTATTCCTGCCTGCAATCGTCCGATACCAGGGCCATGGCCCCTTGCCTTGAGCGCATCGACAGCCTGGTCGAGAAAACCCGCCGGCTTGCCGTTCTGCGCCGCAAGAAGAATGCGGACAAGAAGATCAGCATCGTCCTGTTCGGTTTCCCGCCCAATGCGGGGGCGATCGGGACGGCCGCGTATCTGAGCGTGTTCGAAAGCCTTCACAACACGCTCCATGCGATGAAGGCCGATGGCTATGACGTCGAGCCGCCGGCCACGGTCGACGATCTGCGCCAGGCGATCTTGCACGGCAATGCCAAGCAATACGGCCAAGAGGCCAACGTCGCAGCCCATGTGGATGCAGACACAATCGTCCGCAATACCCCGCCGCTGAAAGCCATCGAAGCCGTCTGGGGCCCCGCGCCCGGCAAGATCCAGTCCGATGGCCGCGGTGTGTTCGTTCTGGGTGCGCAGTTCGGCAATGTGTTCGTGGGCGTGCAACCGGCCTTTGGCTACGAAGGCGACCCGATGCGGTTGCTGTTCGAACACGGGTTTGCCCCCACCCATGCCTTCATCACCTTCTACCTCTGGATGCGCAACACGTTCAAAACCGACGCGATCGTGCATTTCGGCATGCACGGCGCATTGGAATTCATGCCGGGCAAACAAGCCGGGCTTGGCGCGCGCGACTGGCCTGACCGGCTGATCGGCGAGGTTCCGAACATCTATCTCTACGCGTCCAACAACCCGTCCGAAGCAACGCTGGCCAAGCGTCGTTCGGGCGCCGTCACGATCACGCACCTGACCCCGCCCCTGGCGGCATCGGGCCTGTACAAGGGCCTGGCGGATCTGAAGGATTCGCTGACCCGTTGGCGGGCGCTGGCCCCCGATTCCCCGGAACGTGAAGACCTGACCACCCTTATCGAGACCCAGGCCGAAGCCGTCGATCTGGACGGAACCGACCCGGCCACCCTGTGGCTGAAGCTGTTGGAAACCGAAGAGGCGCTGATCCCCGATGGTCTGCATGTCGTCGGCAGGGGCATGTCCGAGGCGGAGCTTCAGGAACACCTGAACGTCATGGCAGAAACCGACCCCGAGACCCGCGAAAAGATCGCTCATTTGCTGCGCCAGCAGACGGAAATTCCTGCACTGATGCGTGCCTTGTCGGGTCATTACATAGAACCGGTGCCCGGCGGCGACCTGATCCGCTCGCCCGAGGTCTTGCCAACGGGCCGCAATATCCACGCGTTCGACCCGTACCGCATGCCCACGGCCTTCGCCCTGAAAGAGGGCGCCAAGCAGGCGCAGAAACTGATCGAGGCCGCGGGCGATTTTCCGCGGTCGGTTGCGCTGGTGCTTTGGGGATCGGACAACATCAAGTCCGATGGCGGGCCGGTGTCGCAGGCGCTTGCCCTGATGGGGGCAAAGCCCCGTTTCGACGGATACGGTCGCCTGTGCGGTGCCGATCTGATCTCGCTCGAGGATCTGGGGCGCCCGCGCATCGACGTGGTGATGACGCTATCGGGCATCTTCCGCGACCTGTTGCCATTGCAGACCCGGATGCTGGCCGAGGCGGCGTTCAAGGCCGCCAATGCAGATGAACCGGCCGAGATGAATTTCGTGCGCGCCCATGCGCTGGACTACGCCGCCACGATGGGTGTCGACATGGAAGAAGCCAGCCTGCGGGTCTTTTCCAACGCCGAGGGCGCGTATGGGTCCAACGTCAATCAGTTGATCGACAGTGGCGCCTGGAACGAAGAGGACGAATTGGCCGATGCCTACGAGGCGCGCAAATCTTTTGCCTATGGCCGGGACGGCAAGGCCAAGAAGAATGCCGGCCTGCTGCAAAGCGCGTTGAAAGATGTCGATCTGGCCTATCAGAACCTTGAATCGGTCGAATTGGGTGTGACCACCGTCGACCATTACTTCGATACGTTGGGCGGCATCTCGCGCGCGGTGAAACGCGCCAAGGGTGGCGTCGAGGCCCCGGTTTTCATCGGCGACCAGACCCGCGGCGAAGGCAAGGTGCGCACGCTGCAGGAACAGGTCGCGCTGGAAACCCGGTCACGCAGCCTGAACCCGAAATGGTTCGAAGGCTTGCTGAAGCATGGCCACGAAGGCGTGCGCCAGATCGAGGCGCAGGTCACCAACACGTTGGGCTGGTCCGCGACGACGGGGCAGGTCGATCCATGGATCTACCAACGCCTGTCCGAGACCTTTGTACTTGATGAAACCATGCGCCGCCGCCTGGCGGAACTGAACCCTCAGGCCTCCGCCCGGATGGCGAACCGCCTGATCGAAGCGTTTGAACGTGACTATTGGCAACCCGACGAGGCCACGCTCGCCGCCCTTCAGGCCGGTGCGGACGAGCTGGAAGACACCCTCGAAGGTTTGACCGTAGCTGCGGAATAGGAAGGAAGACCGATGCTTGATGAGAAAAGTCCCCCCGCTGCCCGTGCCGCGATGCGTGAGGCCGCTGGCCTTGCCGCCAAGACAATTGGCGCACCGCCGATCCTGCCGCGCGGTCAGGATGGCGAAGGGTCGTTGCAGGTGCATCAGGATGCATCGATGAAGATCGAAGGCGCAACGGTTTTTGCCGTCTACGGCAAGGGCGGGATCGGAAAATCCACCACGTCCTCGAACCTGTCGGCTGCGTTTTCCAAGTTGGGCAAGAAGGTTCTGCAAATCGGGTGTGATCCCAAGCATGACAGCACCTTTACCCTGACGGGCCATTTGCAGCCGACCGTCATCGACATCCTGAAAGACGTCGATTTCCATGCCGAGGAACTGCGCCCCGAGGATTTCGTCACCGAAGGCTACAACGGCGTCATGTGTATCGAGGCCGGCGGCCCTCCCGCAGGCACCGGCTGCGGCGGATATGTCGTGGGTCAGACAGTGAAACTCCTGAAGCAGCACCACCTGTTGGAAGACACCGATGTGGTCCTGTTCGATGTTCTGGGCGATGTGGTTTGCGGTGGCTTTGCCGCGCCGTTGCAGCATGCCGACCGCGCGATGATCGTCACGGCCAATGATTTCGACAGCATCTACGCGATGAACCGCATCATCGCCGCGGTGCAGGCCAAGTCGAAGAACTACAATGTCCGTCTGGCGGGCTGCGTTGCGAACCGGTCGAAAGATACCGACGAGGTGGATCGCTATTGCGACGTCGTGGGTTTCAAGCGCATCGGCCACATGCCCGATGTCGACGCCATCCGCCGGTCGCGGCTGAAGAAGAAGACGCTGTTCGAAATGCCCGATGACGAAGACATCGTGCAATGCCGCGCCGAATATATCCGTCTGGCCCAACTTCTGTATGCCGGCACCGATCCGCTGGCGCCGGCGCCGCTGGAAGATCGCGACATCTTTGAATTGCTGGGTTTCGATTGATGGTGGGCACGCCCACATACGGCGCCACGCGCGACCGGGTCGAAGAATATTTCGACCGCACCGCAACCACGGCGTGGGAACGGTTGACCTCTGACGCGCCGGTTTCGGGTATCCGTCAGACGGTCCGCGAAGGCCGCGACCGGATGCGGGACATCATGTTGAGCCGTCTGCCCGAAGATCTGACCGGTCGGCGTGTTCTGGATGCGGGCTGTGGCACCGGCGCCATGGCGGAAATCCTTGCCGAGCGCGGGGCCGAGGTGGTCGCCATCGACATTTCCCCGCAGCTGGTCTCGATCGCCGAAAGCCGGATCCCTGCCGATCTGACCCACAAGATCACCTTTGCCTCGGGCGACATG
>Ga0102941_1000772_pt1 | contig 15156 bp, 8 predicted proteins | sample SalPonR2_C_D2_MG_FD_79281 | JGI IMG/M metagenome (GOLD analysis project Ga0102941, IMG submission 79281) | Salt pond soil microbial communities from South San Francisco under conditions of wetland restoration - Salt Pond MetaG R2_C_D2_MG | ecosystem: Environmental > Aquatic > Marine > Intertidal... | reverse complement strand
GTAGATGGTGGGCACGAAATTCGACAGGGCGAGGATGGAGAAGCCCAGCATGATGGTGATGGAGGTGTAGTACATCGCGTGGCCGATGCTGCGGTGGCAGCGCTCGATGGTGGCGTCGTAGTCGCCGTCCTGCGCGAACTCCTCCTGGAAGCGGTACACGTAGTGGATGGTGTCGTCCACGCCGATGCCGATGGCGATGGCCGCGATCGTGATGGTCATGATGTCCAGCGGCACGCCCATTGCGCTCATGAGCGCAAGGACGGCGCTCGCGGCAACCAGATTGGGCACGAGGGCCACCACCGCGACGGCCAGCGAACGGAACGACAGCCAGAACATGAGGACCACGGCCACCATGACCACCCCGGCCGTCGTGATCTGGGAACCGAGCAGGCTCTGCAGCACGTTGTTATAGAGCACCATCAGACCGGTGAGATGGACGCGCTCGTCGCCCAGACCGAGGTCCTCGGCGAGGTGGCGGCGAATCGACTCGAGCAGCTCGTTCCGCTCCAGCGTGTCGCTGGTCTCGTAGACCCGCGCGGCGATGCGCGTCTGATGGCCCTCGACGGCGAGGTAGGGCTCGAAGAGCACCTCCTTCACGTCTTCCGGCAGGCGCTTGTAGATGACCGAGAGCTGAAAATTGTCGAGCTCTTCCTCGCCCATGACCTGGCGGATGACCTCCAGCGTGGTGGAGAGCGAGAGCACCTTGCCGATATCCGGCCGGGCGTCGAGATGCTCGTGGGCACGGCGCACGAGGTCGCTGCGCGCGGCGTTATACCAGTAGCTGCGCGCTGCCAGGCCGGGCTCGCCGGGCAGCTCCAACTCGTCCGCCTGCTGCTGTTCTTCCTCCTGCTCGGCGACGAACGCGGGATCCGCGTCGAGGATGACGTCCAGGGGCGTGGTGCCGCCGAGGCGCTCGTCGATCACCTTCATCCCCTGGTAGATGGCAGTGCTCTGCTTGAAGTAATCGATGAAGCGATTGTCCACGCTCAGCTGCAGCACGCCGGCCGTGCTCGCGACGGCGATCAGTGCGTAGCCGGCGAGCGTCGCCCGGGGCGCCGAACCGATCAGGCGCGAGAAGAACCCGGTGATGCGGTTGGTGAAGTCGCCGCTCTCGGGCGGGTCGCCCGGCGAGAGCAGCATCAGCGAGGCGGGCAGGAGCAGGAAGGTGAGCACGAAGGCCATGGCCATGCCGATCACCATCATCCAGCCGAAGTCGATCACCGGGCGGATGTCGCTCACGACCAGCGAGCCGAATGCCACCATGGTCGTGAGCGCGGTATAGAGCGCCGGATAGAACTTGTTGCGCACCGTGTCGCGCACCAGTTCGCGCTGGCCGGCGTCAGGCCGCTCCCTGTGCAGCTCCCGGTGACGCACCACCAGGTGCACGTTCAGCGAGAGCGTCAGGATGAGCATCAGCGAGACGAAATTGGACGACACCACCGTGACCGGCCACTGCACGAGGCCCAGGAAACCGATCATCCCGAGCACGGCGGCGGCGCAGGTCGCCAGCGGCAGCACGACCCAGCGCGGCCGCCGGAAGATGACGGCGAGGAGGGCGACCAGTGCCACGGTGAGACCGATGCCGAATACGATCAGGTCGCGGCGGATGAAGTCCACCAGGTCGGCGGCGATCATCGGCAGCCCGCCCAGGTGCAGTTCCGTGCCGTTGCGGTAGTCGTCGACGATGCCCCGCACCGCCGCGATGGTGCGATGCAGTTTGGCCTGCTGGGCCTCGCGGCGCTCGCGGATGCGCCGCTCCACCTCGCCGAGCGCGGCGGATTCTTCGGCGGTGAGATCGCGCTCGAGGCGGATCTCGCGCAGATCGGCGCGGCGGTTCAGCAGATTCGTGTAGGCCTCGTCCTGTTCCAGGTTGACCTGTAGCGCGGTGGTGCCGCCGTCCGGACTCATCAGGCGGTTGCGATAGAGCGGGCTGGTGGTGAGCTCCTCGCGCGCCATCTCCCGGTCCACCGCAGCGGCGAGCAGGGTCGGCGCGCCGTCGGCCAGTTCCCGGGGGCCGAGGGGCGGGCTCTGCAGCAGCGGCACGTCCAGGATGGAGACCACGGAGGCCACGCCCGGCGCGTCCGCCAGTTCGTCCCGGAGCTGGCCTAGATTGGCGAGTACGGGATCCGAGAAGAGATCCCCGGACGGCGTATACGTGAGGATGAGGAAGTCGTCGGAGCCGTAACGGGCGCGGACGGCCCGGTAGTAACGGATGCCGGTATCGCTCTCGAGCAGCAGCGAATCGCTGGAGGTGTCGAGCGCGAAGTCCGGCGCACGGCTGGCGAGGAGGCCTACGGCGAGGACCGTGACCAGCAGCGTGATTACCGGTCGGCCGAGGACCAGCGAATCGTACAGAGACAGTGCCGCCTTACGCATCCGCGCCCACCGCTTGGGCTGCTCGCCTCATCGTTCCCGCCCCGCTCCGCAGGATGGCGTCTCGTCGGGTTCCTTCCCATCGCATCGACATCAGTATAGAGGGTTTCCCGAGCCAGCCACAGCCACATCGGCGAGAGTCAGAATCTGCATGCCGGGGGTGCAGATTCTGCATGCGGCGACCGGCCCTGACAGCCCAGACACGGCCGCAAACCGGCTGACCGTGCGCCTGCCGCCGTCGGAGCGCAACGGCATGGAACTTGCTGCTCTTCCGGTGAGGACGAAATCCGGCAACCGAAAGGAGAGCAAAGCATGTCAGTAGTGAAAGTGACCGAGATCATGAGCGATTCGAAGAAGAGCTTCGAAGACGCCATCAACGACGGCATCGCCCGCGCGAGCAAGACCGTCCACAACATCCAGTCGGCCTGGATCAAGGAGCAGAAGGTCGTAGTGGAAAACGACAAAGTCGCCGAGTACCGCGTGGCCATGAAGGTCAGCTTCCTCGTGGACGACAAGTAGGCGGACGCGTCCTGTGGCTGACAATGACATCATCGGGACGGACGATGGCGCCCTGCGCGAGATCGCCGCGGACCGCGGCGAGACGCCCCACGTCACCGTCGTCGTCCCGTCGACGGCCCTGCCATCGGCGCGGCAGACGAATGAGATACGCCTAAAGAACCGCATCGCCGAGGCGGATGGCCAGCTGCAGACCCTGGGTCTGGACGAGCGGCGCCGCGCCGCCGTGCTGGGTCCGCTGGTCGAGGCGAGGGACGGTGGCTCGTTCTGGCCCGCGGAGCCGCTGGACGGCGGCCTGGCGGCGTTCACCACGGGCAGCGGCCTGACCCGCATCGCACTGCCGCAACGGCCGCGGGAGCTGACCGTGGTCGGTTGGCGCTTCCACCTGAAACCCGTACTCGAAGCGAAGAGCCTGACCGGCCAGTTCGCACTGCTCGCCATCAGCCAGAACGACGTGCGGCTGTTCGCGGGCGACCACGCAGGCCTGCGGCCGCTGGATCTCGCCGGACGGGCACCCCGCTCGCTGGAGGAGTCCGCCGGACACGACCTGACCGAGCCCAACCTGCAGCACCATGCCGGCCATCGCGGCAGTGCGGAGGCCATCTATCATAGCCACGGCGGCGGCAAGGACGACGTGACGCCGGAACTGAAGCGCTTCCTGCGCGAGGTCGACCGGGCAGTGCAGGATCTCCTGCCGGACCGTGAAGCGCCGCTGGTGCTGGCGGGCGTGGAGTCGCTGCTCGCGCTCTACCGGCAGGTGAGTGAGTTGCCGGCGATGCTGGAGGATGAGTTGCACGGCAATGTGGAACATCTCTCCGCGGCGGAACTGCACGGGCGCGCGCGGGAACTGGTGGAACGTCACCGCCTGCAAGACGATCGGGACGCCGCCGCGGCCCTGGCCGATGCGGTCGGCAGTGGCAGCGCGACCGACAGCACCGATGAAGCCCTGCTCGCCGCGTTGGAAGCACGCGTCGGCGAGATCGTGGTCGCCGGCGACCGGGAAGACTGGGGCTACGTCGACGAAGGCGCCCACGAGGTACGTCACCGGGACGAACTGCCGCGGGAGGATCTCCTCGACCGCGCCGCGGTGGAGACCTGGCTGCACGGCGGCCGCGTGCGGGTACTGCCGGCGGAGGAGCTGCCCGGTGAGCGGCTGCTCTGCGCCTCCCTCCGCTACTGACTCCCCCGGGTAGGAGGGCCTTCAGGCCCGATTCCCTTCTTTCCTGGCCGCCCCGCGGGGCTATCCATCTTGCTCCCGACAAAAGGTCGCGGCGATGGATACCCCCGCATGACGGCCGCCTCGCGGTGGCGTGACGGAGCTGCCAGTCAGCAGGCGTTCCTGACTGGTGCCAGACCGCTCGGCTACGGGCCCGTCAGCGGGTGGGTGAGGGTTGCGGGGTCGTCCGGGCCGATGGAGCCTATCGACGATGTCAGGAGCGGCTGCAGCCGCGATTGATCGGGCCTGAAGGCCCTCCTACAAGGCCCTCCTACGATTGGGCGTAGAATGTAGTCACGCGCGGAAGCGCGCCTCGTGACCCCGGAGCGGTGGTCGCGCCGTTGGCACTACGCCAGAGTACGGGAGGAAGGGCATGAGGATCGGGCTGCGGGTGTGTTTGCTGTTTCTGGCGGTGTCGGCCGCTTTCCTTCCCGTGGCCGCGGCAACGGCAGCCCCCGCCTGGGTGCCGCAGGACCTGAGGGACTGGGTGCCCTGGGTGACCCGGGGCAGCGAGTACCGGGAGTGTCCGTTCCTGCTCGGCACACGCGCGCAGGCCGAGTCGGACTTCCGCTGTGCCTGGCCCGGCACGCTTCGGCTGGAGGTGGATGACCGCGGTGCCCGGTTCGAGCAATCCTGGGAGGTCGCCGCCGCCGAGCAGTGGGTGGCGCTGCCGGGAGACGCCGAGCACTGGCCCGCCGTCGTCGAGATCGACGGCCGCGCTGCCACCGTGTTCGAGCACGATGCCCGCCCGGCGCTGCGGCTGGCCCCGGGCCGCTACCGGGTCAGCGGACGCTTCGACTGGCAGGGCCGGCCGCGCACGCTCGCGATACCCACGGAGACCGGCCTGCTGGGCCTGACCGTCGACGGCGATTCCGTTCTGCGGCCCAGACGCGACGCCGGCACGCTGTTCCTGGCCCGGGACGAGGGCGCGTCGCCGCGGGAGGATGCGCTCGGCGTGCAGGTGTATCGACTCGTCGAGGACGCGATGCCGACCCGGCTGACCACGCGCCTGCAGCTGGAGGCCGCCGGCCGCATACGGGAAGTGACGCTGGGGCCGGTGCTGCCGGCCGGTTTCGTGCCGCAGTCGCTGGCTGCGCCGATGCCCGCACGCCTGGACCCGGACGGCACGCTCACGCTCCAGGTGCGCCCGGGCCGCTGGACGGTGGAGCTGGTCGGCCGGGCCGACACCGTGGTGGAAGAGATCTCCCGGCCGGACGCCGGCAGCGCCTGGCCCGACACGGAGATATGGAGTTACCGGGCCGACGAGCGCCTGCGCGTCGCGGTACCAGTCGGCATGACAACCGTGGATCCGGCGCAGTCCGGCGTGCCGGCCCCCTGGAGCGCGCTGCCGGCATTCGCTGTCGGCGGCGGCGATGCGTTCGCGCTGGAGCAGCGCCGCCGGGGCGGGCTGCCCGGCGACAACGCGCTCACCGTGGAGCGTCAGCTGTGGCTCGACTTCGACGGCGACGGGTTCACCGCGCTGGACCAGGTGCGCGGCACGATGCAGCGTGACTGGCGTCTGAATCTGGGACCGCCGTGGGAGCTCCTCGGCGCCCGCGACGGCCGCGGTGACGCCCTGCTGGTCACTTACGCTGCGGGCGGCGATGCGCGCGGGGTTGAGTGGCGGGAGCGCGACCTCTCCCTGCAGGCACTCAGCCGACTCCCCGCCGCGGCCGGCGTCCCGGTCACCGGCTGGTCGCAGCGGCTGACGAGTCTGAATGCGACGCTCCACCTGCCGCCGGGTTATCGGCTGGGTGCCGCCCTCGGCGCCGACAGCGCGCCCGGCGCCTGGCTGAGCCGCTGGCGGCTCCTCGACCTGTTCGTCGTGCTGCTGGCGGCCGCGGCCGCGGGCAAGCTTTATGGCCGCGCGGCCGGCGCCGTGGCCTTGGTCACGCTGGTGCTCATCCATCAGGATCTGCCGGTCTTCTCCTGGCTGCTCCTGAACCTGCTGGCTGCGGTTGCGCTGGCCCGGGCGGCGCCGGAAGGGCGGCTGCGCCAGCTCGCGCGCTGGTACCGTCACGCCAGCATGGCGGCGCTGGCACTCCTGTTCGTGCCGTTTGCCGTGAACCAGATCCGCTACACCCTGTATCCCCAGCTCGAGGCGTCCGCGGCCTATACGGCGGCGCGGTTGCCGACGGGTGCGCCGGCGCGGGCGGTCATGGAAATGAAGCAGGCGGCGGAGTCGCGGGTCGCCGCCGACGCGGCGCTCGAGGCCAAGGGCCAGGCTGCTGCCGGCCGGGCTCCGGTCGCTGCGCCGCCGCGACCGGCGGCAGAGCAGCGCTACGCGCCGGGCGCGCGGGTCCAGACCGGACCGGGCATCCCGGACTGGCGCTGGAATACCTACCCGCTGCGCTGGAGCGGGCCGGTGGAACCGGGGCAGACGATGCACCTCGTGATCCTGCCGCGCTGGGCCGTCGCGCTGTGGCGTGTGCTCATGCTGGGCCTCGGACTGGCGGTGCTGTGGTGGGTAGGCCGCGACACGATCGAGGCCCTGCGGAAGCTGCGCCTGCCGGTCGGCCGATCCGCGGCCGCGGCCTTGCCGCTGGCGACGCTGGCCGTGACGCTGGCCGCATCGATGCCGGGCCAGGTGCGCGCGGAGACGCCATCGCCGGTATTGCTGGAGGAGCTGCGCCAGCGGCTGCTGGCTGCACCGGAGTGCGCACCCGACTGTGCCGTGATCGACTCGGCCGGCGTGGTGGCGACCGGAGACCGGCTCGAGATCCTGCTGACCGTCAATGCGCTGGAGGCCGTCGCCGTGCCGGTGCCGGGCTCGGAACAGGGCTGGCTGCCGGGCACCGTGACTGTCGACGGGCAATCGCCCGGGCGGGTGTTGCGGCATCCGGACGGCACGCTGTGGCTGGCCGTGGACGCGGGCGCGCATCGTATCGCGCTCGGCGGCCGGCTACCCGATGCCGAACGGGTGGAGGTCGCATTCCCGCTGGTGCCGAAACGCCTCAGCGTGCAGGCCAGCGGATGGACCGTTGCCGGGCTGCGCGGCGAACAGCTGGTGGCAGATGCCTTGGAGCTGCGCCGCGACCGGCCGGCGGAGGAGGCCGCGGAGCCGGCCCTGGAAGGCGGGAGGTTCGCCGATTACCTGCGGGTCGCGCGCACCATCACGCTGGGTCTGGACTGGTCGGTCACCACCCGAGTCACCCGGGTCGCTCCTGCGGAGGGGGCCATCAACGTGCAGATTCCGCTGCTGCCGGGCGAGTCCGTCGTCACGGACGGGATCGCGGTGGAAGGCGGGCGCGCGCAGGTCGCACTCGGCAGCGGACAGGACGGCCTGATCTGGCGGTCCTCGCTGGACCGGTCGGAGTCGCTGACCCTGCGCGCGCCAGCAGACGCACCCTGGAGCGAACGCTGGCAATTCCGGGTGGGCAGCCCGTGGCACGCGACCCTGGACGGCGTGCCCGTCTACGAGACCGGCGATCACCTCTGGCAACCGGCGTTCCTGCCGCTGCCCGGCGAGGCACTCACGGTCGAGATCAGCCGGCCGGATGCCGTCGAGGGCGCGCTGCTGGCTGTGGACCGCGTATCGATGCGCACCCGCTATGGCGCGCGTTCTGCGGAGACGACGCTGGAGTTCGACTATCGCTCGTCGCTGGGCGGCCCCCACGTCATCACGCTGCCGGCCGGGGCGGAAGTGACTCGTCTGCAGCAGGACGGCAGCGAGTTACCGGTCCCGGGGCCCGGGGACACGGTGCGCATCCCGACCCTCCCCGGCAGCCATGCCGTGCAGATGTCCTGGCGCCAGGACGTCGCGATGGACCGTCGCACCGAGATTCCCGCGGTCGATCTGGCTGCACCGGTCTCGAATATCTCCGTCAGCGCCGAGGTGCCGCGTAACCGCTGGCTGCTGGGCACCAGCGGTCCGATCGTGGGCCCGGCCGTACTCTACTGGCCGGCGCTGGCGGCGCTGGTGCTCGTCGCCGCCGCGCTGGGCCGCACGCGCCTGACGCCGCTGAAGACCCGTCACTGGTTCCTGCTCGGTCTCGGCTTCTCCACCTTTGCCTGGCCGACCTATGCGCTGGTTGTGGGCTGGCTGCTGGCCATGGGCTGGCGCGAGCGCTGGCCCGAGGAGGTCGCCGACAACGAATTCCGGGCCAAACAGGCGGCCGTGGGTGTGCTGTCGGTGGCCGCGCTCGCGGCGCTCGTGCTGAGCATCCCGATCGGACTGCTGGGGACGCCGGACATGCACATCATGGGCAACGGCTCTTTCGGCTACCAGATGAACTGGTTCCAGGACCGCAGCGACGGTGCGCTGCCTGCAGCGGGCATCCTCTCGGTGCCGCTTTGGATCTACAAGGTGGCCATACTGCTGTGGGCGCTGTGGCTGGCGTTCGCCCTCATCCGCTGGCTGCCCTGGGCCTGGCGTGCCTTCAGCCGAGGCGGCATCTGGCGCGGCCGCGTAGCAACCGGGTAGGAGGGCCTTCAGGCCCGATTGTCTGCGGAATCGGGCCTGAAGGCCCTCCTACCCGGTGGGTCAGAAGCGGTAGGTCAGGCCTGCGGCGAAGCTGCGGCCGGCGCCCGGCAGCCGCTCGCCCACCGGGATGTCGGAGCCGCCGGCGCGGTTCAGGCCGGTGAGGTGGTCGCGGTACTCCCGGTCCAGCAGATTCTCAACGGCCGCCTCCAGCGTCAGCGACGGCAGAGGCGCCCAGCCGAAGGCCAGGTTCACCAGCGCATGGCCGGCCGTTTCCGTCTCGCCGTTGTAGGCTGCCACCCGATCCTGGCGCCGGTAGGCCACCAGCTCGCCGCGCAGCGTGTAGCGCTGCCGCCGGTAGTCGAGGGCCACCGTCACGTTGTCCGGCGCCAGGCGGTAGAGGTGGTCGTCCAGGTCCCGGCGCTCGCCGCGGACCACGCTCGCGGCGCCGTCGATGGCGAGATTCGTTGTGATGCCGTAGCGCCAGGCCAGGTCGAAGCCGTACAGCTCGGCGTCGACGTTGCCGAACTGCAGGGCGGGTGCGTCGGACATCATCGAGGCGATCATGTTTGCGGTCATGTCCGTCGCCGGGACGCCCTGGATGTAGTCGTCCACGCGGCGGTAGTAGAACCGGGGCGATACGCTCAGGCGGCCGGCGTTCCAGTCCAGGCCGACGTTGAGCTCGTTGGATCGCTCCGCGTCCAGCTGCAGGTTGCCGATGTAGGTGCGGCCGTCGGCCAGGCCGCCGGTGGCCTGCAGGGGCAGCCACAGGTACAGCTCCTGGTAGGAAGGCGCCCGGGTGCGGGAGCCGATCTCCACCACCGCCGCGACACCGGTGCCCAGATCGCGACGGTAGCCGGCGACGACGTCGACATTGCCGAAGTCGAGGCTCCGCCCGGCCGCGTTGAAGCGGTCCGCGAGTTCCCCCACGGCCGGCGCCATCATGCCCATCAGGCCGCTCGCGGAGACATCGCCGGCGTCCGTGGAGACGGTGTTGTAACGGACGCCCAGTTCCCATTCGCCGGCGCCGGCGGCCCACTGCCACTCGGCATACGCGCCCACGAGGTCGCGCTCGACGTCCACGAAGTTGTCGATACGGAAAGCGGCGTTGTTCGGATTGGTGATGACGGCGTCGTGGGTGGCGAGCCGGCCGTCGATGCCGAAGGCCAGTTCGGTGCCGGCGACAGGGAGGCGAGCGCCCAGGGAAAAGCTGGTGCCGCGGCCGGTGGTGTGGTTGCGCCTCTGGGCCGCCGGCGGCGGTGCCGCGCGGAGGCTGTAGTTGTCCATGAGGTGGTCGACGTCGTTGTAGCCCGCCTCGGCCTCCAGCGTCACCGTACCGATCCGATGGCTGGCGGAGACGCCGTAGAGATCCGTGTCGATGTAGCGGATGTCCATGGGCAGCGACGGCGTGCCGGTCTCGCTCGTGTCCAGCCGACCCGCGAAGACCATGGCCTCGGTCGCTTCGCCGCGCCAGGCGTAGCTCACGTCGTGGCGGTCCCGGTTCAGCGCTGAGGGGCGGATGGTGCCGGCGGGCGTGTCGATGTCGTCGGCACGGTCGATCTCGGAGACTGCGGACAGCCGGTGATGCGCGTTCGCGACGGTCAGCCGGGCCGCCGAGGTGCGGGTGTTGCCGTTGTCCTCGTAGCGGCTGCCGATCCAGCCGTCGGGTGCGAACGCGGCCGACTCGGCAAACGCGCCGCGATCGATGCGCGCGTCGATGTGTCCGCCCGGGCCTTCGGCCACGGCGGCAACCCCCGGGATGCCGCGATCCACGTGCAGCGATTCGGTGATCATCGGCGAGGCGTAGGAGAGCGGGGCGTCCATGGCGTTGGGGCCGCCGCCGATGGGGCAGATGCCGTCGAGACTGACGGCCACCCGGTCGCCGTACAGACCCCGGAACTGGGCGATGCCGCTCAGCCGGCCGTTGGTATTGACGTTGGCGCCGGGTGCGCTGCGCAGCAGTTGCGCCGTGTCGACGGCCATCACCGGGCCGGCGGAGACGACGGTCTCGTCCAGTCCGATGCGGTGCGCGGTGACGAGGATCTCCTCGATCCCGCTTCCGTCATGCGTCTCGGATGCGCGCGAGGGTTCGGCCGAGGGTTCAGTCGAGGGTTCAGCCGAGGGTTCGGACGCCTGCGCCGCGGTCGCGGCCCATGACGCGACCAGGCAGACGGCCAGCGCCGTCCGCCCGTGATGAATCGGTTTCATTGTCTGGCTCCATGTCGTGCAGCGGCGAGCGTCGGCGCGTGACCGACACTCACTCAGAAAAGAGGCATTCAGGTCGCTGCGGGAACCGGTGGGCCGCGGGAGCGGTAATGATGGACTCGTGCCGCCGCCGGGTGCCGCGGCGCGGGGGCGACGATCACGGCCGCCGGCAAGATCGGCACGGTCGGTCCGGCGGAGACGGGCAGGGCGGCCGCCGCGATCAGGTGTGCGATGGGGCACTGCTCGGCGGAATAGGCATGGCCGTCGTCGCCATTGTCCCCGGCGTCGTGATGACCGTGGTGGCCGTGATGATGGTGTGCGGCGTGCTCGCCGGCGAGGCGCGCCAGCGCCCCGTCCGGCAGCCCGCTGGGGCAGACCTGCAACGGGAAGCCGGCACCGATCGCCGCCGGCATGAACCCGGCCGGGATCATTGCCCGCAGCAGCAGCGTGGCTGCCAGGGCGAGGAAGATCTGCGGCCGGAGAGTTCGCCTCATCCGAACATTATAATGTAGGAGGGCCTTCAGGCCCGATTTTCATCAGGAATCGGGGCTGAAGCCCCTCCTACATGGGCTATTCAGCCGGCTTGCGGAACAGCAGCGTCATGCGGTTCGATTCGCCGACGGCCTGCAGCTGTTCCCGCAGTTCCGGGTCTTCCCGGCTGGTCGCCAGCGTCGGCGGCAGCCGCCACACCACGTCTTCGGCGGTCGGCTGGTCGGCCGGATTCGCGTTGATATCGCTCTCGGCGGCGAGTTCGAAGCCGGCCTCCTCGAAGGCGTTGATGACGAACGCCTGCTTGAGGTAACCGGCGCTGCCGTCCGCCCACTCGTCGGGCATGTCCGGCCTTGCTTCGTGCTGGACGACGCCCACCACGCCGCCCGGCTTCAGCACGGCGTACGCATCGGCGAGCGCGGCGGTCAGGTAACCGCCTTCGTCCTCGAAGCGGGCGAGGTTGTGCAGGGCGCGGATGAACAGCATCGCATCCGCCGCGCCCTTCATCTCCTCGGGCAGCGAGCCGAGCACGAAGGCCGAGACCGCGGCGCCGTCATCGCCGGCCCAGCCCTCCGCCTGGGCGGTCCAGTCTTCCACCCAGGTCTCCTTCTTCTTGATCTGCTCGTCGCTGAAGAAGCCGAACAGCGGGAACATCTCCAGCGCGTAGTCGGCGCCGATCACCCGGCCGTCCGCGCCCAGATAGGGCAGCAGAATCTTCGTGTACCAGCCGCCGCCGGGCAGCGCCTCGACCACGGTCATGCCCGGCTCGATGCCGAAGAACTCCAGCGTCTCCTGCGGATGACGGTGCTCGTAGCGGGCCTGCACGTCCTCGGGCTGGGCGGCCAGGATCTCCTCCAGGCTCGCGGGTGCCGGCTCGGTGGCGGGCTCGGGTGACGCCGTCTCGGCTGTCGCCTCCGGTTCGCCGGCCGGCTCGGTGGCGGGTGCCGCGGCCTCTTCGGGCTGGCCGCAGGCGGCAAGCAGCAGGGCGGCGGGCAACAGAAGGTAGTTCTTCATGGTATTCCTCGTTCCGCTTCGCGGGATTACGGTAAGTCCGGTCGATTCTAGGGCAGTCGGCAGTCCGCGCAAACGGTAAACTCGAAGCATGAACTCCAGATTGTTGTTGACGGCGGTGGTCCTCGCCGCGCTCGCGCTGCTGGCGCTGATCGGGCTGCAGCGGGCGCTGGAGGAGGCAGTGGAGGAGCGCAACCGGCAGGAGCCGGCGCAGGAGAGCGCGCCGCCAGCCGCATCTCCACCTCGGGAAGGGGAAGCCGGGACCGCGGCCAGGCGCGAGGCGCCGCCCGAAGACTGGCCGCTCGTCGAGGCGGACGCGGGGTGTCTCACGTACACCCAGGCGAGACGTGATCCGGGCCTCCGGCGCGAAATGGAGCGATTGCGCGGGGCGGGTCTCCTGAGGGACGACTTCGAACCCTACCGCCACGTCGAAGATGAAACGCTGGAAGACCTTGCAGGGTCAGGGGAGACGGCCGCCATGATGGTCCTGGGCCAGCGACGGCTCCTGGCAGCGCTGGGGCAGGATCCTGGCAACGCCGTGGATCGGCTAACCGGCCGTCCGTCGCCGCAGAAGGGTGGCTCGATCGATCTGGAAGCAATCAATCAAAGACTCCTCGACGAGGCCACCGGCTGGTTCTACCGGGCAGCCCTCAACGGACGCATATACGCTCTGCAAGAATACGGCTACGCCATGCAGTGGCGCGAAGGTCTCATGGAAGCGCCCGTCCGACTCGGCTGGGTCGATGAGACGGACTGGAGCAGGATGACCCGGATGGAGCAGGCGGCCTGGTCGCCCTGGAACGTCTACGCCGAGGCCATCTACGATCTCGCGCCCTCGCTCACCACCGGTTTTTCCGGCATCGGCTACTCGATCGTAATCAAATCCGAAGAGACACAGTTGCTCCGTGACCGTATCGTCAAACGATTTCTGGCAGACCAGCAGGATGCCGGGCTGCAGCCGCTGGACATCCCCATGTCCGATTTCGATATCAATGAGTTCGAGTCGAGCCTCTGTCCGGGTGTTTCCGATGCGCTCGAACGAGACGGTTGGCAGTAGTGGGGGAACGATTACACCAGTTCATGTCGGTCGATGAAAAAAGATTGGCAGCGCTGGAGGTCCGGGCCGCGGCGCTGCACCCCACCGCCGAAGAACGTGCCGATCTTCTGACCGCCGTCAACGAGCGTGCAGAAGACTATCTGACGCGACTGGACACCATGCCCGCCTACACGCGGCCCGATCCCGCCGACCTGGCCGTGCTCGACGAGCCGTTCGGCGAGGAGCCGGCGCCCGTCGACGGCATACTGGCCGCCTATGCCCGCGGCGTCGAGGGCCCCGGCGTGAACGAGACCGTAGGCCGCTTCTTCGGCTTCATCCCCGGCAGCGGGCTGTACGCCGCGGCGCTCGGCGACTACCTGGCGGCGGTCACCAACCCCTACGCCGGCGTGACCTATGCCGGCCCAGGTGCGGTGCGCATGGAGCGGCAGTTGCTGCGCTGGGTAGCGGAGTTCATCGGCTACCCGGAAACCGCGGCCGGCGACCTCACCTCCGGCGGCAGCATCGCGATCCTGTCCGCGATGGTGACGGCGCGGGAGGCCCGCGGCATTCGCGCCCGAGACGTCGAACGCACGGTCGTCTATCTGACGGCGCAAACCCATCATTGCGTCGACAAGGCGCTGGCCATCGCCGGCCTCGGCGAGTGCGTGCAGCGGCGCATCCCGCTCGATGCACGCTACCGCATGGACGTCGCCGCGCTGGCGGCGCAGATCGCGCAGGATCGGGCCGCCAGGCTGCGGCCCTGGCTGGTCGTCGCCTCCGCCGGCACCACCGACACGGGGGCGGTGGACCCGCTGCCGGCCATCGCGGACGTGGCGCATGGCGAGGAGCTCTGGCTGCACGTCGACGGAGCCTACGGCGCCGCGTTCGCGCTGACGGCGGACGGCAGGCGCCGGCTGGCCGGCATGGAGCGGGCCGACTCCCTCGTACTCGACCCCCACAAGGGTCTGTTCCTGCCTTTCGGCACCGGACTGGTGCTGGTACGCGACGGCGACAAGCTGCGGCAGGCCTATACCTTCACCGCGAGCTACATGCAGGACACGGGCGGTTTCGGCGAGGCCATGGAGCTCTCGCCGGCGGCCGCCTCGCCGGAGCTGAGCCGCCACTTCCGCGCGCTGCGTCTGTGGCTGCCGCTGAAACTCGCCGGCGTGGACGCCTTCCGCGCGGCGCTAGAGGAGAAGCTGCTGCTCGCCCGCTACTTCCATGCACGCATGACGGAACTGCCCGGCTTCGAGGTGGGACCGGAGCCGGACCTGTCCATCGTCGTATTTCGCTACGTACCCGGCGAAGGCGATGCCGACGAATTCAACCGCCGGCTGGCCGAACGCATCCAGGCGGACGGCCGCATCTACCTCTCCACGACACGCCTCGACGGGCGCAACGTGCTGCGGCTCGCCATCCTGAACGTGCGCACCCACCGGCGCGAGGTGGATCTGGCCATCGAGGTCATTCGCGAGACTGCTGCGGCCCTGGATGACCGCGCCGACCCGCTGCGGCGCGACTAGCGGTACTCGGGATTCTCGAAACCGAAGCGCTCGCCGGCCTCCCAGGCGCTGCGCTGATTGCCGTAAGCCGGGATGCCGCCGGCATCCTTCAGCATGCGCGCCAGGTGCATGAGGTTCCAGCTCATGAAGGTGACGTTACGCTGCGTGAATTCGTTGTCGAACCCGACCGGCCCTTCGTCGGATCCCTCGCTCGGCCGATCGCCGTAGCTCGGGCCGGGTCCCGCCTCGCCGATCCAGCCGGCATCGCACTGGGGCGGGATGACGTAGCCGAGGTGCTGCAGCGCGTACATCACGCCCATGCCGACATGCTTCACGCCGTCCTCGTTGCCGGTGACGATGCAGCCGCCGACGCGCCCGTAATAGACGT
>Ga0102941_1000768_pt1 | contig 15184 bp, 12 predicted proteins | sample SalPonR2_C_D2_MG_FD_79281 | JGI IMG/M metagenome (GOLD analysis project Ga0102941, IMG submission 79281) | Salt pond soil microbial communities from South San Francisco under conditions of wetland restoration - Salt Pond MetaG R2_C_D2_MG | ecosystem: Environmental > Aquatic > Marine > Intertidal... | reverse complement strand
TTATATATTTAAGTTACTCTCAAAATATTAGAGAGGTGAAAAATATGAACAACAATTTTAAAAATCAATTTAAAGACTTAAAAATAGGTTCCCATCTTGCTCTACTATATAAAAGTCAAGAGGAATGGGTAAAAGCTGTTTCTGAATTTATAACTGCAGCTATTGAGAAAGATGAAAAAGTGCTTCATGTTAATGGTGAATTTTCAGCTGATTTTGTAAAGAACAAGCTTAAAGATAATGATATTGAGGTAAATAACCTGATTGAAAAAGGTGAGTTATTATTTTTAAACAGAGATGAGATCTATAATAATGATTTTAATATCAATAAAATTTTAAATTCACTTAAAGAAGAAGCAAACAAAGCGTTAACAGAAGGCTATTCTTGTCTAAATATAACAGGTGAAATCAGCCAAATTTTAAAACAAAAAAATAGTTTCCATAAAATAGTTAATTATGAGAAACAGGTTGATAAAGAATTATTCAATAAATATCCGATTAAAGCTTTATGTAGTTATAATATGGGATTATTTGATGAACAGTTGATAAAAAATATCATAAAATTACATCCTTATATATTATGGAATAATTATATATATCAAAATCCTTATTATATTTCCCTAGAATCATTTGATAATCAAAATATTTATAAAAAAGAATTAGATGAATGGTTAAATAATATTAAAAATTACCATGCAGAGAAAGAAATGCATAATAGAAATCTTGCAGAGGAAAAAAGTAAATTCGAATTCATTTTCAATGAAATCGGTGAAGCTTTATTTATCCAAGGTTTTTGGAAGGATAGCTATTCAAAATTCAAATTAGTTAATAAAAAAGCATGTAATCTTTTGGACTATACAAAAGATGAGTTATTAAATAAAAGGCCAATGGAAATTATCGAGGAAGATGACTTAAATAAATTAAGGCAAGATGACCTAAAAGAGAAGTTATTAGATGGTCAAGAAGTTAAATTCAATGTTAATATAGTTACAAAATATGGAGAAAAAATACCAGTTGAAAACAAATCACATGTTTTTGAATACCAGGGTGAAAAATTAGTTTTAACGGTAACTAGAGATAAAAGAGAAAGTATCAAAAAACAAAAAAAGTTAAAGAAACAATATAATGAAATTAAAGAAAAAAATCAAAGATTAGAAATATTAAATAAAAGATTAAATAATTTATTAAATATAATAACAGAGTTATCAAAATATAGTATTGAGGATGAAGTTAAATTCCTTAAAAGATTATTTAGGACTGCCTTTGAAATTGTACCACAAGCAAATCTTGGTAGTGTATATATATATAAGGAGAACCAAGTAAATTTTCTTGACACCATCGGTCATGATATCAATAAATTAAATAGTGCTCAAATACCGGTCGAAAACTTCCGTAAATATGGACAAGTTGTAAGAGAAGATAATATTAATGGGGATTTAGACCAAAGAGTATCTAATAAAAAATTAGATTTATTTAATAAGGGAACTGAGCCAATAAAAGAAACTCTAACCTTTGATATCGAAGGTATAGAAGGTTATATTGGTGGAATCAGTTTGGATATAAAAGTAGGAAGCAATAATACATTTAATGATATTAGTTTGAATATATTTTCGGCCTTTAAAGATATTGCCGACTCTTTTTATAAGATACAAAATTATGATAAATTAAGAGGGGATTTCACAAAAGAATTGGCTTTATCCTTAATTCATATGCTTGAATTTCATGACCAATACACAAATGGTCACTCTGAAAATGTTGCTATCTTGGCCAGTGATTTTGCTGAATATTTGAACTTAGAACAAAAAGAAATATCAAGAATTTATTGGGCTGGCTTGGTTCATGATATAGGAAAAATAATAATACCATCTTTTATATTAAATAAGGAAGGCAAATTGACTCAGCAGGAATATGAGATAGTCAAAAATCATCCCAAATGGGCATATGAGACCTTAATAAGGTCAAATCAATTATCTGATATTGCAGAATATGTTTTATACCACCATGAAAGATGGGATGGAAGAGGCTATCCAAAAGGTTTAGCAGAAGATAATATACCCCTGATTTCTCAAATCTTATCACTATGTGATAGTTGGGATGCAATGAGATCAAATAGATCTTATCGTGAAGCATTAACTTATGATCAGGCTGTAAATGAGTTGGTAGAAAATAAAGACAAACAGCATTCTGCTAAATTAGTAGATGAATTTATTGAAATGGTGAATATTGAAAGTGATAAGTTATTTTTCCATAAATAAAGGAGGTATATAAATTGACTAGTAGATTATCAAGCGGTGTTAATGGACTAGATGTAATATTAAAAGGTGGTTATTTAAATAATAGGACATACCTTTTAAAAGGTGGGCCGGGTACCGGCAAAACTACTTTAGGCTTGCACTTTTTAGAAGAAGGCTTAAATAATAATGAAAAATGTTTATTTATTAACCTGGTTGAATCAAAAAAAGAATTACTAATTGATGCCAAGAATTTTAACTTCAGAATAGATGAAATTGAAATACTTGATTTAACTCCTGGGGGTGAATTTTTAAACAAAGAACAGGATTATGATGTTTTTAAACCCTCTGAAGTAGAACAAGTGCCAATGATACAAGAAATCAGAAATAAGATTAAAGAAACAAATCCAGATCGTTTAGTCTTTGATGGCCTAACAAATCTATATTATTTGTATGAAAGTAAATATAAATTAAGAAAAAATATAATTTCTTTAATTCAATATTTATCTGAATTTGACATCACTTCTATATTTATAGCAGAAGATAACAGTGAATTTATTAATATTTTACAATTTCTAACTTCTGGTGTAATTAATTTAAAATTTGATGGTTATGAACGCAAATTAAATGTTATAAAATTTAGAGGCTCAGATTATCTAAAAGATTTTCATTCTATGGTTATAAAAGGAGAGGGTATTAATATATTACCTAACCTTTATTATAAAAAAACAACCACAAAATTAAAGGAAGGAATTATTTCGTCTGGCAGCAAAGAAATAGATGCACTCTTAAAGGGTGGTTTAGAAACAAATACCAATACTGTCATAATTGGTCCGACCGGAGTAGGGAAAACAACTTTAAGTATCAGTTTTTTAAGAAATAGTGTACAAAACAATAACAAGGGTATCATTTATTTATTCGAAGAAGCCCAGAAAGTATTAATAAATAGGTGTAAAGAAATAGATATGCCAATTGATAAAATGGTTGCAGAAAATAAGCTTATTATTAAAAATGTAAATAGTTTAGACACAAATCCTATAGAGTTTTCTTATATGGTAAGAGAAGATGTAAAAAAACATAATACTGATTTAGTAATGCTAGATAGTATTACAGGTTATTATTTGTCGTATGTTAATGATCATTATTCAAAATTAGATTTAATTAAACACTTACAAAACTTAAGCAATTATTTAAATAATTATGGGATAACTGTATTAATGACAAATGAAATGGCAAATATCACCGGAGATTTTAGATCAAGCGAATTAGGTATTAGTTATCTAGCTGATAACATAATCTTTTTAAGATATATTGAGATGAATGGCCAATTAAATAAAATTATAGGAGTTTTAAAGAAAAGACTAAGTAATTTTGAAAAATCTCTAAGGGAATTTGAAATCACCTCTCAGGGATTACAGGTTGGTAAACCATTAAATAATATTAAAGGAATATTGACAAATAATATAGAATTTATCGATAAATAATACTAATAAAGGTGAGAAAATGAATAAAAAATCTAGCGCCTTAAAAGAAAACAAAATAAAAAACTCAAAAATACTCCTATTAATAAAGAACACCAGAAATATGGATTTATTGAGCAAATTTTTAGATAAAGACTATATGACTTACCAAGAATTTGATCCAGATATCAATTATGATCTAATATTGGTTGATAGTTATAACTATAAAACAAAATTCAAATTAATTGAAGAATTTAAAAAAAAGCAGTCCCCGTTATTTTTACCGGTTATTTTAATGCATAAAAGAGAAGAAACTGTTGACTATTCAAGTAAAATGATGAATATTGCTAATGAGTATATATTAACACCGGTAAAAAAAGATGTTTTAAAAATAAGAATAAAGCGGATGCTAAAGACGCGTGTATTAACAAAAGAAAATTTTCAAAATAATAATAAATACAAAAAAATTTTTGCACAACTGGATCATATGGCCTTTTTAAATCAAGTAGATTTGAAAAGCCGTAAGCTATATAAGTTTTCAGATATAAATAAGAAAGTTATTGAAAAAACCGGCTATAGTAAAAACGAATTATTAAACATGAAATTTACTGATATTATTGACCACAATAAACAGTCACCCATTTTTGAATACTATTTAAATAAACTTATCAAAGAAAATAAAGTCATCTTACAGGCAGATTTATTGAAAAAAGATAATGATAATATAACTGTTGAGATCAATTCTAAAATAATGGTGTTAAAAGATGAACACCATGTCTTATCAATTTTAAGAGAACTTTAGGCAATGCTATTTTAAAAAATCGAACAAATTTTATAAAAATATACTAAAGGTATTAGAGCTTAATCAATTAAATATCTTCTATTCCCGCCAATATATTAAATCCACCGCTTTTTTAAAACCAATACATTTATAATAACCCCTATATAAATTAAATATTTTTTCTTTAATCAATTAATTTTAAAAAAGCTGATTAAACTTCCAAAGTCAAAGAGTGTTTGATACTCCAGTATTGTACACTGGGGTAATTTAAAAATGTACAGTTTGGCAAATATATAATGTAGTTTACTTGATATATTTACCAAACCTATTTTTTTATAGATAGTCTGACCTTCTTTGACTTTAGTTTTAAATTGTAGTATAATATAAAATGAAATAATTGATATTGTAATATTGATTGGAGGGATTAACAGATGCGAATGGAAGATTTTACTCGTAAAGCACAGGAAAGTTTATCCGAAGCACAGCATATTGCAGAAGATAATGGTAACCAGGAAATATATCCTGCTCACCTATTTTTAGCATTGGCTGAAGATGACCAGGGAATTATGGTTCCTTTATTAGAAAAGTTAGGTATTAATCTGAAAGTTTTTCGAAAAGATTTAAATGAAATTATTGAAAAGCTTCCAAAAGTTTATTCTGACCAGGGACAACTATATATGTCACAAGAATTGAATAATGTACTTAGGAAAGCCCGTAAAGAATCGAAAAATCTTGGGGATGAATACATTTCAACTGAGCATTTCTTGTTAGGACTTTTATCTGGTGGTAAAGGCAAAACATATGACTACTTTAAATCAAAAAATATTGACATTGATAAAGTAAAGGATGCTATTGAAGATATCAGAGAAGGAGCGAAGGTAACTTCTCAAGATGCAGAAGAACAGTATCAGGTGCTTGAGAAGTATACAATAGATATTACTGAATTAGCGCGGGAAGGTGAATTAGATCCCGTAATTGGACGCGATGAGAGAATCAGAAGAATTATGCAGGTTCTTTCCAGAAGGAGAAAAAATAATCCGGTTTTAATTGGAGAACCTGGGGTAGGTAAAACCGCAATTGTAGAAGGCCTGGCTCAAAGAATTGTTAATGGAGATGTGCCCGAAGCCCTTAAAGATAAAAAAGTGATAAAATTAGATATGGGTTCATTAGTGGCCGGTACAAAATTTAGAGGAGAATTTGAAGATAGATTAAAGTCTGTTTTAAAAGAGATTAGAAAGGCTGAAGGACAGATCATCCTATTTATCGATGAAATGCATACTATAGTAGGGGCCGGGGCTGCAGAAGGAGCAATGGATGCTTCTAATCTATTAAAACCAGCCTTAGCTCGTGGTGAACTACATTGTGTTGGTGCGACTACTTTAAATGAATACAAAAAACACATTGAAAAAGATGCAGCATTAGAAAGAAGGTTTCAGCCGGTAAAGATCTCTGAACCTTCAGTTGAAGATACAATTTCAATCTTACGTGGCCTTAAAGAAAAATATGAAATTCACCATGGTGTAAGGATTCAAGACAGTGCTTTAGTTGCAGCGGCTAATTTATCAGAGCGATATCTAACAGAAAGATTTTTACCTGATAAAGCAATTGACCTTGTAGATGAAGCTGCTTCTAAATTAAGAATTGATATAGATTCAATGCCTTTAGAGATTGATGAACTAAATCGAAGAATCAGAAGGCTTGAGACTGAAAAAGAAGCTCTAAAACAGGAAGAAGACCAAGAATCTCAAGAACGGTTAGAAGAGCTAGGGAAAAAAATACAGGAATTAAAAGAAAAAAGAGATCCCTTATTAGCACGTTGGGACAATGAAAAAGAATTAATTCAAAAACGACAGAACTTAAATGAAGAAATAGAGAAGATTAAGGTGAAAGCAGAAAATGCTGAAAGAGAAGCAAACTATGAAGAAGCTGCTCGTCTAAGATATGGAGAATTAAATGATCTACAAAAAGAATTAGAGGAAACTAAAGAGAAGATTGAAGATATAGAAGGTGATTTCAACGTCTTAAAAGAAGAAGTTACCGCTGAAGATATTGCAGAGATTGTATCATCCTGGACTGATATTCCAGTTCAAGAGTTAATGGAAGATGAACGCGAAAAACTAGTTCATCTTGAAGAAGAACTATCTAAAAGAGTGGTTGGTCAAAATGAAGCCATAACAGCAGTTAGTAATGCAATTAGAAGATCAAGAACTGGTTTACAAGATGTTGACCGACCCTTGGGTTCCTTTATTTTCATGGGGCCAACTGGAGTAGGCAAAACTGAACTGGCTAAAACCTTAGCAGCCTATCTATTTGATGATGAAAAAAATCTAGTAAGATTGGATATGTCTGAATATATGGAACGTCATGCTGTAGCTAAGTTAATCGGTTCTCCTCCAGGCTATGTAGGCTTTGAAGAAGGGGGACAGTTAACTGAAAGAATTAGAAGACAGCCTTATTCAGTTATCTTATTAGATGAAATTGAAAAGGCTCATCAGGATGTTTTTAATATTTTGCTGCAGATTCTTGATGACGGGATTTTAACAGATAGTCAGGGTAATGAAGTTAACTTTAAAAATACGGTTATTATAATGACATCTAATATTGGTTCTGATTATATTCAGGACTTAAATGATGAAGAAGAAATGAGAAAACGAGTAACTGAAGCCTTGAAAGGTAACTTTAGACCGGAATTCTTAAATAGAGTAGATGAAAAGATTATATTCCATACCTTAAGTAAAGATAATCTTCTTGATATTGTAGATATCAAATTAGATGACTTAAGAGATAAACTATCAGAACGTAAATTAGATATAGAAGTTACAAAAGAGGCTAAAGAAGAAATTATGGAATTAGGTTATGATCCAACTTATGGAGCAAGACCGATTAATAGAACTATTCAAAAATATCTAAAAGACCCCCTTGCTATGAAGATGTTAGAAGATGAAATTAAGGAAGATGCTGAAATATTAATAGATTATGATGACGAACAATTCCAATTTAAGGTTAAGTAATAGATAGTAGCGTTTTCCTTTAATTTAACCCCTTAAAACAGTCTGTTTTAAGGGGGTTTAAAATATTATATTCCATTTATTGTATTCTAGAAGTATTATAGAAACTGTTTAAAAATAAATAGGGACCAAACATCGGGCCCTTAAAATATAATAAATATCTAACGTCAGATATTGATATTAACTTTTTATGCATGAGCAGCTTCTAAATTTTTTTAGGTTCAATACCATGTTTAAGCAGAATCTCAGCGGTCCATCTGGCTGTTTTTCCTGTTACTTCAGGGCACTGATCTTCATGTGCACCTGCTTCTTCAAATTTTTGAAAATCTTCTTCGTCCCATAGATCAAAACTTCTACCCATTTTTTTAGCTTGAACATCATTACAAATTACACTACCGTATTCTTCAATAAACTTTTCTCTCAGTTTTTTAGCGATAGCGGAAGAATTCATCCAATCATTACCATCAGGGTCTTTTTTTGAATAATCTTCTTTACTACGGCCAAAATAACTCCCTATAGCAGCGATTCCACCAACAAGTGCACCACATGTACCATCACCACAAAGGGCACCACCACCTGCTAAAGGGTGGGATGCTTTAAAAACTTCATCATCTATACCTTCAAAATAATCTTGTAAAGCTGCTAAGACAGCTTGAGTACAAAAACCATATTTGTGTTCATATTCAAAACCTTTATTATAAATATCTTTTAATAATGTTTCTTGTTCTTCTTTAGTCATTTTTATACCTCCTTATGTGATTGTTTTCACCAATATTTTATCAAGGTTTTTAACATATGTCAAAATTCCAATTTTTATAAAGAGCACGATTAGTAATAAATATATTACAATAAATGATAATTTGTATAGTAGGCTACATATTTATTACACATATTGTGTTATTATAAATTTAACATAAAAAATTAGAGGAGGAAATATAAATGAGTAGCAGGTTTTTGAATTATAAATTAGTTACACTGTCTTTTGTATTAGCGTTGGTGTTTACCTTTAGCTTCATAAATGTAGGTTTGGCTGATAATCATGGTGAGATGGATATTGTTGACACTGCTATTGCAGCAGATGACTTTAATACATTGGTAACTGCAGTTCAAGAAGCCGGTTTAGTAGAAGCCTTAAAATCTGAAGGACCATTTACAGTTTTTGCTCCCACAGATGCAGCTTTTGCAGCCTTGCCTGAAGGAACTTTAGAAACACTTTTAGCAAATCCAGATCAATTAAGAGATATATTATTATATCACGTAGTCGAAGGTAAAGTTATGGCAGCCGATGTTTTAGGATTAGACGGAGCACAGGTTGAAACTCTCTTGGGAGAAGATATTGAAATTGGTATAATGGATGGCAAAGTTTATATCAATGATGCACAGGTTATAACTACAGATATAGAAACCAGTAATGGAGTAATCCATGTAATAGATACAGTAATAGTACCCTCAGACGAATTAATGGATATTGTTGATACAGCAGTTAAGGCTGATAACTTTAATACTTTAGTAACAGCTGTACAAGAAGCCGGCCTAGTAAATGCACTTAAAGGTGACGGGCCCTTCACAGTTTTTGCACCGACTGATGAAGCATTTGCAGCACTTCCAGAAGGAATATTGAATAACCTATTAGCAAATCCAGACCTCTTAACAGAAGTTTTACTATACCATGTAGTAGAAGGTAAAGTAATGGCTGAAGATGTTGTAGGATTAAATGGAACCAAGGCAGCAACCTTAAATGGGAAAGAAGTAAGTATCAATGTTTCAGATGGAAAAGTATTTATTAACGAAGCTCAAGTAATAACTACTGATGTAAAAGCAACAAATGGAGTAATACATGTGATTGATTCAGTTTTAGTTCCATATGAAGACTTGATGGATATAGTAGATACCGCTATAAGAACTCAATCTCTTGATACTTTGGTAACAGCAGTTGTAGAAGCAGATCTAGCAGGAGCCCTAAAAAGTGAAGGGCCCTTTACAGTATTTGCTCCAATCGATTCAGCTTTCGCTAAACTACCAGATTTATATATAGACCATCTATTGCAAAATAAGAGTGTATTGGCAAGTTATCTAAAATACCATGTAATTGAAGGCAAGGTCATGGCAGCCGATGTACTTGGATTAGACGGAGCATCAGTTAATACCCTTTTAGGAAAAGATGTTGAAGTTAGTATCAGTAATGGTAGTGTTTATATAGACAATGCCAAAGTTATTGTAACCGATATTGAAACTAAAAATGGTGTAATTCATTTGATTGATTCTGTTTTAGTCCCATAAACCCCTTTAAATAATATAGATAAAAATAAACCGCTGGTTATCTTTAATTGATAACTGGCGGTTTTTAATTGAAAATTAAATAGTTAATTTAAAGGTATCTTATTTAAAATAAAGAATCATATAATTAGAAATAGAAGATTAAGGGATGATTTTATGTTTATTAAAAAAAGACATATATTTCTAATTATAATAATAGTAGTTGCTTTGTTAATAGGTGGTGGATATTACTATTTAAATCAAAGTTATGAACCATTAAAAGGAAACAATGTTTATATAGACCAAGAAAATATAATTGAATATGATAAATATTATTATTATAAAACTGAAAGCAATAATAATATAGGGATCATACTTTATCCGGGTGGAAAAGTAGAGGCAACAGCTTATGCACCCCTAACTGATATGTTAAGTGAAAGTGGATATAGTACATTTTTAATTAAAATGCCTTTTAATCTCGCTATTTTTGCTAAAGATAGAGCAGATGTTATATTAAAGAAATATGGTCAAGCTATTAATAATTGGTATATAGTTGGACATTCTTTAGGAGGAGCAATGGCGGCTAGTTATTTAGATGAAGGTAATATACAAAAATTTAAGGGAATAATATTTTTAGCATCTTATCCACCTAATAATGTGGACTTCACTAATACTAATTTAAACGTCCTTTCTATAAATGCAACTAATGATCAGGTTATCGATAGAAATAAGTTAGAAAATACAAGAGATAATTTGCCTTCTGGTGCAGAATTTAATATTATTAAGGGTGGAAACCATGCTGGATTTGGTAATTACGGTCCACAGAATGGTGATGGAAATAGTTCTATTACAAAAAAAGAACAGTGGGATCAAGCTGTAAATTATATAATAAACTTTATTCAAAAGGTAGAGGAGGATTAATAGATGAATATTAAAAATATTGGGCTTGTTATTTTAATCTTAGCTGCTGCCTTGTTATTAGGAAATGGTATTTATCATCTCATAATGAATCTCTTAATTGATACAGATTTAAGTTTAATAGTTAAAATAGGGATATTTGGATTGATAATTGGTATAATAATAATTATAATTGGTTTAATCATAGAAAGGGTTAAAGATAAGAAGAACGAGAACTTTTAACCTAGATATAACAATTTATACATTTTAGGGGGAGTTAAGTAAAAATGAGTATACTTGTTACAGGCGGAGCCGGATTTATAGGATCAAATATGGTTGATGCTTTAATAGATAGAGGAGAGAAAGTAATAATTGTAGATAATTTATCGACAGGTTTTAAAGAAAATGTTAATAAAAAAGCTGAATTTTATAACATAGATTTAACAGATAGGAAATTATTTGATATCTTTGAAAACCATAAAATTGAAAAAGTTGTTCATTTGGGGGCACAAATAGATGTAAACAGATCAGTTTATGACCCTATTTATGACAGTCATGTAAATATACAGGGGAGTATAAATTTATTTCAAGCCTGTGTAAAAAATGATGTCAAAAAAGTAGTCTATGCCTCTTCAGCGGCCGTATATGGAGAGCCGAACTATTTGCCTATAAATGAGAAACATCCTATAAAAGCAATGTCACCTTATGGAGTAAGTAAACATACTCCTGAACATTATCTAAAATACTTTAATAATGAATATGACTTAGATTATACAGTATTAAGATATTCCAATGCATATGGGCCCAGGCAGTCTGCCGCTGGTGAAGGGGGAGTAGTTGCTATCTTCATCGACAAGATGTTAGAAGACAAAAGACCTGTAATCTATGGTGATGGTGATCAAACCAGAGATTTCATTCATGTTTATGATATAATCGAAGCTAATCTGAAAGCTTTAAACACTTCTAATCATAAGACATTGAACGTTTCAACTCGTTCAGAGACAACTGTAAATAAATTAGTAAAACTGATTAATGAAGAACTTAATAAAAAATTAGAGCCAATATATAAAGAAAGACGTGAAGGGGATATTAGACACAGTATCCTTGATAATTCTAAAGCTTTAGATTACTTAGATTGGGAACCTAAATATGAAATAGAAGAAGGTATAAAACAGACTGTCAAATATTATCTAAAAAGGGGTCAGCAAAATGGTTAAAAATATAGTCTTTGATTTAGGTAATGTTTTATTAGATTTTAATTCTGATGAAATAATAGCTGATCATATACAAGATAAAAAACTACACCAGCTAATTTCAGAGAATATTTTTAAAAGTAAAGAATGGATTCTTTTAGATAGAGGAGAGATTACTGCCCAAGAAGCTACTCAAAGATTTATCAAAAAGATGCCTGAAAATGAAAAATTAATCAAAGAAATTATGGATAACTGGAAGGACTATTTAATACCTATTGATGAAAATGTTGAAGTTTTAAATAATATAGCCAAAAAACCAATTAACCTATATGTGCTTTCTAACTTTCATAAAGAAGCTTTTGAAGTAGTATATGAAAAATATGATTTTTTTAACCATTTCGATGGTATGATAATATCTTATCGTGAAAAAACTATTAAACCTGAAAAAGAAATATATGAAAAACTGATTAATCGATATAATTTAAATCCAGATTTGACATTATTAATTGATGACAGTGAGAAAAATATCGATGCAGCGAAAAAATTGGGATTTAAAACTATCCATTTTAATGATAATATAAAGTTAAGCAACTCAATAAACGACTATATTAAGAGGATTCTCGGCTAAAGACAAAATAAATAGTTTAAAACAGGAATAAATGTAATAAAATGGTTAAAAAGTTGTCGTTTGAAAACTCCAAACTAAATTTAATAATTTCTATAAAATCTCAGGTTAAAAATGGGCGCACTTCTCCCCGGGACCTGTAAGCTAGTTTTTGAGACTAGCTTTAGAATAACTCAGTATAAAGAATTTGATTATGCTGCTCTGTAATTAAACCAGTCAGTAAGCCATTCTTCTGGAGATATATCTGATTCTTTAATCCAGGCATTGGCATGCATAACAGCATCTCGCATTATTATCCTGATAAGCCAGCGAGATTTAGAGCGGACATTATCATTTTCTAAATCATAATCTGTTCTGACCCGGCTGTTGCGTCTTTCAGAAGAAGTTCTCTTTTTCATCGTGTTTTTCCACTTTCTTGAATCACGGGGAGTAATGGTAAATATACGATTATCCCATTCAGGTTTGGTATGGACAGTACGACCATAATCAGAGTTTGAGCAGTTAAAAATAGGACAATTACAGCTTTTACGAGTAACATGAGGACATCTCCATTTATGACGATGCAATTTTTTATCTAGGCCCCAGTTGGCCATAAGAAAACCACCTTTACAGATCGGAACACCTTTATCATTAACTTTAAGAGGTGGATCATATTTAAAATTACCTTTGTTATTTTCATTAAGATCAATAAAAGCTTCTATCTTCCAGTATTCAAGTAAATCATAGGTGGCATAATTATCATGAGCGCTATCAAGGATGTCTTTATTTAGGTTAAATTCCGAATAAAGAGTTATCATTTTATATAAAGCTGAGGTATGAGACACACTGTCATGTCTTGCAGCCTGATTTAATACAGAAAAGACAGGCAGATCATAGGGGCTGTCAGCAGCGGTAAAAGTATAGTTACTATAGCCGTAGACATATTTTTCACGATAGCTATCCCAACCCCAGTTGGCAGTGGGATCACTAAAACGTCGTGGACAGTCGCAATTAAAGATACCATTTTGACGGCAGTCACAATCTCTGGTGCCCATTGGTGAAGCACCAGTTTGAAAGATCATGCCGTCACCGGAAACAGCCAGGTTAGCAGTATCTCCAAGGAGACCTTTTTTAGCAGAAGGCATGACAAAACATTCCTTAAAGATTTGCTGTAGAGAACTGTCAGATCTCTCGGGTTGAGTTTTGTTTTCATCTCTAAGGATACGATTAACCAGCTTCTGTACGATATTCTTGTGTTTAGGCGGTTGTTTCTGGTTTTTTTTCAGTTTCTTTTTAGGCTTTGAAAGGGGTTTATGCATTTTAGTGCATCTTTGAACACGATGGCCGGTATCAAAATCGCAGAGCCTATCTTCGAAATCATAAAAAGTACCGACACCAGGGGTATTACCCGGATTAAAACCGGAAACGATAGCCCAGAAGGGTTCACTTTTTAGTTTTTGAACCCAGCGGGTAATGGAACCTCCGTTACCATACTGACACATTAGCCAGTAGGAGCGGAAAAGGCATGCTGGATCCCAGGGTTTTTCACCTCGAGGATGATAAGTAGAAAAAAGAATATCTCTGACAGGAATAAGGTCGGTTAAAAAAACCTTAAAGACAACGAGAGCATTTGAAACAACTGTTTTAAAAAAGTGTTCATTACCAAAATAAACATTAAGCAGAAAGACCAGATGACTTTGAAACTCTTTATGAGTGTGTTCTGATTTAAACATAGATAACACCATCCTAATTAATATTTAGGGTAAAAATATGTCCCTATATTTAATTATGGAGGATGTGGAAAATGACTAAAATGAAAAAGTCAAGTCTGAAAAACAAAGATAAATAGCAGTAAGTGGCTATGACATTAATATATTGAAAAGATAGTATAAAAATCGCAGTATAGCTTTTATTTAAGAGGCTTAATAAAAATAGAAATTATTGGTTTTGTGTGGAGTGAAAAGAATCATTGAGGGTTAGCAACCCTTAGGAATAAAGGGCTTATTTAGCCGAAAATCTTAATTAATTAGAAAGGAGTGGGAATATGCCGCCTAAGAAAAAGTATTCAAGGCAACAAATTGTGGATACTGCATTTGAATTGGCTAAACTTGAGGGTATAGAAGGTCTTACAGCAAGGAAAGTAGCTGATGAATTGGGAAGTTCAGTAGCACCCATATATGTAAATTTTGATGATATAAAAGATTTAAAAAAGGCTGTAGCAAATAAAACTTTCAAAGTTAGTCGTGAGCTGTCAAAAACAGAAGTTACAGGTGATAGATTTTTAGACATAGGTATAGCAAGTCTACGTTTTGCTAAAGAATATAGTATATTATTCCAGGAATTAGTATTAAAAAAGAATAATTACATGGAAGACTATGACGAGCAACTTGGAAATGAAATTATACAGGAGATGAAAGATGATAAAGAATTAGGAGATTTTAATGATGAAGAATTAATGATGATTTTATTAAAAATGCGAATTTTTCAGTTGGGTCTTTCTGTTATGGTTGCTAATGATTTACTTCCTGAAGATTTTGATGAAGAGGCTCAAATAGAACTTTTAGAAAGTATGGGGACAGATGTCATTACTTCGTCTCGTCTCAATAAAAAAGATAAATAGGGATTATAACTTATTATCGGGATGACAAACATTAAGGAGGTTTATATGAAGAAGTTAGTTATTATAGGTGGAGGCATTGCAGGATTAACAGCAGGGATTTTTGCTCAAAAGAATGGGTTTGAAAGCATTATACTTGA